>Ga0325401_1005244_pt1 | contig 12368 bp, 7 predicted proteins | sample PopdelMetagenome_FD_205666 | JGI IMG/M metagenome (GOLD analysis project Ga0325401, IMG submission 205666) | Populus deltoides microbial communities from Bellville, Georgia, United States - Xylem-PdKOR-R2 | ecosystem: Host-associated > Plants > Phyllosphere > Stem > Wood/Secondary xylem | place...
AAAAATTGTAATTTTCAATCATAATGTGTATAAAATGTATTATTTTATCAATTGTCTTCACTGTGCTATTATTCTGTCGATATTTTTAATTAAATATGGTAAATTCTTTATAAAAAATCTATCAAATTATAAAGCGACTGAAGTGGATGTCACGTCAATGTAAGATGCAAAATTTAATAACTATACTAATTTCTCATCAAAATACCATACTTTTATCCGTACACACACTTCCATCAATTACGAGCTTTACAGGTATTTCATACAAAGGAAGAACTCCTTGATTTTTTATTTATTATTTTTTTTTGGTGCAGTGTGTGTGTGTGTGTGTGTGGATATTCGCATGAAAAAGGGGTTCATTGGTTCTTTCGTTAAGCAAATATGTAAGAGGTGGTACGCTCTACGTTGTCGACTAATCTTTTATTTTTATAAAAAAAATTGAATCCTAACACTGACACGACCCGATGCTATTTGAATCCTGCACAGTAAATAACTCAAGGTTATCTTGGACTATGCAAAAAACAGGACTCAGAATAGGTGGATCTTGTGCGCTGGGACGTGCCCAGCACTTAGATAAGAGCCCAAGTATGAAATGTGTGCTTGGTCTGCTATCACATAGACAGACCATTCAAGCTTTACGTGTGCGCTGAGTCTACCTAGCACACATGTATTAGCTCAAACATCAAGTGTCTTTACATGGTTTATTTTTAATAGTAATAATAATTTTTTAAAATTTATTAATGATGACAATAATAGTAATAATAGTAATTTTTAATTTTACCTTTCAAATCAAATCTAATATTAATTATTATAAAAATAATAATCTTCATAACACAAAAGATAATATTTTTAATATTAATACTTTTGATTATAGAAAAAATAATAATATTCATAACACAAATAATACTATTTTTAATTCCAAGAATATTTAGAACACAAATAATAATATTTTTTATATTAAAACTTTGAATTATTATAAAAATAATAATATTATAACACAAATAATAATATCTTTGATATGAATACATTGAATTATAAGAAAAATAATAATCATATTTAGAACACAAATAATAATATTTTGATATGAATACATTGAATTATAAAAAAAACAATAATATTTAGAACACAAATAATAATATTTTTTTTATATGAATACTTTTTATTATAAGAAAAATAATAATATTTACAACGCACATTATAATATTTTTTATATTAATACTTAGAATTATTGAATATTTTTAATAATATTGCATCGCAGCCCAATTGTTGAATATTTTTAATAATATTGCGTCGCGGGCTGACTTTTTATTTTTATAAAAAATATCATAAAAAATTATAATAATATGTTTTCATTATTAATAATAATATTTTCTTTCAAATTTATTAATTATTTTATTAACCATATGAATTATAATAAAAATAATAATATTTATAAAACAAATAATAATATTTAGAATCCTAGGACCAAAGAACCGTCGATCCAGCACCATGACCCAAAGTGTGGCGTGGGCATGGCTTACTCGCAGCGCAACCCAAGCGCTAATTGTGCCCTGGGGGTGCCCGCCCCCCATGCAGAGAGCCCAAGCGCCATGTGTACGAAGTGGTGTGCCAAGCACTGAGACAGAAGCCCAAGTACCACATGTGCGCAATGGTGTGTCAAGAATTGAGGCAAGAGCCCAAGTGCCGCGTGTGCGCTTGGTCTGCCAGCACATAAGCAGTAGCCTAAGCGCCACGTGTCCCATGTGATTTTTCTTCGATAGTAATAACAGTTTTTTAAAATTTGTAAATGATGATGATGATGATAATAATAGTTTTTAATTTTACCTTTCAAATTAAATCTATAGTTGTTTTTCAATATTAACAATAATGGTTTTGGTAATTTAGTAATTATTTTATTTATAATATTAATTATTATAAAAATAATAATATTCATAACACAAAAGATAATATTTTTAATATTAATACTTTTGATTATAGTAAAAATAATAATATTTATAACACAAATAATACTATTTTTAATTCTAAGAATATTTAGAACACAAATAATAATATTGTTTTATATTAAAACTTTGAATTTTTATAAAAATTGTCGCACCCGACATCGCGGCGGTCCCACACAACATTTCTTGAATATGGAAAAAGAAAAGATATCTGGCATCTTGTTCTTTTAGGGAAAAAAGGTCTTGTTTAAGGAGTCGTCACCTAGTATTATGGTCACTAGGAACCCTAACTGGTCAACAGAGATTCTATGGCTCGGGATTGGTTACGTAAAAGGGAAGATATTATCACCCCTTAAATATTCTGCCTAAGGCAGACTGCATTGTTGGTTTTGTCTTAAATTGCTAAATATTTATTAGTTTATGCTATGATGATTTGTTTATAATATTCCTGACTCTGGCGTTAGTGAATATTCGACTACGGATACTTCCAACTCTGGCGTTGGTAAGTATTACGTAACTCAAAACAAAAATGAATGGTGTTGCTGACTCTAGCTCTTTAAATAAACCAAATAAAAATAAATTTAAATATATGCATGCATATTTTTTTTATTTTTTATATGTTTATATTTTTTTATTTTTTATTTTTTATTTTTTATTTTTTGGGGGCTGGGCCCAGCTTAGCCCATGTGGCTGGGCTGGACCCAGCAGGCCTAGCCGGGTCACAGGCTTGACCCGGCTGGCCATTTTTTTTTACCAGCAGGCGTGCGTGAGCAGTTCACGCACGCCTGCTATAGGAGCATGTAATTAAAATGCAAGAAGGGAAAGCGCAACTTACCTGGTGCTGGAAATGGCTATCCGGATTTTTTCAGTCTTTCTTGGTCGTCTATCCTTGCCTCAAGATCCTTGTGTTGGTTCGTTTCCCTTCTGTCGATGTATTCCTTCTGTCAGCTGCTTGTTCCTCTCTCCTTTTTAGCTTCTTCCTTTGGTTTTGGAAGCTTGTGCTGGAGAAGAGGCAGTCGGTGGTGATGCTGGTCCTCTCTTCATTTTTTAAGCTTCTTCCTCTGGTTTTGTTTGGGTTTTTCTTCTCTGGTTTTTCGTCTGCTCACTGTGTTTGTGTTCTGAAGATGAAGGCGAAGCTGGGGTACGTTGGCTTTTTGTTCTTTTCCCCTGTTTCTGTCTCTGTCTCCTTCCCCTGGCTTTTCTTCGTGTATTCTTTGCTTTGGTTTTTCAGTAGTTTTTTCTCCGGTCTCTCCCTGGTTTTTTCATGTCTGGGCTTAGCTTCCCCCCTGTCTACTGGGTATTCCCCCCCCTCCGTGGTTTTTCTTCCTCTTTATTTTCTTTGCTGTTCATTCTTTATAAGCCACCTAACACCCTTACACCTCCTAGCATGTATTAATGGCACATCGTGGGCAAAAACGTTACCCACGCTCTGCCGTTTCTGTTGAATTAGGATGAAGGAGATGAACAGTGGAGTGTTTAATGGCGATTTTCATTTTGGTCCTTAAAGTTTTGGAAGTCTTGTGATTAAACCCCTAGTTAATTTGTAATTGGACCCCTGCATCTCGGCGCCTTTTACAAGTTAGTCATTGGACTTTAATCTATTGCAACTGTGCCCCTAATTAAACCCAAACTTTGGTATTGCTTTCAATTAAGTCCCTGATTTCATTAATTCAATTAATTCCAAACTCAATTAAGTCTAAAACTTGTCAATTCTCCAATTAAACCCTTGATTGGATTAATTAAATTAATTCCAATCTTAATTAAGTCTCAAAACTTTTTATTTTTATAAAAAATATAAGAAAAAGTGATAATATAAATAATAATATGTTTTCAATATTAATAATAATATTATCTTTTAAATTTGTTAATTATTTTATTAATAATATTAATTATACTAAAAATAATAATATTTCTAAAACAAATAATAATATTTAGAATTCTAGGACTCAAGAACCTTGGATCCAACGCAAAACCCAAGCGCCAAGTGCCCCTAGTCACAGCCCAAGTGCCACGTGTGCACATGGGGTGGCCAGTCCCAAGGCAATGAGCTCTAGCGTCACATGTGTCAAGCACTAAGGCAGAAGCTCAAGCCTCATGTGTGCGCTTGGTCTGCTAGCACATAGATAGGTAGCTCAAGCGCCACGTTTGTGTTGGGGTATGCCTAACAGCGTTAAGTCCAGCTCCAAAGCTAGACCCAATAGCTCTTGGTAAAGGATATAATGCTTCCGACCGCAATTGTTAACTCAAAACACAGCAAAGCAATGCGCCCCCCCCCTCCGGGCCTGGGCAATTGGTTGGTCCTAGTGTCCTGACTTGTAGCCAAGCGCCAACGCCAGACGTCTGCTTCCAGGGCCGTGCAACCCCACCAAAATCTTAAGTGATAATTTTCTCCTCATCCAAAAAGACAACCCCACCCCCTACAGTCTTTACAACTCTTTGTGGCAAGGGTAACCCTGCCATCATGCCTCCTCAACCCACAATGCTTTTAGCAAAGAGGAAACCCAAACTGTGTAGTCCACAGTGAAAGCAGTCACATGTTGTATCTGCGCGACAATGCAGAATATGTAGCCAAACTACTGTGCAAGTCCACAGTGAATGGTGTCTTGATCCACAGTGCACATATACAGTAAGTCCAGGGGCGGAAGCAAGGGGGGAAAGCAGGGGCCCGGGCCCCCCTGCAATATATATATATATATATATACATATATATATATGGTAATTAGGTAATTAAATAATAAGAAAGTGTTATATATATTTTTTATTTTAAAGAGGTGGGCCTCTTAAATTAAATGTGATTTTATTTTTGATTTTCTTTGAATTTACTCTTGACCTACATGGAAAAGAAAAAAAAAATATAAATGCATTACTTTGTGAAATAAAAAACAAAGCCACCAATTTACCGTAATATAAATCCTGCCACCGATCAAAAACATAAATTGCGATGTTTATTAATAATTTGAAGGAGAGCTACTAATTAATTTATCTTTCATCAAACAAAACAAGATAACTTAAATTTAAAATATATTTTTGTTTTTGTTTTGAGATGTTTGTTAATAATTTGATGAGGTTTTTTTTTATATAATTCTACCATTTTTGCTTCTTTTTTTTCTCAGATCTGCTAGCTGTACCAAATGTTTTTTGAATGATTTTTTTTCTTCTAATTAATTAGATATATTTTATTGGTTTGTTTTGATTATGCGTGGATTTTTTTAATGTTTTTTTTTAGCAAAGCCACCAAAATTATCATTTTTTTCTTATGATATATGTTTTGATTTTAGGTTGAACCATGAACAAAATAAGAAGAATTGATTCTTTTTTTGAAAAAAATATATATTGATAACTCAGTACAGCTTACTGAACGAGCTTTTTCAGCGATGAAGATTGTTAAAACAAAACTTCGTAATCGGAAGAAGAATGATTTTCTTCTAAATTATTTGATTGTCTATATAGAAAAAGAAATTGCTGAAAGATTCACAATTGATATGATAATTAATGATTTCTATTCTATGAAAGAACGACGAGCACAATTAAAATAAATATGTAAGAATTATTCTTTATTATTTTTTGCTTTATTTCAAAGTTTATCAAACTTAAATAATGTTTCGTTTTAACTAATATTTCTTATATACTTTCTATGTTTATATTTGATAAGTATAAAGACCAACAACATTAAAGTGATGGATACATTATGAAGATGAAATTAACTTCATTACTTTGACTCAATTTGGTATTGCTCCAAACATTTTACCTTATACAAAGGTCATTATATGTTTGTAGTAAGTTAAATAAAACTAAATTATGTAAGTTTTGTTTCACAACTCATGTATAATAAATTAAAACAAATATTATATTTTATTATATTAATTTTGGCCTTCCCTAACAAATAATCCTAGCTTCGCCCCTGAGTTAGTCCACAGTGAATCGTGTCTTGATCCACAATGCATGCATGTACAGTGAAAAACCCACGCGTTTTAAAGTTCTGATAATTAAGGGCTAACCATGGAGAAATTTTACGAATTTCATGGAGTATTTAATTATATTTTAGAGTTTATTTTTTCTTAAAAATTAAATATGATTAGAAAAAAAATGTTCAGTGAACATATATTTTTTTTAGCGGGTCATAAATTTTATTTCCTTTATTTTTATACCTATTTTTTTCTTTAAAGTGAGCGCAATAAATAACTAATATAATGCAATTAGTTATTTTATAATTTGTTAGTGTATATGTCATGTAACCAATCGGTTTGTTACATGTGATATTTACTTTATTTATATAAACTTATTTAATTTTAATAAACTCTTTATTTATTTTTATTATTCATATGATATTTAATTAATGAATATAATATTTGATTAATGAATCTAGAGTGAAGATAAAATTTTTGGGATGAAAATGATTTGCATTCAAAATTAAATAAGTTTACAAATATTAGATTTATTAATTAAATATAGAATGGATATTTAAGATAAATAAAGTATTTATTAAGATTAAATAAGTTTGTATTAGTCCATGTCCATATGGTTATATATACACGTCTAAGAAGTTTGGGCCAAAAGTCTAATTTCACCAAACTTTTCGGGATATGGAAGTAATTAAGCTTTTTGCTTAGCCCGATAAGATACCGAAAGGTTTATAACTAAAATTTTCTCATCTTGACACCGATACCCTTTATTTCTTTGATTTGTCTAGAGCAACGACAAACGGGCACGCGTCCACACAAATTAGGTTCGTCTCCGCTTCCAGATCCGCCGCCCCGTTCCGTGGGCACATGTCAAGAAGTTATCTTGACAAAGACTTTAGCAAATAATTAAAATAATATAATGCGATGAATAATCAAGGATTCATGACACGCAATGGTCTGTGTCGTTTTGAGGCTTAAGCACCCCCCTCTCCCCTGCTCGGCTTGGCTTGGTGGTTTTGACCGTTAGTTCTAACTTGTTTATTTATAGCGTGAATAATGTCGGCCCACACGACAACAACACACGTGGATAGAAACAAAGTGCCTTTCATTTGCAGTTTGTCCTGCTTGCTTTTCTTCCAAATCAAGCAACGCCCCCACAATTTAAAGCATGAAAAGTTTAAATTCCAAAGGCATATCGAGAGAGTGGAACCCTAAATAAAATGTCAACCGGTCCCCATTAGCAACTACCATGAACTAGGTCGTTGGAAATGGATCGAGTTGCATTTTTGAAGAAAATAGGGATCGACTTGACTCTTGTTTTTTTATAAATCGTAGCAACCTCATTGCCGGGACTTGATGAAATTTTTCTATAAAGCTATTAATCTCATTGATATTTTATTAATAAATATAATATTTGTAAACTTATTTAATTTTCTTCGTAAATTATTTTGTTTTTCAAGAACTTTACCTTCATTCTATATTCATTTATTAAATATTTAAAACATGCTCCATAAGATTAAAACACTGGCACCAGCAGGCACCAGTCAGAACATAAATCTTAAAGGAGAAAACAGATGCGGAGATTTACAACAAAATCGTTCAATGAAGCTATAAAGGAATCATGCTATACTGATATTCCAAGCAGACAAAAATTTTGGAGCATTATTTATCCGGGGCATGGAGCAATCGGCATCATATTGACCCTCTGCCCTGACAATAGCAAAATCATTTTTGCTCGTGGCTTCTTCCTTTTGCTGGTGAACAGGCATCCTGTTACCATTGAATCACCAAGTGCTTTCTTTCAAACTGGCATATTTCAGAGGCCGAAATAGAATGTATATAGTTCATGTAATGGTGAAGTTGCACGGATATATAACAAAACTGCGGTACCCTGTCCATTGTATATCATAAAGGAACTCCTGGTTTTGCAAAATCCCTGGCCGCTGATTCACCAAAAGAAAACAAGTCAAGGAAAAGTTCAAAGACAAACAAATGAGCAAGTCTATCGGAAGTGCGGATGGGAATTGAAAATCAAGAACAAGATTTACGACACCATTGTTAACTAGGGTTAAAATAGTTGGACAAAAAACATCAGAGATTATACAATTCACATAATCTAATTAGAAATTGTTGCTCAATTTTTTTCAAATTCATCATTTCCTCCAACTGGTAAATGCGTTCAACATTGAAGCTTGCAGACATACTCCCAGTTCAACAGGCACTTGATAATAGAAAGCATGACCCTCAAAGATGATATCTAATGGAGACGTCTTTGATTAAATTTTGGTTTATAAAAGAGTGACAATCATTTCTTCCCAATTCCTACCTGGTTCAAAAATACACCCAAACCTATATTGTTATAGCTTTTCAATGTTCCTTTCAGAGATTGCCAAATGACAATCCTGCCAATTCACTGTACTTTACAACCATTGAGCCTCCATTCTGATGTAGAACAATAAAAAGGTCTATCCCCAAGGCCCAAGTCCATCCAACATGCTCTCACTCACATCTTTTTCTGGAGCCATGTTTATCATCCTTCAATGCTATACGAGTATACAAAAATTTCAACCCCATAAACTTTGGAAAGAAAATACACTTGAGTTGTCTTTGATGACAACCAAACAAAGCACGTATTATCATGCAATGCAAGGACTCTTGGCAAATCTAGCAGCAAATACACCTACACTAAATATCATTTATCATAGGCAACAACCTCATTAATCTTTTATGAGCTGAGGTTCCAATGCTAATATTAACCACATAGAACTGAATTGTGAAAATCAGAACAACATTTCACGAGTAACAAAAACTAGTTCAACAACTGCGCATTGCATTAGAATCACCAGACCACAGCAAAAAAAAAAAAAACTTAATGCATCATGAGCTCACCGTTGGACGATGACTGAACTAGAATAACATGCATATCTGCATTGTTTGGAGGAAGCTGCAATCGAAGTGGATAAAGCTTTGCATTCAAGGGACTACGAGTACACACAACAATATCCTCAAGGCCCGTGTCTTCCTTCAATTTTTGAGTCAACTCATCAACCCCATTTCCCTTAAAATTCAATGAGTAACCCACCGTTGCATCATCATCAACCTCACCACTCTCATCAGCCACATGGTAGTATATCGTCCTCCCTTCTGATTTCCTCGGCGAAGTCACATGAGAATCACTCGACTGTCCATTTCAAAAACAAATTACCACCAAGCAGAGAAAAAATCAAAAAGAAAAAAAGAACTAACCAAATTCAATCAAATCAGCAAATCGAGATCAGAATTACCTCCTGTCTTGAAAAATTTCCTGATTTGATAGAGAGAGAAGTTGGAGAGGTGGACTCGAAATCCAAAGAATCGGCATGAGACATGATTTTGTTCAGATCAGGCGCATGACCAGTATGAGACTGATGTACTTGAATCTCCAGAACATCAACATCCCAAAGGACCCAATCTTGTGTAGAAGTCCTATGAGGGACGTCATGAGTAACCGAGTTTCTCCAAGGTGGCAATCCCCCATTGGCTCTCAAGAAGTTCCCATATCGGGTCTTGAGCTTCATCCGACCCCCTTCTCTAACGGGCTCCCACTCGACGGACGAGTCAAGCCGTCTGGGAAGAGTCTGAAGGACCTTGCGACCCGTCATGCCCAAAAGAAAAGGCTGATTAGAAGCAGTAAGGTATTTACCGTAGCAGGACTTGAGGCGGATGATGAAGTCAGATCCAGGTACAAGTTCGACAATCCATCTGGCGGTCTTGGAGGATCCATCTCGGTCTTGGATCACGGACTCCTCGTCATCTTCGGCGAGAAGGTACTTGTTATGGTGGCTGCGGAGACGGACGGCTTTTGCTTTGTGAAAGAAATCCATCCCTGACCGGAACTTGGTGGAGTTGGTCTGTGAAAAGTTGTTCAAAAGAAGAAAAAGACTAGATATTAACGAAGAGTCGTAGGTGAAGTTAAGGATAAGAGAGAAGCGGTGCTGTGCTGTGCTCTGCTAGATCTTTGTTTTGGTTTCTTGGGTTTTTCTTCGATCTGTTCTGCTCGCAAGTGGAAAGGGATGGGTGTTGAGATAGTTTTAAATTAAGAGTAAACGGTCAGCTTCAGGCAGCTACGGAAATTCTGACACGGCAATTACGTGGCCTTTTCGTCTCAGTCATGATTTCTGGTCGATTTTCGGACATAAGTTCAGGTTCAGTGATCGATTGGAAGGGTATTATTAGTTTTTTTTAAAATGTTTTTTTATTATTTAAAAATTAATTAAATTAATACTTTTTTTTAAAAAAATTATTTTCCATATTAATATACTAAAATAACCTTAAAAATTAACTAAAAAAATTTAGTTTTAAACTAAAATAATTTTCAAAAATATTAAAAATATAATTGAACTACAATGCTAAATATTATTGGTTGTATAAAAGAAGTAATTTTATTTGTTTTGAAGTTTAAAATTATTTGAAAATAAATTATAAATTATTTAAATAAATACTTGAAACTTAAACCTAATTAATAAAATAAAATAAAATAAAATAAAATAAAAATCTTAATCAGTATCTTTGGATCTAATTTAGATAGGTTACAGATTCACACTTGTAAAAGAAACAACACATGTAAAATTATTCTAAATGATAGAATAAAGAATCATGTTTGTTTTTATTAAAAAAAATAATTTAATATATCTAAATTTTTCTTTTACCTCGGTCTTATCAACTTGGAGAGAGAGAGAAAATTGTTTTATTACCAGAGTCAGAGTGTATTGGGAATCCGGAGTAGTCGACTTGTTTGACCGTAATGCATGCTCTATTTTAATCTCTCCTCTAGATTCGCATTTCACCCGAAGCTTCCTTTCGTCCACAATCCAAATATTTCCATGTATTAAAAATACTTTTTAAATTTTATCAAATAAAAAAAATATTTCTTAAATTCAACGTCATGATCAATAGAATTTTATCGAAAAGTATAATAGGAATTGTTAATAATATATATATATATATAAATATTTTTTTTAGTATTTTTGAATTGTTTTGATATACTGATTTTAAAAATAAATTTTTAAAATAAAAAAATATTATTTTTATACCTTTTATAATAAAAATAATTTAAAAAACAAGTTACCTAAGTAACCTAGCAGTCTCTCTCTGTATTTGTTTCACTTTATATATATATATATATATATATATATATATATATATATATATATCTTCACTCGCCCGTTAACTTATTAATTTAATGAAAATCACATCAAAAATGATGATTTTAAGAGAGTTAGGAGTGATTTTATAAGAAAACGAGAGAGTTAAAACAATATCCGGTTCGGTGTGAGTTTGTTTTCAACAATAAAGACTAGGAGAGAAGGATGGATTGGAAGAGATTGTATGACCGTTGGATTGGGTGGTTTAGGGCAATTGAGGTATGACCGTGGGATTGATTAATTAATTAATTAATTAATTTTTTTTTATTAATACGAATTTACTTTTTTTAAATATAGGAACTGGTTTATAATCAACAGTTGTTTATGCATTTGTGTTTGTGTGTGTGTCGTTGATGACTACTAATGATGTCCAATCCAATCTCATCCGTTGAAGCACTTGGACATCAGATGAAGAAGAAGTACGTGCGCACTGCAATTGGCTATCATTCTCCAATTGGTGACAAAGACGTGTACCAACCAAAGCAGTGTCGCTAAGGAAGCCCCACGAAAGAAATGAAGGAGTACAAAGTTGACCATATTAATAAGCAGAGGGGCGTAGTGCCCCTTTCTTTCTTCTTCTACCACTGTTTCTGTTTCTGTTTCTTCTGACCACCTTTTTCTAGTGTGAAAAGTATGATATTGCTTCTTATCTTCTTCTTCTTTTTCTTTTTCTTTTCTCTATTTTTATTTATTATAAATATCTTAACTAGTTTATATTAATTTTTTATAATTTTAAAATTAATAATAAAATAAACATCCAATGATCCTAAAATTTATGACATATTTGAACTAATAATCTTCAGAAAACAAACTCAAAACCTGACCAATTAAACTACACCCCTCGTAATTATGTTATATCTTTTTTTTATTCAAGTGGGGTGTTCAGACCAGCTTGCGCATACCTCAACTAATCCCCACAGGCTCTAAAATTAATAATCAGGTAATCCTCAAGTGACCACCAATATCAACAATCTCTCTCGGAACTTAAACCTAAAATTACATAAAAACAAACTCCTTAGTCCTATAAGAAACTCTTAAAATTAAATCAACTCTTATCTTGAATCATCTCTTGGTGGCGTTGAACCAAGAATCTTGTCTACCACTCCCTCTTTTCCCACCTCGAATCTCTATTTACCTAAATTACAACGATTCCTTTATTATTATTACTATTATTATTATAAGATTTGTACTAATCGTTTAATAGATGAGACAAAGGAAGCTCCTTAACATGTTTTCAAATTAGCCCTAGGGAAAGTAGGGAATTTTTTAAAAAGAATTAAAAGCATCTTCCATCCTGAGTTGTTATCCATAAGAATTATCAGTTAATGTATTATCATCCTTTTTTT
>Ga0325401_1005245_pt1 | contig 12367 bp, 14 predicted proteins | sample PopdelMetagenome_FD_205666 | JGI IMG/M metagenome (GOLD analysis project Ga0325401, IMG submission 205666) | Populus deltoides microbial communities from Bellville, Georgia, United States - Xylem-PdKOR-R2 | ecosystem: Host-associated > Plants > Phyllosphere > Stem > Wood/Secondary xylem | place...
CCGCTCCACCGTCGAGGTCGGCGCCGACGGCGTCTTCGGGCTCGCGGTGAACGACCGCACGGGCACGCTGGTGGGCACCGGCACGCGCGTCGGCCGCGTGCTGCTGATCGACGCCCGCACCGGCGCCGTGCGCGCCCGCATCGGCGAGGGCCCGGCCCACCACCTGCGCCAGGTCGTGGTGGACGAGGCCGGCAACCGCGCCTTCGCCACCGTCTACGGCAGCCGCGACACGCCGAGCGCGGTCTGGATCATCGACACCGCCGCCAACACCCTCTCGGCCATCGTCACCGAGGGGCTGGAGGGCGGCATCACCGGCCTCGCCCACGACCCCGCCGGCGACCGCCTCTTCCTCACGGCGCTCACCTCGAACGAGGTGGTGGAGCTCAGCCTCGCCCGCCGCGCGGTCACGCGCCGCTTCGCCTCGGGCGGCGACGGGGCCGTCAACGTCGCCCACCACGCCGCCTCCGGCCGCCTCTTCGTCACCAACCAGAGGAGCGGGGGGCTCGTCGTCCTCGACGCCGCCTCCGGCGCGACGGTCAAGGCGATCGAGACCGGCGCCGGGGCGCTCGGCGTCACCCTGTCGCCCGACGGCAGCACCGCCTACGTCGCCAACCGCGGCGCCGGCACGGTCAGCGTCGTCGACACCCGCGACCTGACCGTCGCCGCCAGCCTCCAGACCGGGACGCACCCGAACACGGTGGCGGTCGATCACCGGTCCGGCATCGTCTACGTCACCAACAAGGCGCGCTCGGCGCCTCGCGGGCAGCCGGCGGTGGACGACCCGAACGGGGACACCGTCAGCATCATCCGGATGTGAGGGCGAGGGGAGGGGAGGGCGCGCCCCTCCCCTCCGCCGTCTTGACCGCCCGCGATCCCCGGCCCGACCCTTCGGGATCCCGGGGATCCCGCATGAGCAGCCTCGCCCGCCATATCCAGGACCTGTCCCGCCGCGGCCTGCTGCGCGGCGCGACCGCGATGGCGGCGCTGGCCGCCACCCGGCCCGCCTACGCCGGGCGCGTCGCCCCCGCGCCCGTCCCTGCCTCGGATCCCTTCCCGCTCGGCGTCGCCTCCGGCGATCCCTGGCCCGACGGGTTCGTGCTCTGGACACGCTTCTGCCCCGGCGACCCGGCGGACCCGCCGCCGCCGGACTCCTACGAGCTCGCCTGGGACGTCGCGGAGGACGAGGCCTTCGCCCGCCCCGTCGCCACCGGCACCGCGATCGCCCGGCCGGAGCTCAACCACTCCGTCCGCGCGGAGGTCAGGGGCCTGCGCCCCGCGCGCCCCTACCACTACCGCTTCCGCGTCGCCGGCGTCGCCAGCCCCGCCGGCCGCGCCCGCACCGCCCCTATGCCGGACGCCGCGCCCGCCCGGCTCCGCTTCGTCAACGCCGGCTGCCAGCACTACGAGCAGGGCCTCTTCACCGCCTGGGGCCACGTCGCGCGCGAGCCGGAGCTCGACTTCGTCGTCCACTACGGCGACTACATCTACGAGGGCGCGGCCGGGGAGCGCCCCGGCACCTTCCCCGCCGTGCGCCGCCACGACGGGCCGCGCGTCGCGACGCTCGACGCCTATCGCCGCCGCTACGCCCTCTACCAGCGCGATCCCGATCTGCGCGCCGCCCACCACGCCCACCCCTTCCTCGTCTCCTTCGACGACCACGAGGTCGACAACAACTGGGCCGGCGACGTCCCCGCGCGCGACGGCGTGTCGCCGGAGGCCTTTGCCCTGCAGAAGGCCGCCGCCTTCCAGGCCTGGTACGAGGCGATGCCGCTGCGCCGCGCCCAGGTCCCGGCAGGCCCTGGCATCACCGCCCATCGCGGCTTCCGCTGGGGGCGCCTCGCGGAGCTCAGCGTCCTCGACACGCGGAGCCACCGCGACGACCAGCCCTGCGGCGACCGCGTGCGGCCGGTCTGCGAGGCCGTGCTGAACCCGCACGCCCAGGTTCTCGGCCCGGGGCAGGAGGCCTGGCTGTTCGACCGGCTGGCGCGCACCGGCGCGCGCTGGAACATCCTCGCCCAGCAGGTGATGATGATGCGGCGGACGCTCGCGCCGGCCGCCGGGGACGACGCCCCGCGCTTCGACATGGACAAGTGGGACGCCTACCCCGCCGCCCGCGCCCGGCTGCTGGCGCACATGCGCGACGCCGGCACCCCCAATCCCGTGGTGCTGACGGGCGACATCCACACCTTCTGGGCCGGGACCCTCCGCCCCGACTTCGACCGCGACGGTCCCGCCACCGCGGTCGAGTTCGCCGCCTCCTCCATCTCCTCCGCCGGGGACGGGGTCGAGATGTCGGCGATCGGCCGCCACGTCCTCGACCACGACCCGCACGTCGCCTTCTTCAACGGCCGCCGCGGCTACGCCCTGCACGAGGCGACCGAGGCGCGCATGAGCACCCTCTACCGCGCCGTCCCCTACGTCACCCGCCCCGACGCCCCGCTGGAGGATCGCGGGCGCTTCGTGGTGGAGGCCGGACGGGCGGCGGTGCTGCCGGGGTGAGGGCGCCGGCCCCGGCCGCGGGGGATCAGGCGTAGGCCGGCAGGCCGGTCGCCTCCTCGGACGGCGAGAGAAGCCGCCGCCCGATCGCCCGCGCCGGCCGCGACGTGATCGCGTTGATCAGCGCGTGCTGCAACGCGATCCCGATGCGGGTGGAGGGCTGGGCGATCCGCGGCCCGAGGGACGGCACCTTCTGCGCCCGGTCCACCGGCGGCCGCATGATCCGCTCGTAGGTCGCGAAGGCCTCCGCGTGCCCGGCGGCGCGGGAGATCTCCCCCGCCAGCACGTAGGCGCCCGTCAGCGCGAGCGTCGTGCCCATGCCGCTGATCGGGGAGGCGCACCAGGCCGCGTCGCCGCAGAGCGCCACGCGCCCGCGGGTCCAGCCGTCCATCCGGACCTGGCCGATCGCCTCGAAGTAGAAGTCCTCCGCCGCCTCCATCCCGGCGAGGAGGCGCGGCACCTCCCATCCCGCGCCGGCGAAGCAGCCGTGCAGGAAGGCCTTCTGCGCGTCCGTGCCCCTGTCCTCCAGCCCGTCCGGCGGCCGGCGCACCGTCAGCACGACGCGCGCGTTGCCGCGCCCGTCGGGGCGCAGGAAGACGCTCCGCCCGCCCGGGGCGTTGAACCACCGGGCGGTGCTGCTGTCCGTCGCGGCGCCGGGAACGGTGAACCAGCCCATGTACAGGTTCAGCGGCCGTCGCCGGACGGCGTCCCCGAAGACGATTCGGCGCGTGGAGGATCCGATCCCCTCCGCGACGAGGACGAGGTCGAAGCGCCGCCGGCCACCCCGCTCGAGGTCCGCCTCGACCCCGTCCCCGTCCTCCCGCAGGGACGCGACGCGGTCGCCGAACACCGTCTCGCACCGCCCCCGCGCGGCCTCGAACAGGATCCGCGCCAGGTCGCCGCGCAGGATCTCCAGCTCCGCCGTGGGGCCCTCGCCGCCGAAATCGTCCCGCCGGATGGCGGCCCGCACGCGGTTCGCCCCGTCGACGAAGGCGATGCCCGCCTCGCCGGTGCCGCGCGCCCTCACGGCGTCCTCCAGCCCCATGCGCCGCACCACCTCGCGGCCCGCGCCGCGCACGTCGACGTTCTGCCCGCCCTCGCGGAAGGCGGGCGCCCGCTCCACCAGCGTGACCTCGTGCCCCGACCGCGCGAGCCACCAGGCGAGCGACGCGCCCGCCACGCTCGCCCCGGTGATCAGGATCTCCATGCTCTCGGCCCACCCCGCGCTCCGGAGCGTGGCCCCGGTGGCCCGCGCCAACTGGGACGACACGCGGGAAATATCAACAGCGATGATTGCCGTCGGCCTCGCCGAGGTTGGCGATCATCCGGCGCAGCAGGCCCGTCAGCATCCGCCTCTCCTCCTCGGAGAAGCCCTCCAGCGCCCGCCTGTTGCCCTCGATCAGGGCCGGCCCCGCCAGGGCCACCACCTCCGCGCCCCTCTCCGTCAGGGAGAACACCGCCGCGCGCCCGTCCCGCTCGTGATGCCGTCGCGCGACGAGGCCGTCCCGCTGCAGACGGGCGAGCGCCGCGACCATCGCCGGCTGCCGGATCGCCGCGTGCCGGACGAGGTCGCGCTGCAGCATCTCGCCTCCCGCGGCGAGCAGCAGGAGCGGCGGGAGCCCCGCGACGGTGACGCCCGCCGGTCGGAGCGTCCGGTCCACGACGCGCGCGAAGAACCGCGTCGCCTGGTTCACCAGGAAGCCGGGGGCGTCGTCGCGGTCGCAGGCGGGGGGCAGGTCCATGGCGCGAGTACGCGCGCGGATCGCGCGGCCCGCAACGGCCCGGCCGGCGGAGGGGCGGGGATTTCCTGTCGATAACGGAACTTCCGTGCGGATCCGGCGATGCCCCGATCCTGCCACGATCCCGTCCTTTCCCGGCCGCGGAGGAGGCGCTTCATCCTCCCGTCGCCCGGCATCCTCGCCGGGATGGAGGGTCACCTGATGGACCGGATCGCTCTCGCCGTCGTCGCCGCCGGCCTCGTTATCATCCTCGCCGTGGTCGGCGCCGTGCTCGGGGGCGCGGCGCAGGGGGATGCGGCGCAGCTCGCCGCGCTCCTCGCCGCCGTGTCGGGCGCGGCGATCGTCTCGGGTCTCGTCATGCTGGAGCGCCGGACGACCGGCGCCGCCGGGCGGGCCTGAGGCCGGCCGCGGTCAGGCCTTCTCCGGGTAGAGGGCCAGCAGCCCCGCCTCCGTCGCGTCGCAGCGGCCGCGCTCGGTGATGAGGCCGGTGACGAGGCGGGCGGGGGTCACGTCGAAGGCCGGGTTCGCCGCCACCGTGCCCTCCGCCGCCACCCGGACCGTCGCGACCGTGCCGTCCGGCAGGCGGCCGGTGGCGTCCGTCACCTCCGCGCCGGACCGCTCCTCGATCGGGATCTCGGCCAGCCCGTCCCGCACCCCCATGTCGAGGGTGGAGTGGGGCAGGGCGACCCAGAAGGGCACGCCGTTGTCGTGGGCGGCCAGGGCCTTGAGGTAGGTGCCGATCTTGTTCGCCACGTCGCCCCGCCGCGTCACGCGGTCGGTGCCGACGAGGACGATGTCCACCATCCCGCGCTGCATGAGGTGCCCGCCGGCGTTGTCGGCGACGAGGGCGTGGGGGACGCCGTGCGCCCCGAGCTCCCAGGCCGTCAGCGCCGCGCCCTGGTTGCGCGGGCGCGTCTCGTCCACCCAGACATGGACGCCCATGCCGGAATCATGGGCCTGGTAGATCGGCGACAGGGCGGTGCCGAAATCCACCGTCGCGATCCAGCCGGCGTTGCAGTGGGTGAGGATTCGGACCGGCTCCCCCGGCTTCTTGCGGGCGGCGATCTCCCGCAGCAGGGGCAGGCCGTGCCCGCCGATGCGGCGGTTGGTCTCCACGTCGTCGTCGCAGATGGCGCCGGCCTCGGCGAAGGCGGCCGCGGCGCGGCGCTCGGGGGGGTGGTTGCGGACGGCGGCGACGATCCGGTCCAGCGCCCACCGCAGGTTCACCGCCGTCGGCCGGGTCGCGTTCAGCATCGCGGCCGAGCGCTCCAGGTTCTCCGTCGAGGGATCGCGCAGCAGGGCCATGGCGAGGCCGTAGGCGCCGACGGCGCCGATCAGCGGCGCGCCGCGCACCTTCATCGACCGGATGGCCTCCGCCGCCGCGCCCTCGTCCGCGAGGACGAGCCGCTCCAGCGCCCAGGGCAGCCGCGTCTGGTCGAAGATGCCGATGGAGCGGCCGTCCGCCTCCACCCAGACGCTGCGGTGGGGGGTTCCGTCGATCTTCAAAGGCTCAGATCCGCTGGTGGAGGGCGCAGACGAGGGTGAAGAGGCGGCGCGCCGTCTCGAAGTCGAGCGCGACGCGGCCCTCCAGCCGCTCGATCAGCAGCTCGGCCGCCTCGTTGTGCAGGCCGCGGCGGCCCATGTCGATCGCCTGGATCCGGGCCTCCGCCGCGCCCTCGGTCACGGCCGCCTCGTGGCCCTCGATGACCATGCCGTAGTCCTTGATCAGCCGCCGGAAGGGGCCGAGGGCGAGGAGATAGGCGTGCAGCGGCACGTCCTCCGCGTCCCGCACGTCGAGCAGCAGCCGGCCGTCCCGGAGGCAGAGGTGGAGGATGTAGGGGCCGGGCGGCAGTCCCTCCGGCGCGAAGCGGTTGCCGGCGAGCAGGTCGGCGACGGCCTGGCGGCGATCCGCCTCCGCGTAGGGGGAGGGGAGGGGGGCGTGGTCGGGCAGGGCGATGCGGATCACGTCCCGCGTCGCGACGGGCTGCCCGGCCAGGAAGGCGTCGCCGGCGGCGTCACTCATTCGGGCCGGGATCCCGTCGCGGCCCCGGCAGGTCGGCGGGGCCGGCGTGCGGGCTGTCCTCGTCGGCGAAGCCGAGGCGGAACATCCAGCCGAGCACCGCCCCCTTCACGGGCCGCAGCAGCAGGGTGCAGACGACGGCGAAGAGGGGGAGCCACACGGCCATGTGGAGCCACATGGGGGGCTCGTAGGCGCGCTCGATCCAGAAGATGGGCGGGACGAGAAGATGGCCGGCGAGGAAGATGACGATGTAGGGCGGCGCGTCGTCCGCGCGTAGGCGGCCGAGGGGCGCCCCGCAGACGGAACATTCCGGGACGACGCGCAGGAACCCGGCGAAGGCGCGCCCCTCGCCGCAGACGGGGCAGAGGCCGCGGATGCCGCGGCCGACCATCGTCAGGAGCGGCAGGGCCGACGCCTCGGTGCGGAGGCGGGAGGGCGGAACCCAGGTGGCCGGCGGCGTGCCTCTCGTCTCGGGCATGGCTGCGATCCTCCGGACCCGTCGGGGCCGTGGCCCCCGGGTCGTGTTGCAACGCGATATGAGCGCGGCGCGGGCCCGGGACAAGCGCCGAAACGACAGGGGCCCGGCCGATGCCGGCCGGGCCCTTCTCAAGGCGGTGGAACAGGAAGGATCAGCGCGCCGCGACGTCCCGGCTGGACGCGTCGCGCGACAGGGCGCGGCCGGCGTCGGCGCTCGACAGGCGGGCGCGCTCGCGCTCCCAGTAGTCGCGACGGAGGTTGCGGGCCTCCCGCTCGCGGTCCGTGGCGCGGGCCTCGCCCGCCTTCGGTGCCTCCGGCCGCGCGGTGCGCGAGAAGAAGCTCCCGAAGATCCCGTCCTCGGCCCGCGCCCCGGGCGCGGCGGCGAGGACGAGGCCGGCGACGGCGACGGCGAGGATGGCGAGGGGGCGGGTCATGGCGTCGGTCTCCTGCCCTCGCAACGCCGGTCCGGCGCGGCGGTTTCCCGCTAGCGCCGGCGTTCCTCCTCGATGCGGCGGCGCTGCTCGTCGATCCGGCGCTGCTGGTCGTCGAGCTGGCGGCGCTGGTCCGCGAGCTGGCGGTCGCGGTCGGAGTCCTGGCGCCAACGGTCGAAACGGGCGCGCTCCTCCTGCGGGATCCGCTCGCCGCGGCTCTCGCGCCGGGCGCGCTCCCCCTCCCAGGCCTCGCGGCGGCGCTCGAACTCCATCCGCTCGTCCTCGTTGCGGCGGCGGGACCGCTCGTCGGCGCGGCGGTCGCGCTCCTCCCGGGCGCGGCGGTCGTCGTCGCGATCGCGCCGCGACTCGTCGCGGCGGCGACGGTCCTCGTCCTCCGCGCGGCGGCGGGCGTCGTCGTTGCCGCCGAACTGGCGCAGCGCCTGGTCGAGGATGCCGTTGAGATCCTGCGCGCCGGCCGGCATCGCGCCGACGGCGAGCAGGCCGAGCGTGGCAGGGAACAGGGCGCGGCGTCTCACGATCTCGTCTCCTTCGCCGGGCGGTCCGGCATTCCGGAAGTGGAACGCCGGCGGCGCGGCGCTGTTGCGGCGGACCCGTGGCCCCGCGATGGCGCTAGCGCTGGACGTTGTCGCCGAGGAGCGGGAGGTTGGTCGCGTTCGGCTCGCGCGGCGTGGCGGGTCGCGAGACCATGCCGTCCGGCGCCACGGTCGGGCGCTGGCGGTTCATGTCGTCCACCAGGGCGGGGGCGGGCACGCCGCGCTCCATCTCGCGCGCGACGTCGGCGACGCGGTCCTGGCTCTCCCCGCGCTCGAGCTGGCGCTGGGCGTCGAGCTGCGCCGGGCTGGCGGCCAGGACGGGCGAGGCGGCGAGGCCCAGGGCAGCAAGGGGGGCGGCGAGGGCGACGGCGATGCGGTGCATGGGGGGTACCTCCGCCGCCGTAACGCGGGGCGGGCGGCGGCGGTTGTGCCCGGCGCGGCGCCGGCCCCGAAGGCGGCCGCGGCCGGGGAGGGGACCTCCCGCCCGGCGCGTCCCGGCGCGCCCCCGATCTGGCGCGCGGCGCGGTGCTGGGGCATGACGTGGCGCGGATGGACGCCACCGACGCCGCTGCCGACGCCGCCGCTGCCGACGCCGCCGCTGCCGACCGCGCGACGGAGAGGGCCTGGGCGGCGCTGCTCGCGCGGCGTGCCGGGGGCGGCGACGCCTTGCCGGACCACCGCCTCGCCGCGCTCTTCGCCCCCGTCCTCGCGCGGGGGGAGGGCGAGGACGGGGGCCTCGTCATCGGCCGCCTCGCGCAGACGCTCGACGGCCGGATCGCGACCGCCGGCGGATCGAGCCAGTGGATCGGCGGGCGCGGCGACATCCTGCACACGCACCGGCTGCGCGCGCTGTGCGACGCCGTCCTCGTCGGCGCCGGCACCGTCGCGCAGGACGACCCGCGGCTGACGACGCGCGAGGTCGCGGGGCGCAGCCCGGTCCGCGTCGTGCTCGACCCCAACCGCCGCCTGCCGGCGGGGCGGACCGTCTTCGCCGGCGGCCCGCCGACCCTCCTCGCCTGCCTCGACGGCGCGCCGGGCGGGGATCGCCACGGCGCGGCGGAGGTGATCCGCCTGCCGCGCGGGGAGAATGGGGGCGGGAACGGGGGTGGGGGCATCGACCTCGCCGCGCTGCTCCGGGCGCTCGCCGCGCGCGGCCTGTCGCGCGTCTTCGTGGAGGGCGGCGGCGTCACCGTCTCCAGCTTCCTCGCGGCCGGGCTGCTCGACCGGCTGCACGTCACCGTCGCGCCCGTCATCCTCGGATCCGGCCGCGCCGCCTTCATCCTGCCGGAGGCGTCGCGGATCGCGGACGGCCTGCGCTTCGACTGGACCCCGCACGCGCTGGAGGGCGGCGACATCCTCTTCGACATCCCGCTCCGCCGCGCCCGCCCGAAGGTCTGCGCCGCCTGATGGACGCCACCGCGTACTGGGCCACCGGCCCCGGCGAGGGCGCCCTGCGCGGCGAGGCGATCCGCGCGCCCGGCCCGGAGGAGGTGCTCGTCCGCGCGATCGCCAGCGGGATCAGCCGCGGCACGGAGCGGCTGGTGATGCGGGGCCGCGTGCCGGAGGCGGAGCGCGAGCGGATGCGCGCCCCGCTCCAGTCCGGCAGGTTCCCCTTCCCCGTGAAGTACGGCTACGCCGCCGTCGGCACGGTGGAGGACGGGCCGGAGGGCTGGGTCGGAGAGCGGGTCTTCTGCCTTCACCCGCACCAGGACCGCTTCGTCGCGCCCCTCGCCCTGTGCGCCCGCGTGCCGGACGGCGTGCCCGACCGGCGCGCCGTGCTGGCGGCGAACATGGAGACGGCGCTCAACGCGGTGTGGGACGCGCGCCCGATGGCCGGCGAGCGCGCCCTGGTGATCGGCGCCGGCGTCGTCGGCCTGCTCTGCGCCTGGCTTGTCGCGCGCTTCCCCGCCGTCGACCTCGCGATCGTCGATCCCGACCCGGCACGCGCCGCCGTCGCGGACCGTCTCGGCCTCCGCCTCGTCGCGCCGGGGGACGCGCCGGGGGACCGCGACCTGATCGTCCACGCGTCCGGCCACCCGGACGGGCTCCGCACCGCCCTTCGCTGCGCGGGGTTCGAGGCGCGGATCCTGGAGGCCTCCTGGTACGGCACCGCCGAGTGCGCGCTGCCGCTCGGCGGCGGCTTCCACGCCGGGCGCGTCACCGTCGCCTCCACCCAGGTCGGCACGATCGCCGCCCCGATGCGCGGCCGGCGCACCCATGCGGAGCGGATGGCGCTCGCCCTCTCGCTGCTGGCCGATCCCGCGCTCGACGCGCTGCTCGGCCCGACCGTCGCCTTCCGCGACCTGCCGCGCGCCATGCCCGGCCTGCTGGACGCGCCGCCGGAGGGGCAACCCGCGCCGCTCTGTCCCGTCGTCACCTATGAATAGAGCAGGAGCCCCTCCGATGTACGCGCTGACCGTCGCCGACCACGTGATGATCGCCCACTCCTTCCGCGGCGAGGAATTCGGCCCGGCCCAGCGCGTACACGGCGCGACCTTCGTGGTGGAGGCGGAGTTCCGCGCCCCGCGGCTGGACGGCGCCAACCTGCTGGTGGACATCGCCGCCGCCCGGGTGGAGCTGCGCCGGATCCTCGACGGCTTCGACTACAACAACCTCGACGACCTCCCCGTCTTCGAGGGCCAGAACACAACCACCGAGTTCCTCTGCTTCCACGTCCACGCCCTGCTCTGCGCCGCGCTGGCCGAGGGGCGGCTCGGCGAGGGCGGGCGCGCGGTGGCGGCCGTGAAGGTGACGCTGCGCGAGAGCCCGCTGGCCTGGGCCGCCTACGAGGCCGAGGTGCCGAAGGCCGCCGCCGCGTGAGGATCGCCCTCGCCGTCCCCGCGCCGCTGGCGGCGGTCAGCGGCGGCTACGGCTACGACCGGCGCCTCCTCGACGGCCTGCGCGCCCTCGGCCACGACGCGCGCGCGGAGGAGATGCCGGGCCGTCACCCCCTGCCCGACGCCGCCGCCGAGGCCGCCGCGCGCGGCGTGCTGGACCGCCTCGCGCCCGACGAGGCCCTCGTGATCGACGGCCTCGGCCTGCCCGCCTTCGCCGCGCATGCCGGCCACCCCGCGCTCGCCCGCGCCGTCGGCCTGATCCATCACCCGACCGCGCTGGAGACGGGGCTGACCGACGCGGACCGCGAGGCGCTCCGCGCGCGGGAGCAGCGGCTGTTCCCGCGCCTCGCCCGCCTCGTCACCACCTCCCGCCTCACCGCCGCGCGCCTCGCGCCCGAGTTCGGCGCCGACCCGGAGCGGATCGGCACGGTGGAGCCCGGCACGGACGAGGCGCCGCGCGCGACGGGCTCCGGCGGCCCCGGCTGCGCCATCCTCTCCGTCGGCGCCCTCGTCCCGCGCAAGGGGCACGACGTCCTGCTCCGCGCCCTGGCCCGCCTGACCGACATCGACTGGACGCTGACGATCGCCGGTGCCCCGCGCGACCCCGTCCACGCCGCCGGCCTCGCCGCGCTGGCGGAGGAGCTCGGCATCGCCCGCCGCGTCGCCCTCGCCGGCGAGGTGGACGACGCCGCGCTCGGGCGGCTGTACGCCGGCGCCGATCTCTTCGCCCTGGCGAGCTGGTGGGAGGGCTACGGCATGGCCGTCGCCGAGGCCCTCGCCCGCGGCCTGCCGCTCGCGATCACCGAGGGCGGCGCGCTCGCCGACCTCGCCCCGCGCGCCGCCTCCGTCATCGTGGGGCCGGGCGACGCCAACGCCCTGTCGCGCGCGATGCGCCGGCCCATCTACGATCCCGGCCTGCGCGAGGCGATGGCCGACGCCGCCTGGCACGCCGGGCAGCGCCTTCCGCGCTGGTCCGACCGCGCCGCCGCCTTCGCCGGCGAGATCGGGACCGCCCGCGCATGACCGAGACCTTCGACGCCGACTGGCTGGACCTGCGCGAGCCGCACGACGCCCGCGCGCGCGGCATCGGCCTCGCCCTCGCGCTCTCGGCCGCGCTGCCCGCGCGCCCGCGGCTGGTCGACCTCGGCGCCGGCACGGGAAGCCTCTTCCGCTGGCTCGCGCCGCTCATCGCCCGGCCGCAGGCCTGGACGCTGGTGGACGCCGACCGCGCGCTCATCGACCGCGCCTTCGACACCATCGCCGACCGCGCGGTGGAGGCCGGGCTGAACGTCACCGCGCCGAACCGCCGCACCCTCCTCGTCCACGCGCCGACCGGCGCCTGGCGGGTGGAGGGAGTCGTGCGCGACCTCGCCGACGCGCCGCGCGGCCTGCCGATCGACCGCGCCGACGCCGTGGTCTGCACCGCCCTCCTCGACCTCGTCTCCGAGCGCTGGCTGGGCCGCCTCGCGGCCGGACTGCGCGTGCCCTTCTACGCGGCGCTGAGCGTGATCGGCGACGCGCGCTTCCTGCCGCGCCACCCGGCCGACCCCCTCGTCGCCCGCGGCTTCCGGCGCGACCAGGGGCGCGACAAGGGCTTCGGCGGCGCGGCGCTCGGCGGCGACGCGACGCGCGCGGCGGCGCGGGCCTTCCGGGCGCAGGGCTTCGCCGTCAGCGCGGCGCCCTCGCCCTGGCGGATCCGTCCCGGCGACCGCGCCCTGCTCGCCGACCTCGCCGCCGGCCACGCCATCGTCGCGGCGGGGCGGATCCCGCGCGAGCGGAGGGCGATCGCCGCCTGGACGCGGGCGCGCGCGGC
>Ga0325401_1005247_pt1 | contig 12366 bp, 9 predicted proteins | sample PopdelMetagenome_FD_205666 | JGI IMG/M metagenome (GOLD analysis project Ga0325401, IMG submission 205666) | Populus deltoides microbial communities from Bellville, Georgia, United States - Xylem-PdKOR-R2 | ecosystem: Host-associated > Plants > Phyllosphere > Stem > Wood/Secondary xylem | place...
CACCTAAAAATGTCGTAAGAGGAAGATATTTGTCGGAAATAGAGTTCAAACAAGCACACAACTATGTTCTATTTAACTGTGATGAGCTGAGACCTTTTATTCAGTAAGTTTATACTAATTAAACTTGGTTAGTAATATACTGTTAATTATATATTGTAATATCATACACTCATCATCACTTGTAGGCAACATCGACAATATTTGATCTCCAATAACTCACAGCTGACCGAATCCAAGATTTTTCAATTACAAGATGAACAGTTTGCCACGTGGTTCAGAACACATGTAAGCATTATCACAAACTCATTCTAGCTTGCAAAATTACTGTATGTATGCATGTCATTACGAGATTCTCATTCATTTACTATTTATTGATGTACATTACATACAATGTTTATCAAATGGGAAGGAGTGTGCCTAAGTCATTGTCTTCACTAAGCCTGGGGCCTGAAAGAAAATGTAAGTGCTACAACGGGTATTTTGTCAATGGATATGTTTTCCATATTGAAGAATACAGGCAAGGAAAAAAGACATACAACAGCGGTGTTTGTGTTAAGGGATCCACTATTAGTGAGTTAGAAGTTGACTACTATGGTAGATTAGAAGAGGTCATCGAACTGCAATATGATAACGAACAAAACAGTGTGTTTTTATTCAAATGCTACTGGTATGACACGATTGACAGAGGAATCAGAGTTGATCCGCACTATGGTTTGGTCGAAATCAACTCAAAAGCTAGACTCCGCAACATAAACGATGTCTTTGTTTTCGCAAAGCAATGTCAACAAGTTTATTACACATACTCCCCTTCATTTAGAAAAGATCGATTAAGAGTTGATTGGTTGTCCGTTTTAAAAATGAAACCCCGGGGTCATGTCGAGGTTGTTCAGGATGAGAACGAAGACACAAGTGTGCGAGATGAAGTCTTTCAAGTTAGTGAGCTGGTTGAACCATATCGAGTTGCTCCTTCGATTGAACTGGAAGAAAATTTAAATTTTCATGTTTTCGATGATAGTCTTGTTGATGTTAACGCAGAGGAGTTAAATGTTGTTTTGAGCTCTAGCAGACAAGCAAATGTGGATGAAGAAGACGATATCCATATTGAAGATTGCGATAAAGGTGATGACAATTCAAATGATGAAGAAGAAGAAAATTCTGATTAACAATCAAATTTAAGCCCTGTGTAAAACTCTTTCTTTCATGTAATTTAGATTATGGATGATATATTTTGTAACATGAAATATTTATTATTTGAAATAATTACTTGAAATGCCACAATCACGAAATAATTACTTTAAATAATTATAGATCATGGATGATATATTTTGCAACACGAAAATAAATACTTGAAATGCCACAATCACCGACGTCCGTACCGACGGATATATGTCTGTCGGCATTTCACAGAGAGTTTGAAAATAATTACTTGAAATACCACAATCACCGACGTCTATACTGACGGACTAAGTCCGTTGGCATTTCACAGAGAGTTCGAAAATAATTACTTGAAATGCTACAATCACCGACGAAAATACCGACAGATATAAGTACGTCGGCAAGTTGTCGGCGGGTGAATTTTACCGACAGACCGCGTGAATTCCAAAGTGTTGTGCATTAAATGCATCTCTGACCGCGTCAGCTTGCCGACGGAATTACCGACGGACCACGAAAAATATGGAGGGTCATTAAAAATTTTGGTGCGAAATTCAAAATTTACCGACGGATTTTGGACACTTCACCGACAGAATAAATTAAAATAATTATTAATTTTATATCTGTCGGTGAATCCTTCGGTAAAACTGCCATATAAGTCCCCCCATCTGCCGTTTCAGTTTATTTTTTCTTCTCCTCAGTTTTTTCATCGATTTTCTCCTCAGTTTTTCACCGATTCTTTTCCTCTCCGTTCTTCAAAGGTTTCACTAGCAATCTCTAGCAATTTTTCTCGTGAATCTCCATCAGTTTAAAAGGTATGTATGTTTTTTGCTTTGAGGGTTTTTTTTTGCTATTTGTTTTTGGTATGTTTTTTGTTTTGCTAATTATTTTTTGCATAATTCATTGCTAAAGTCTATAATTTTTTTTTGAATTTATTGAATATTTTTTATTGTTGTATTGGCATAATTATTATTAGTTAATTTGTTGAATATTTATTGTTAATGTTGAATTTACCATAGAATTAGTAATTGAATATGTTTGAATAATTATTAATTTTACTCTATTATTGCATGATTTGTGTTTAATTTTTTTCAATTAATTTTAATTGTTAGTCTACAGTTTTTTTATTTATTGAATATATTTTATTGTTGTATTGGCATAATTATTAAATAATTTGTTGAATTGTAATTCTTAATGTTGAATTTACCTTAGGATTAGTAATTGAATATGTTGGAATAATTAGAATAGATTGGGTCAATTGGTTGTGGCTTTTGTTAATATGTGCAGGTTTGTGGATTTGGGTAGTATCCGGTATAGGGGAGTAGTATCCGGTATAAGGGAGGTGCTGTCGAATTTTTTTTTAACATTTGAATTTAATTATATAATTATTTATATAAAATTATAGAGATACGTAGAATGAAAACCAGAGCTGGTCACTCACGTACGGTCGCAGCTAGTTCGTCTTGCAGCGATGATGATATTTCCTTAGGTGCCTCTCAAGAAGAGGCACCTACACCACCTGCGCCGTCAACCGATGCTGCCTCTTCCAGCGGTACTTCACAGCGCAGAGGTGGCGTGCCTTCTCAGCGGAATCAATTTACCCGTAAGTACGAGGCACAGTGGAAGGACGACCTTTCAATGTAAGTTTGTTAATGTTTAATTTTTTTTTAAAAAAAATTACAACATAATTTATGAAGTAATCACTATTTAATTTATTTTATTTATTTTCAGGTTCACAAACATTGAGGCCGCCCGAGTAATATCATCGGCGTTTAAATCGTCGATGGAGATTCCATTATTTCAATGGAGTCAGATATCCAAGCATCCTGAATGGATGCCTCAAATCAATGCATGGTTTGACAGATTTCAGGTTGGTGTTAATTTATAATTTTTAGCTTATTTCTAATAAATTATTAATATAATTGTAAATAAATTATTGTTTTTATTTAAACTTGTTTATTTATACACAACACAAATTCTGCTGGGACAGTGAGCATAACACTGTTGTGAGGAGGGTGTGGGAAAATCATGCGGCAACTAGGTAAGATCGAAAAAAAATACAACATTTTTTTAGACTAAAATTTATGTTTCGAAATGTAATTTTTAGTTGCGTGAAGTAGGTTGCGTGATTTTTGGTATGAAGCACAGAAAAGGATAAAAAAAACCGCGAGGGATAGGGGTTTCCAAGGCTGGAATGATGTTGCGATTTGGAGGGATTTCAAACCGATATACATCCCAGAAGATATATGGCCGCACTATCTTGAGCACGTGACGTCTGAGCTGTTCACACGACGCTCACAATTCGGTGTTGGCAACTAGAATTGGCCAATTCATGGCTCGGTGAAACGGATGGTAAGATTAATTTAAATGAAATATATCGTTAAATTAAGTTTTTGTTAATATATCTTTTTTTCATTATAGGCTGCGTCTCTTAGTCGTGAGCCGAGCCCGATGGAGCTGTTTGTGGACACGCACGTGCGGAGTCAAGACCGCCAAAAGGGTGCGCAACAGTTCGTTGATAACCGTGCTCAACATTTCGTGGTATGTTTGTTCGACCATTTTATTTTGTAAGTTATTATGTAAGTTATTATGTTTATTGAATTGAATATGATGATTACTTTTTTTTTATTTTCAGGAGACCTATAATAATCGGTTAAGGGAGAGATACGGTGACGATATTTTGACCAATCCAGAATTCGATCCGGATTTGTGGATGGAGGTTGGCTCGTTAGGTGGACCCGATAAAAATCGGATTTACGGGCTCTCCAACATTAAAGCCGACAACTTGCGGTCGACCCGTAGTGTTTCAACTGTTGGGAGCTCCCAATCAATATCGAGCTCCCAATCTAAGGAGTTCGTGGCCTTGCAGCAACACACGGCTCAGATCACCGACAAATACGACCACCTATCAGCGGAGTACGCACAACTCAAAGCATCTCATGCACAACAAAGAGCGGAGTCTGAGCAAATCAAAGCGTCTCAAGCACACAAAAAGCGGAGTATGAACAACAAAAAGCGGCTTATAAACAACAAAAAGTAGCTTATGAACAGCTTCGCGAAATGGTTATGAACATGGCAAATAGTGGAACATGTGCGCCTAATCTTTTTTGGCCATATAACCACCAGCCTCCTCCTCCAGGATCTCCTCCTCCTTCTCCAGCTCCACCTTTATATTAATTTGTAATAAACATTATTTATCTTTAAAACTTCATTTCATATTTTTTTTGAAACATATTCAGTTTGTAATGAATATTATTTAACTTTTTTTATGTTTAATATAAATTTTATTTGCATAATTGATTTGTATTACAATTAATTTATATAGTTTTATATTATATATCCTAAATAATTTTTTAAAAACAAATTTAGAAAAAAACTATTACCAAGGATTTTATCGATGGATTCATTCGGTCGGTATTTTAAACACTCACCGACAAACTTACCAACGGAATTAATCCGTCGGCATTTAACAGTAGCTGCCACACTTACCGATGAATTTACAGATGAATATATTCGGTTGGTATTTCATACACTCAACGACAGCTTTACCGACGGTTATTAGCCCTCGGTAAATCATGATACCATCGACGGTGTCGCACGTGCGCGACGTCGCGGCGATCGTCCACCCTCGAATGTATGGGGGGAGGGATATATATATGGTAAATGTGGGGAGACAAGGAATTCTTTGTCTCTTAGCAGTGAAAAAAGGTGTGGGAGTCGCCACCTAGTATTTTGGTCACTAGGAACCCTAACTGGTCTCAGAGATCGGGCACGGGGACTGGTTGCGTAAAGGGAAGGTATCAGCACCCCAAATACGCCCTACCTAAGGTAAGCTGCATTGTTTATTTGTCTGATAAAATTCAAGGTCTCGTTGTGTTTCCTAGTTGTTGGTCCGTCTATGGTTCAAGAAAAGTCCTTCTCAATAAGGAGGTCCTTATCTTATCGGGTAAAACCTAACCGTTCTAATGTCTATGTAAAAAAGCTATATTTTTAATATCAGGAATACATTTTATGTTTAAATTTGTAATCCCATATACGAAAAGAGGACAAAAAGATTTTTTTAGAATTTTTGAAATATTGGCCTAGTTCTCATGGCTTGAATAAACCGGTTATTAAAGCCAAAATGCATGCTAAAGCCAAAATGCATGCTAATACATATATTGTTTTTTGAAATTTCTTTTGTTGTGTGAAAATATGATGTTATAATATTTATATATATATGTGTTAGAGAGACTAGGCCGTATGCATGAAAACAAAACATTTTTAAAATATTTTATTTATTTTTTATGTCTTGACGAAAACCGAGTATTTGTATCTTTACAGTATAAAAATACAAACCGATATTGATCAAAATACAGTAATAAACTTGCAGAAAATCACATATTTTTTGGAATAATTTTCGAAGAAATTAATTAATTTTTCTATGTATATATCTAGATATAAATAATACAAAACACAATACAATATACATAGTATATAATATATAATTGGGCTGGCTGGGCCGGCCCAACGAACTGGGTCGGACTCAGCCCCAAAATGTGTTGGGCCGACCTCGGGCCAAGAGGTATTGGGTCGATCTCAGCCCAAACAAAATCTATTTTATCATGGGCCGGATCCAGCCCAGCCAGCAGGGCTGGGCTAGGATCAGTCCGGCCCACAGAAGGAAACCCATATTGCTGGGCCAGAACCAATCTGGCCCAGCCTAATTAAAAACCAACGGGGGGAATTATTTCCCCCCCCCTTCCTGCATGCAGAACGCTGTTCGTTCTGCATGCAGGAGAAGAACCAAACCGATGCACAAAGAGGAGGGAGAAGAGCACCTGGCGTGGAGGAGGCGGTGCCGCGGTGGAGGCTGGTGGCTTCACTGGCGTGCACTGGTCCCGGCTGGAAGAAGAAGGAGCCGATTCCTGCAGAGGAGAAGGAAAGCTCTCGGCTGGAGCTGTTGGTGTGACTGAGGAAGGAGCTGCTACTCCGGTTGCTGCTGGGCGTCGCTGGAGGAAGGAGGACTGCTGTTGGCCGGTGCAGAAGCTGGAAGGAGGAGGCTTGCTCCTGTGGAGGCTGTCGCTGCTGAGGAGGCCGCGGGAGGCGTTGCTGGGGCTGTTGAAGCTGCGGTGAAGATCTGTTGCTGGCGTTGTGTTGATGGGAGGGAGAGGGGGCAGTGTTTCTTTGGGACTGCTGGAAGAGAATGAGAGGAAAGGGAGGGGGCTGCCCCGGTTTGGCTTTGCAAGAGAGGGAGTTGTCCCTTGTTGCTGGCTGCTGAAGGGAAGAAGAAAATCAAAAGCCCAGGGGGAGGGGGTTGGAGCTGGCGGCCGGCATTGGAAGTAAAGGAAGAAATCTGCAGAAATTGGGCGAAAATGCTGGTTTTTTTTGGCTGACTTTGGACCCGAATCACCCTCCTCCCAGGTCTTCAACAGAGATTCTATTTATAGGCAGAGTAAGAGGGCTATATTGTCTACGTTGTGGAAAAATTACAGCCCTTGATTCAGTTGGGAAGCATCTCAACCGTTGGCTCAAAGTGTGTTCCTCGAGCTGCCAAATTTGGCAGCTCCAGGCTGTGAACTGCCCGAGGTGGCCACTTCGGGCCAATGAACGGACCCGTTTATAACCTTTTCGACCCGATCAGACCATTCTCCGGGATAAAGGGGTTTCATGTGGATATGTTGGTGCATGCTTTGTCGGATTTGGGGGCCAAACGAGGCAGAAAACACACCTGGAAGTCGGCCACTCGGGCAGCTCGGTGGGGAAGAAAATGAACAGTTCCTGCCCCTAAAAAAAATGCAAAACGGCGCCGTTTTGCTAAAAATAGGGATTTCTTTGCCAATTTTCAATCTAGTCCTCCGACTTTCATTTTCGTTCAATATTATTCCCTAATTGACCCTAAAACTTCTGATGTATGCAATTAGGCCCTTGATTTAACCAAATCAACTCTCAAAAATTATAATTTGACCCCAGAACTTTAATTTCTTCCAATTAAAGCCTAAATTGACTTAAAAATCAATTTTTCTTGCAATCAAATCCTCTATAAATTCAATTAAACCTTCAATAAAATCCAATTGAGTCCATAAACATCCGATTTTGGCATTTTCTCTTCAAAATTAATTTTTCAAATTTCCCTTCTCAACAGGGCTCTCCTCCTTCAAGAATATACTGTCAAAAATTCAATCTTTGTATTTTTAACCTCATTAACCCATCTTCCAACCATTTTATGAGCGCTTCTGCCTCCTGTTATTTTTCTAACCTCCTTTGGCTATATATTTTTATATATATATTTTGTGGGGACCCAAAAATGGGTTACAACAGACGGACTAAAAATCCTTCGGTATATTTCAAGCGGAAATTTTTTTTTTAGCGCGCAAATTCCGTATGTAAAACCATCGGCAAATGGTTTTTTTGTTTTGCCGACCGATATAGTGATGGAATGGGGAATCACCGAAGAAAGGAAAGCCGACGGACGTAATCCGTCGGTGATGACGTCAGTAAAAAAATCACCGACAAACTTCTAATCACACATCGATGGAATTTTTCCGTCGGTAAAACTGTGAAATCTTGTAGTGAGCTTTGGCTGAATTTATATGTGTAAGGGAATACAGCAAAAATCCATTTAGGTTTTTCTTCACAATGCATTCATCAATAATTATCTTATCTATATCCTAGCATAACAATGTCAAGAACAACAATTCAATTCCTTTTTATTCTTCTTGACCAACTATAGGCTTCCTTTCAAATTTTTGTAGAAAGTGCGTACCCTTTCAGAAATACAAAAATCTCATTTATTAGTGTAGTCGACAATTAATCAACTAAGAAAAAAAAAAAAAAACCTTCCAATCTTTATCTATGGAACAAAATAACAGTGACCCCATTTTACTGGCTTAACTTATTGATGAGGAGTCTTTATGTAACCCACATGAGTAGAATTTGTAAGCAACTTGATTGGTCAAGGTTTACCACCAGTGAAGAGAGTGAAGGTGACTTCCCAGGCCCCTATGTCAACTTTATCATTGTAAGTGTAGACCTTCACATTTCCATCCACTCCAAGTCGAAGGAATGACAATGTGCTATTGTATTTGGGTGTAGCGAGTATGGCATTCCCTCCAGTAGAGAACTCCAAAGCCAAATCATAGGAAAATCCCTCCTCTGTCACGGGTTCGCTTTGGAATGTCACATATTGTAAACGACCATTCTTAACACTAAACCTATCAGATGTGTAGTAGAGCTTGGGTTTTGGGGAGCTTGGCTTGTAATATATGGCCAATCTCTTGGGCTCCATTACCAGGCTATACGCTCCATTTGAGTTTTGTTTGTCAGAGCGTCGACTCACAAGCCTAGCTGCACCTCCAGCGCGCAGAGACTGACCCACCAACAAGGTATCAGTGGGATAGTCAAAACTTTGCCAAATAAAGTAGCCCTTTACGTCTTGAAGAACCATGTTACCATTGGGTTACACTTGGAAGTGAACCACTCCTTTTTAGCAGTGTTGGTTTGCCAAGCAATCCTGCCATCAGCATCCGCCAACACAAGGTTTCCATCCTCTCCAAAGGTGAGGGTGGCATTTTCTCCAACAGGGTTTCCTCGGTTGGCTTCCCATACCCAACGCATTGTTGTTGTAGACCTGACGGTACCCATGCGCAGAGCAAGGGTGAATGCATTAGGGGTGGTGTTATAAAAGCAAAGCTGGAAAGGAGAATTGAAAGGGTCTAGGACTCGATAATTTGCACCATACTCTACAATATAATCCCCGAATTCTCCTTCATTCACATATTTAAATGTGGAAGATAGAGGGACAGTCACTGCTGTAGCCTGTGCAATTAAGGAAATGATTGAGAGAAATGCCAAAAGAGAGACTCTAAGCTGGGAAGGCATTGTTTTTTAAGTTTGAAAGTTCTACATGTTTATATTATATATATTATGTTTAATTTTTATAAAATAAATATAAAAAATAAAATTTGAATTTATGACCACATGATGATTAAAACTTTTATATCATATTAAAAAAATTAATTCAACTCAAAATTTTAAATTATTAAACAAGGTGTCAAAATAATCTCATAATAATCACAATGCGCATGATCGCAGAAATGATTTTCACACATTCAGGCAGGAAGATGATGCGGAACTTCCAGATAATTATTGATGTTGCTTTTCTTCTCTCATGGCTTTAATTGCAACTGAAAACCCAAAAATTGGAGCTGAATCGTCCATAGATCTCAAAAATAATTGAAGGAATCGCAATAAAGGAAAACCATCAAGTACTTCTAGCAGCCATGGCCTTGGCGTTTGTGGCAGAGACATGCGTCCACTGCTATAACTTTTATTTTTATCTTTAGTTTCGGGCATCCAATATGGATGTCTAGTAGTTGTCTCGGTCAGATTAATATTTTTTTAAAATATAAAACAGAATATTGAAAGCACAAAAAAGTGTTCTGATAATATTATTAAACTTGATTAAGTAAATTAAATTTAAAATTTCTTGTCAAAGCTATTTGTTTAACTTAAGTTTTCAATTCTAATAGGTTCTGAATTGAACTACACTTTTTGTTCATTTTTGAAAAAATATGTGATTATTTTTTTTAAATAAAATTTAATTTATTTGTTGTCATTAAAAAAAGGATCTAAAAAAATCAGCACTAGTTAACTTGAGTTAGCATGAAAAACTTGTAACCTGGGTAATTAGGGTAGAGCCAGTTCAAGATATTCCGCCTAACTCACGACCCAGATCATGAAATTAAAATAACTTAATAGAAAAAAAAATAGAAAGCCCATTTAAAAAAAAAATTGTCAACCTATGTTAAGTTTACAAGCATTTAACCCGGGTCATTACACTCGAAGCACCATATTTGAAAAAATTATAAATTTGGTTTGAATAATGAAATTGAAAACTATAAAACTTACAATAACAAATAGGAGAGAGAAAAGAAGAAATAAAAAGAAAAGCACCATAAATTTAGATTGAATGATGAAATTGAAAACTAATAAAATTTTTACAAAAAAACCAAGGAAATAAATTAGAAATAAAAAAAATAAGGATTGAAGTTGAAATACCCACAATAGCAAGGGCCAAGCTGTAATTTTTGAGGGAAGAGAGAGAAAAGAAAAACTAAAAAAGAAAACACCACCGATAACAAACCGTCTAACCATTGTTTACACGCATCACCATAAAAGAGAGAGGACACAACAACCCTACAAACATCAAATCGGTAGGGTATTTATGGCCTTTGAGACGTGGTACATGAAAGACGCGGGCACATGCCTATACCTTTTTTAGCCAAATATCATATTTCCCCTTAACTAACATGATAATAACTAAAAAAGCATCATGAAAAGATGAAAAAGCTCTTCGACATCATTTTATTTTTTTATTTTTTTTGCTTTTAAGAGTATTTTTATCGTTTCACTATGCTTTTGAAAGGAGAAAAGAATTTTTTGCCCATTATCAATTTAGTAATGACAAATATATATTGTAAAAAGACCTTAATGCCCCCAATAACTAGTTTTAATTTTTTTGATGTGAAATTACACTATTCTAGTTAACAATGTTTTAACTCTATGTGAACACTTTTTTTCAAAGGAGAATTAGCTCTTGTTAGTATTTTTTTATTTGTACTCCTTAATTAGAAATCTCATGGAAATTAATTCGAGCATAATTTGTAAATGTTCCAAAACAATTATCCGGTTATACTATAAAGCTAAATCATTAATGATGTTTAAATGTTGTTAATGTGACATTTGTTTTTTTTTTTAATTGTCATAAGCGAAAAGTTGACTCTATTTTCAAAAATATTTTTTTAATAAATTCTGTCAATTTTAATCATTCTATTATTTTCATCACTTTTGTTTGTTTTATTTCGAGTGTCAAGTTAAGATTAAAAACAAATAAGTAGCATAATCTCAAACAATGAAAAGAAAGATTACCAAATCACAGGGAATTAACAGAATATTATATATTTGGCAAGTAAAAAAAAATAATAAATAAATATGGATTACCTTCTATAAAGGAAAAGTTCTCACAAGGTAGCTATTTTAAAGGAATCAAATGATTGTGAGAAATAAAATAATTATGAAAAACCTTCCATAAAGGAGAAGTTCTCATATGGTAGCCATTTAAAAATGAATAAAGTGGAAAATTAATAGTTTTGGAAGAAAGAATAAAATTCCTGGATTATCAAGGCAGACTTTTCTTTAAAGATAAAATTAAATCTATAATTAATTTTTTGGTTTTCTAATATAACTATAACTCTCGGGTAAATTCCTATATTTTAATTTAAATAAATAAATAATAGAAATTAATGGAGTAGAAATTATTATCTAAGGAGGTTAATATTGGACAAGGATGAAATTGAATAAATCAAACTTTTAGGCAAAATTGTTTTAAAACAAAATAAGTCCTTAAATGAAAAAAGAGGAAAAATTTGTAAATATTTAAACAAGTGGAGAGTGGAAAATTAGTCATATTTTGCTGGCCATGTTAGGGCTTGAGAGGGAGAAGAAATTGAGTGGAAATTATCAAGATTCATCCAAAACAATTCACAAAAAGAGATAGAAGTAGTGATTAAGTATAATAGGAAGAGTTTGAACAAGAAAATCTCAAAAGGAGAACAAGGAATGTTTCCTTAAAGGGGGTGACATTGAGAGGAAAGTAAAGGGGGAAGGAGGAAATAAATTTTTATGGCATGGAAATTTTAAATTTTGGATTATTGATTTGTGACTATTACACTAGGAATAGGTTATAAATTTGAAAATTTCTTTATGAGTAACTAATATATATAAATGCAAATTTTAATTTGCTCTAATTGACCATGATAATTTTTTAAATCATCAAGTTCATCTCAATATCACATGTCCTAGTAGCATTAGAGATTACTCCTATTACTAGTAGATCTTTTAGTCATGTAAAAAAAATAATAATACTTCCTGTATATTTTGAAGATCATTTTGTTGTGTATGTATAAACTTAAATACACTTGCATATTTAACATGTACTCTGTTATGTAATTATTTTCCAATCATAATGGTGATATTTACAAGTAGTTAGTTAATATCATTTGTTTAATAATAATACTTAAAATATTAAATATGATTTGTTGTAACCCATTTTTGGGTCCCCACACAAAAATAAAAATAAATATATAATTATATAGCCGAAAGATATTAGAAAAATAATAGGAGGTTGGAGCGCTCAGGAAAGGATCAAAAAAATTGGTTAAGGAGGTTCAAAAA
>Ga0325401_1005248_pt1 | contig 12363 bp, 5 predicted proteins | sample PopdelMetagenome_FD_205666 | JGI IMG/M metagenome (GOLD analysis project Ga0325401, IMG submission 205666) | Populus deltoides microbial communities from Bellville, Georgia, United States - Xylem-PdKOR-R2 | ecosystem: Host-associated > Plants > Phyllosphere > Stem > Wood/Secondary xylem | place...
ACTTCTTCTGTGTTCTTCGTCCTTCTTTCTCCTTTTTTTCCTTTTTCCCCTCTTCCTCTTTTACTGTTCTCTCTTAAAGAATTATGCTCTTCTCTTCTTCTTTTTTAACTTTCTATTTATATTCATCAAACATATGAAAATACCCAAAATAGCCCTCAATCATTTATACCCTTAACTACCCATCAAAGGGTATAAATACATTTTTCAGTGTCTTTGGCAGCGTTTCATGAATTGGTTGGGTATTGGTTGGTACATGTCGGAGTCTGTTGATCAAGTTGTTTTGCAATAGAGCGATCTAGTAAAAGGTAGATTCCAGCGACAAGCACTTGTTATGTTGTCTTATGGGATTTTATGGAACATTTGGAATGCAAGAAACAAACTGATTTTTAAGGATATTATGCAAGTTTAGAATACAATGTTTGAGCATATTCTTCATCGTTTGTCTCTTTGGTTGAAGGTTATGGATGCAAATTTATCATATACTAGGAATGATCTATTTAGAAGTTCGGATGGCGTTTTGAAGTGGACAAATAAGTGATGACCCAATATTTTTACATTTCAATTTTTTTTTGTATATTTTTTGCATTCTTCTTTTATCTTTGTAAATCAATGCTTTTACTAGTATTTTTCATAATTTTATTGTAACCGGGATACCATTGTCTCAATGATAGACAGATCTTTGAAATAAAACACCTTAACTATTAAAAAAATATATATACTTTTTCCAAACCAAAAGTTTCAGCATATTACAACTTCACTCTGTTTCATCCATGCTTGGTTATATTTCTCTTGAAAAACTTTAAGCCACGACAAGGTGAATAACTTAACTTCGATTCATGCACCTATTTTGCTTTGTTTTTGCTTCAAGAAGGCTGAAAATTATAAGTAAAATATAGATGAGAAAGATATTAGTCAAACAAAATAGATGTGTTATGTTAGATTCCGTCAAAGAATATCTTCAAGTTTTTATCCAATTTCCGTCATTTTCTCTTATTAATTGAATAATGTTGTATAATTAGAAAGGAAGACTTAAAAAACTACTTAATATAAGTAAATATTCAATTACATTTTTTTGTTAAGGATCAACCCAATGCACTAAGCCTAAGTGGAGTGTGCTTGGGAAAGCCTTTTCAATATACCCTTTTCTACTATGCTTTGAGTTGCTTCCAATAATGAGAAGATTTTTTCTTAGTCTATTTATATTGAATACATAAATATATAGCAAGGATTTGCTTGGTGCTCACTCTAGCTCCTAACTTATTTAGACATTAGTATATCAAATAATTAACTTGAACATTATAGTTCCATTTTGGTCAATTTCATTCGTAATGACTTAATTTTGAGCCCGATCGAATCCATTACACCCTTCGCCTTCTTCAATCTTAAACTCCACTTGACCGGTGTCCAAGTGAAAGCTCATCTGATCATTGCCTTATTGCTAGGATGTTCAAGTGATTGAATCTAAATGCAGTAGTCTATTAGGCCTTTTTGACCCACATTTACATGAACTTGGTTGTAAGTTTATTTTTCCATGCAAAAACATGATGGGAATTTTTATTTTTTTTTATAAGGAAAAATTTATTGGCCATGACTAAACATTCTTGTTACACCAAGTCTTACATAAATCTTAAATTAAGGATAAGGATATTGTAAGAAAATTGCTTAGAATATAGTTCGGAATTTGGATCAATTGATTCATGACAGGTTTTCTATTATATCATCAATAAAACGACCCAAAGAAGAATGCGAAGATCCACCAGGCATCAACGTTTTTTCACTTATTCTGCTCATCTCCTTTACCTTCTTTCTTATTTCTTTATCTTCCTCCATAAGATGTTTTATTGCTTTTATTATATCATCAGCATTTACAATGATTTCATCATCTCCTTGAAGATTCATCGTATAATCCATCTTAATTTCCACCCCTAACCCCAACTCAATCACCATATAAAAGGCATTAAATTGTTGCTCAGCATACAATGGCCAAGTGGCAATTGGAACACCAAACCATACGCTCTCTAGGATAGAATTCCATCCACAATGTGATGCAAATCCTCCCACGGCTTGATGGGCCAAAATATCCACTTGTGGAGCCCATCCAATCACCTTCCCGATCTTAGCTGTTCGATCTAAAAACCCTTCTGGTAAAACTTCTTGAAGATTCTCATAATCACTCGGAGATTTCAATTTACCACTCGGTGAAGGTTTACGTAGGGACCATAAGAATCGATGTCCACTACGTTCTAGTGCACAAGCGATCTCTTTCACCTGTTCTGACCTAAAACTTCCTAGACTCCCAAAGCACAAAAACAGAACCGATGATGGAGCCTGATCATCAAGCCATTCCATGATGTCCCTATAATTCTTGCTCCCATCTGATCCCGCATCACGATCATCTCCTTCATGTTTAACAATTGGTCCCACTGCATACACTGGTGGGGTCTTGCCATTGGAAAGACTGTTAACAGCATGCGGTTCAAGCTCTAAAAATGTATTTATCAAAATACCTTTGGCTTCCGTCAATCCTCCTGCAATCTCGAGAACAATAGGGAGCGTCTCTTTCACGAGTGACGATAAAGGCAAGCATTTAACAGGAAATGAGTTCGCCAAGCTCGGAATTTCCAACTCAGCATCCGAGTTTCCGAGCTCAGTGAGGTCCACTCCCTGCTCATCATGAAGATCCTTAAGATGTAACACGCAACCAAGATAAGCAGCGTCTGAGGCACATAAAGCGTACCATGGAACATCAAATTCATTAGCCAGATCTTTCAGTCCTGTAGCATAAGCATCAAAAATAAACCCGGCAAATTGAGGAGAGTCAGGGCTCAACTCGGACTGAGTTTTGATCTTGGAAACATATTCTCTGAAAAGGGGTTTTTGGCCTTCATACACAGAAGTTATAAACTGTTTAGGGGGTTTAGTATCTGATGACTCAGCACTGGGCAAGATAATGACTCGCAGACGATCAGGGAGTGTTGATGCAGCAAGTGACTCGTTGTATTTGGTAGCGACAGGGTTACGAGATGGATATATGAAGATAGTTGTGGAAAGGCGATCATCACGCTGAACAAGAAGCTTAGCTATCTCTACTGCTGAAACAATATGGCCCCTGGCAGGTATTGGGATTAACACCAACTCTGCTTTCTTCATTTCTTTGCTAGATGTTTTTGCTCTAAGGATTTCTTACAGAGAACAAATGTGTGGTTTGCTGATCAGTATTTTGAGGAACCGGTCCTGATCTTGTCGGAAATATAAATATCGATGGCCTAGAATTAGAGTGATGTCATGGCTTTGCCGGCAGTGAACCATATTCATTATTGATAGAAAAGGGCTCCTGTCGTTAGTCCAAAGGAACAGCAGTGTACTTGCAACTTTTGTCACATTTTTTTAATATAAATACTCTCCCACACTGTAGAACCCCAACCTTGTCTTGTAACCATGCTTTAATCCTATAGGTTTTGTTAAGATATTTGTTTCCAGTTTTGTTAGATTTATTGAGCCTCCATTGGCTGAGACCTAATAAACTGCACAAGGAAAACATAAAAAAAAAATTGGGAATTTAAAAACTTTTGGGAAATGAAATTACGACTTGTAATTTTGAAATATTATGCATGTAAATTATTTTTTTCTTGAGAAGTAATTTCATATTATGAATTCTTATTATTTACAACTTTTCATACAATTCAAATCATAAAGAAATGATAACGGTCATTTCTTCAAAGCATAAAGCATAAAGAAATGATAACGGTCATTGGTGAATAATTTTCTCTTTTTTTTTAAAGCATAAAGAAAATTTTTTTTTTTAAATCTTGTATTATGCCTCACCCTTCACTTAAATTTTAAAATTTTATTGGTGGCTATTTTTTTAAAATTTAAAATTTTAAAATTTAAAATGATAACGGTCATTTTTTCAAAGCATGAAAGTTTTTTAAAAAAATTTGAAAATCTAAATTTAAAATATTGGCGGTTTTTTTCAAAGTTTGAATTTGAATTTATTTTTAAAAAATTAAATTTTTAATAGTAACATATAAAACTGAAAATTAAAAATATTCATATAAATAAATTTTAAGTTTAATTTTAAATTATATCTTTTAACTTTCATATTACTTCATTAAATAAATTTTAAGTTTAATTTTAAATTATATCTTTTAACTTTCATATTACTTCATTAATTTTATATTATTTTTACAAATTACTTGTCGCACATCCCCCGCGCTGCGTCCGATTCATGGCGATTTTTTTTCGTTTGTTTTTGCTTGATTGGTTCTTTGGAGTCGTCATCTAGTATTTTGGTCATTAGGAACCCTAACTAGTCTTTTAGAGATTCTAAGGTAAGGAACTGGTTGAGTAAAGGGAAAGTATTAGCACCCCTAATACACTCTACCTAAGGTAAGCTGCTTGGTGTTTGGTTCGCTCTATAATTGCTATGGTATTTGGTGTTTTCTAATTCTATCAGTTTTTCTAAGTTTGATTCAAACTAAATTTATTAAGATAGAAATCCTAGGAGAGTCCATGTGCTTTAAAAGCTCATTTTTCCCTTTAGTATTTCAAGAGTTTGGGACTCGTAAATCGCAAGGAAGAGGGACAAAAATTTAGAAATCTAGGGCGCTTTTAAAAAAAACCTATTTTTTTTAGTGTTTTATACTCTCACGGCTCGTAAACCGTGAAGTAAAATTTTTTGAAATGTCCTCGATTATAATCAAGGTTTCCTTCAAGGATGTGTGCGGATTTATTATTCCCAATAATATTTTGGATATTCATCCTTTAAGGATTTCTTTATCCAAACATTAGCGGTGAATAATAGATGAATTCCCCCCAAAATAAGATTTTTATATTTTTTGGAATATTGGTCAATACCCTTTGGAGTTTTATAAACATGTTGTAAAATTCAGAAATGCAAGAAAATAATTTTTTGTTGTGTTTAAGAAATCCATGCGAAAACACATTTTTCGAAACTTCAAATATTTTTTATATATATAAAAAAAGAGAATTCAAAACATGTTAGAGTATTGGCCATATGCAACACTCAAGAAAACAAATTTTGATATATATATATATGTGTGTGTGTGTGTGTGTGTGTGTGTGTGTGTGTTTGCCGCAGTTGCGACGAAAAACCGAGTATTCTAAATACGAGAGTGGTATATATTTTTTTAACATAAAGAAAAATTCGGGGGCGCAGCATTTATAATTCGAAGAAGGCTGGTGAATATTGTTCGAGTGTTAATTCACTTGAAAACTCAAAACAAAAAAAAATGCATGCTGCGGGATGAAAGGAAAAACAGACCTGGGAATGGAAGAGAAGAAGCTGCAGCGACGTTGTTTGTTTGTTTTAAATATTTTCCTGCAGATCCTTTTGCAGCTAATAATAACCAGAGACCGAAAGACTCACTTGTGCCTCCATAGCTACTGGTAGATGACGGGAGAAACAAGGATGCTGAAGCTGATGTGCTGGTGAATTGAACATTCTTCTTCTTTTGCTTTTATTGGTTTCCCTGTCGCCTGCCTCTCCTTTCTCCTCTCTTTTGTTTCTTTCACAGTGACGAAAGGATGTATGGGAACCAAAGGCTCTATGGATCAAAGAACGAAACCCCTCTGTTCCCCTGTTACCTGCGTTTTTACTAACTCCCTGCCTCTCGTGTTTTTCTTTTTTCTTTTGTTGTGTTCGTTTTTCTTTCTTTTCTCTCCGTTTTTTCTCTTATTTTTCTGCTCTCCTTTGCTGCTCTTTTTCCTCTATTCTCTCCTCTCTTTTCTTATTTTCTGCTCTCTTTTTCCTGCTCCTGTTAGGTCATTAGAAGGGCTTATATATAGTCTAAATATATCTCTATTTAGAAAGGATTCAATACATTAATCCTGGGACGCAAATCCCTACTGATTTGCAGTAAAAAAACGCAAAAAGAAAACTGCAATATTCTGATTTTGTGTTGGTGCTTTACGTCTGATTTCTTTCCAGTTTTAGAGGAGGGTGTGGCTCTTTTCTTTCCTTCCATAGGGCCAGCTACTCCCTTTGAAATGAGGCAAGAAAAAACGTGGTTGCAGCTCCAAAAATCAGGCATGATGATAAAGGAAAAACAACAGGAATTTACAGCAAAAAAAGGAAAGAAATCAGATGGAGGGTGCAGCTGCAAAGTCTCATTTTCCTTATTCAGTGTGGAAAAAATCCTGTCATTTATGATGATCCAACCCCCCTCTCCGGTTTTCAATATCCTTTTTCAATTCAATCCCTCATTTTAACCTTTTTTGATTCAGTCCTTGGTCCAAAAAAATCCTTCGAATCAGTCCCGCAAACTTGGGGCTATATCCATCCTGCGGCTAAATTTTCTGCCTTCATGTTAGATATTCAAATGGGAATACCTTGAGCTTCTGATATCTAAATCAAGTGATTCAAAAGCCCAAATTCATCTACGCATCTAGGACTACAACTTTGATGAAGGAGTCGAAGTGAGACAAAATCTTTTTACAGAACAGAATCTAGCAGTAATTTGGTTGGTCAAAAGGAATCTCTGGGTCTAACTCAAAAACTGACGAATGCCGAGAATCCTGATATGACTGACAGTATGAACTAAGAACAAAAATCACAAAAACTAGGCCAAAAATAGAGTTTTTTTAGTGCAGACTGGGGTCAATATCCTTATCGCGGCAGAATTCTCTGCCTTTACGTTAGATATTAAAACGGGAATATCTTGAGCTTTTGATATCGAAATCAAACGATTCAAAAGCCCAAATTATCTACACGTCTAGGACTACAACTTTGATGAAGGAGTCGAAGTGAGATAAAATCGTTTTAGAGAACAGAATCTGGCAGTAATCTAGTTGGTTAACAAGGTTCTTCATCTGACAATGCTGAGCATCCAAATCTGACTGAGAATCTGCCCTAAGAACAATGATCTCTAGGACCCAATAAAGGTGTAGGTCAATTTTTCAACATGTCACGAGTGAAAGAATATAGCTAAGATAATCAGATATCGTACGAAACCAAATTAGAATCAGAGCCTAATTTGGAACAAAAAATTACATAGCAGCAGAACCATTTTTTAGTGTAAATTCTAAGGGATTTATTCAACCTTAAAGGCCAGATAAAAAAAAGGAACAAATTTAGCATTATGAAGACTCCTGATTTATCTAAGAAAAACCTGACAATTTTGGCAGCAAAGGGGAAGGATAAAGAGAGCATAAAACAGCTTAAACAGGGTTCAGAAAAAAAATATTTCTTTCTCCTCCACTTTTGTCAATTTTCTAGCAAACATGAGCTACACTCCTACACTCGGTTCAAAACAGGTATACACCATCTCCAATACGTGGGGTCCAAAATTGAGTAACAACATTACTCATATTAATTATATAATTAATAACATCATAATTATATTATATATAAAATATCTAAATTAGTTATATAATTATATTAAAATTAATTTAACATGAAATATATTAAAATATAATTAGTTTTTCTAAATAGTTTTTTACCATTGGAATATACATAATTAAAAAAAAATTATATTTAAAAAGTTATTTTATCGATTTATCTTTTTAATTTAACATTTTACATTGAAGATGCTCGTAGTTTCAAGTCAGGTTAAAAGTAGCCCATCAAATTGGCTGGCATTTTTAGATTCAAGTGAGAAGTAGTCGAAGATAATTTACTTTTAATCTCTATACATAGAGGCAATATATGTAATCTTGAGCTTGTGTTATATATGCCAGAGAAGGTGCGCTCCTGAAATAATTCAACAGCGGTAGATATCCAATCCAACAATTACGCTCTTTCTTTCCAGTTTCTCTAGTCTTGCTTCCTTGTCATCAATCACGGTGGTCCACGAGGAAGATTGCCGTAATATTCTCAGCTTTTAATATATTATCAGCGCTCACAATTATTTCAGTATAGAGATTCACCGAGTGAATACAAATTAATTATTCTTATTAAAATAATTGCGTTATTTTTTAAAAAATATAGACCTCATCGTGGATGTTTAGCCAGGTTAAACTGCCAGAATTAGGCTCTAAATCATGTAGATCATCGACTCATCGGGATAGACTAAGTTCAATGACTATGCATACAAACCCTACCGATAATACATTTTAATTTCCACAATCAACTCTAATTCAATCACCATCTGAAAAGCATCAAACTGTTGCTCGTCGGGTAAAGACCAGTGGCAACTGGAAAACCAAATCTTACTCTCCGGTGTAGAATTTTACTCACAGTGTGACGCGAACCCTTCCACAGCTGGATGTTTCGTGACATGATGATTAGATCTAGCTATAGGCGCATATACAAAACAAAACAAAATGGTCTCCATCCTAATTCCTAACACATCAAGATTGAGAATTTTTAAAAGAAAATCACCACATTAAAAAAAAAAATTAAAAATTAGCATTGGTGATTTTTTTTTTTGGAAAATAGTATATTTCAGTAAAAACCACAGTTTTCAAGCATGGTATTTTCAAATGCCCTACTTAAAAACTATGCTTTTAGTAAATTATATTATTTTTAAAATATTTTTATTTTATTGCTAATGCTAGTTTGAAAAAAAAAAATCAAGCCACGCAAGAAAGAAAAAAACACCAAGATGTATATGCTTTGATAAAAGAGAACTTTTACAAGAATCTTATACTTGGAATTTGAGTATTTTTTTTTATGTTGATATACAATCTATTTATTTTTATGTTTCTAGTTTATTTAGATATATTGATATTAAAAATATTTTTTAAAAAATAAAAATATATATTATTTTAATATATTTTTAAATAAAAAAATAATTTAAAAAATAATCAGTCCTCCATTTTCAAACCCGAATAATCAGTTATCTATAGTATTAATTAATACATGCATATCCACTACAAATTTATTATCTAGTCTCACGTGATTGCTTTTTTCGAGTGATTGGAGCTAACACTATAATAATTTACTTAAAAAAAACAGGGGAAACAAATTGGTCTTTTTTCTTTCAAAAATCGTCTTTAATGTTAAAAATACCACTTAATTCATCCGTTTTTTCGGTCTCAAAATAGTTGTAGTTTTTTCTTAGTTGTAAAACTTTATTTGGGGTTAGTTCTAATTTTTATTTTTTAAAAAAATAAAATAATATTATTTTAATAAATTTTTTATAAAAAAAAATTGAATGGGCTAAGGTTTGGGATTTGACCGGTCTCCTCTACTGCATCAACGGATAATAGTAAATCCGCGACTTGATTAGGCACGACTGGGTTTGTCTAGGGAACCCAGTCTAACCCCTTCACACACGTTACATAAGAAAATGAATGTTGATTTTGCTGCAAAAGGACAAAAATGTCACATATCAACTTAGCAATAGTCAAGCACCAAGTTGTCTCCAGTTAGAAACCTTCAAGTTATGCCCATCAAGCATAAGTCAAAAGCAACGAAAATAATGAATAAAGGAAGAAATCAATTGATGATAATAACCTCATGAACGGTGTAATCTTGCATCCTGGATTTTAACAGCTTATTTTTAATATTTATATTATATAACCTCATTTAATTCATTAAAATTAAATAATATAAATATTATATATGATAATAAATCAAAAACCTCATAAATTGATATCACATATCATGTGCAGGTTTAAATTTTTAAAGCTCGTTTAACCTGACACAACTTATATTACTCAATATAAATAACTTGAATTATTATTATAAATAATATTATCCTTTCTCTCTCTTTTCATTTCTTTATTTTATCGCTCTCACACTCATAATTATTTCTTATTCTTTTTCACTTCTCTTTATTTCTTGCTTTTACATAAATTATAGTTGTTCTTTTTAAAGTTTGATATGATTAAGTGGCAATACATTTTACAATTAAATTTTTTGATATTTAGTAACCAAGAGACCATGAAAAAACAAATAAAAATTTCAAGAATTCATATTAAACTTTTAGTTACTTGGTCAAATCACAACCCTCAAAGCATTTTAAAGCCTCTTCCTATTAGTTTATTTTTATATGATATTATTCCCTTACTTATTAATAAATTGTTGATTATTATTTTTGTTTTATTTTGTTTTTATTTGAAAAATATAATAGTTTTATGTTGTCCCTATTATATTTATTTTAGATGTTTTATTTAGTTTCAATAGTTGTAACCTAATATGTTTTTAAAGATCGTCGACGAATAAGCGAATTAATATAATTAACTTGTGAATATCTATAATATTTATAAAAATTTTAGCCCAACCTGATATATTCAATTCGCTCAGATATAATAAAAAAAATTGAGTAAATCAGTTTATATTTTATAAAATATTAAAAATTAAATTAGATATAATTATCAATCAAAACCTGATCTACTATATCCAATTTGCTCAAACATAATTACTCGAGTTGCGGGTTTGGAAGGTTAATTCAACATTGAGTCCATCATGATTGATTAAGAATTGAACTTCATAATTTCTTCTGATTTGCTCTTTAAAGGGTTATCTTAGTCTTATAACTAAAGTTGTGGAATTGACAAGTTAATTCATGTTAAATCCAATTGTTTTTTTTCTTTTTTTTATATGAGGTTATATCAGTCTCATGATATAAACACTAGATAGAATTTAGAAATTAAAAAAAAACTTAATTGGAAAATAAAATTTAATTAATAATAATAAAACAAATGAGTAACAACATTTTTATGAACGTTGAAGTTAATATATACAGACAGACTCTACGTGTTGGTCTTAGAACTATATATATGATTAAATGAATAATATCAATACGAAAAATCCTATAAATACACCTTCAAGTTTTTTAAAAAAGAAAAAAAGAAAGGCAACAAGAGGAAAGGAGAAAAAGAAAAGAAAAGATAAAAAAAGGGATAAATATCAATTAAAAAAACACAAGTGTAGAGGTTCAAGAGTCTAAATAAAAGATTTCTTAGCTTTACAAGTTTAGAAAAGGCAAAATTTCCAAAGAAAACCAAGAGAGAAGTTATTCTAAGTATACTTTTCTGATATAAAAATAGATCCTTTGTGGACTGATCTTGATGTTTTTTTATTTATTTTTATTTTATATTTATGTTTATAAGCATAAAAAAAATTTGAACGCTCAACAAGTAATATTGTATTCACCTCTTTGTTGCTGTGTTTTTATTTAATGATATTTGTTTTGACCCTCTTTTTTATGTTTTTGATACATTAAAGTTGTTATTTAAATTTATTTTTGATATATAATGTTGTTTTAGCTTTTGTTTTACTTAAGCTATGCATGTTAAAGTATGAGTGTTTTACCTTAAATTTATTAGGTTTGTTCGTGCATAAAATAGGTTCAGAAAATCAATTTTGAATCCATATTGTGTGAACATATAATCTGTTTTAAGTTTGTGTTGTTTTGGATTTGATACCTCTTACTTGGTTTTAATGTTTTAATTTTTTTTTGTTAGTTTTTTTATTCAAACATATTTGTGTATGATATTGTGACTTGCTACAATAATAATAATAATAATAATAATAATAATAATAAAGCATGTTTAAAAATCCAAAAATACCCATTTCTAGGCTTGGCAATGGCTATAATTTTTGTTTTTTTGTTTTGTTTTGACAATGTGCTTCATATTCTTAGAAAAAACATTGTCTTAGCCTCTAGACAGTGATCAATTTTGGTCCATTTACTTGTACATACACCTTCTTTATGCATAATTAACCAATAATCTAGTGTTTATTCGCATCAATAACATGTTTAAATGGTTTTTAATTAGTTTTGAACCAAAACCCATTTTGATTAAATCATTATGATTACTTAATAATTGAAATGAATAGACACTAGATTATTGATCCTTGTATGACTTCGTTGTGGCCCAATCTAGTTTGATTTGGAACCCACATTGCTAGGTTCATTTTGGATATTCATGGTGTTCTTTATTTTTTTTTGTTTGATCCATTTTGTTCAAGATTTTTTGAATTTTTATGTTTTTTAGGTGTTTCATCTTTTTTTTTGCTTTCATTTTGTTTTTGATTGTTTTTCAAGTCAAACCATAATTTTGATTTGGTTTATGATTGAATAAAAAATTTCGGGTCAACTCGATAAAAAAAATTGGGTCAAAAGGTTTGATACCGTATTTGACTTGCCATAATTTTTGTTAAAGGATTTTTTAGTTTAAGAGTGTGTTTGACAAACACCCTTTAAGCCTATTTTTGATAGTTTTATTATGAAAAACAAAATGAATTTTTACCAAACAAGGCCTTAAAAATATAAAATAAAAAATAAAAAAACTTTTCTTGCATATGGCTAAAAATCCTAAAGTTATTTAAGCATCTTTTTTTAAAAAAATCTAAAATATGTTGACATGTTTTTCTTAAAAAAAAATATTGTATGGATTTTACAACAAGTTTGTAAATTTCCAAAAAACTTTGGCCTACATTTCAAAAATATT
>Ga0325401_1005251_pt1 | contig 12361 bp, 6 predicted proteins | sample PopdelMetagenome_FD_205666 | JGI IMG/M metagenome (GOLD analysis project Ga0325401, IMG submission 205666) | Populus deltoides microbial communities from Bellville, Georgia, United States - Xylem-PdKOR-R2 | ecosystem: Host-associated > Plants > Phyllosphere > Stem > Wood/Secondary xylem | place...
TTAAAAGACATTATTTAAAAAGGATTTTAAGATATGTATGATTCTTTCCTTTTGGGATGTTAAATTGTAATTATATCTTGTACATGTTTTGAATGTGTTTCATCTTTTGGTTGATGTAGGTGGACTTAGGTCTAGGAAATAATCAATACTCTAAAACAGACAATTGAAGAACTCATTTAAGTAATTCTTGGAAGTTAGAGGTAGTTGCCCATCTCTTAAGGGTATGAACCACGTAAGCACAATTTTGCAGCAAGTCAATCAGAAAAAAGAATCAAATATAGAAGAGAGAAATCTTGCTTGAGGAGTAGCCCATGCCTAGTGTTGATATTAGAGGAGACTGGCCCGAGAGTTGTTGGGGAAAACCTTGTTAAAGAAGCCCTCTGTGATGAAGAGTGGTTATGCTCCTTTTTTTTTTCTATAAAAATTGTTCTCATTAACCATGGTTTTATGGGATTTAGAGGAATAACTTATGCAAACCTAAGAAGTAATAACTCTAGAACCCACATACAAGAAAGAACAATCTAAGGCACAGTAAATAAAGATGATAAAAACTTGACACAGTAATTACCTAATCTAAGGCACTCGAGTTATTGAAATGAAGACTTCAACCCAACAACTATAAAAAAAATCATGAACTGAAGGTATAAGAAAGAACATCACAAAGGCAGTTGGTCTTTACTAAGTTCAAACCAGTTCAATGAAGTACTAATAGGTATGAGAAGTCCTCACACAAGCACATGAAATTGTGGCAAAATCAATAATAACTCAATATGTCATATTCTTTTTTTCAAAAAGGTATTTATAGTTTATAAAATAAAATACATCCTAATATACTAATAGGTTGACATTAAAACCCAATTAAAATAACTCAAAGTTTATAAAATAAATAATAAAACCCATTAATAACTAAGGCTGCCAAACTTTTTTGCCAACTTTGGAAAAGGTTAAGGCTTCCTAATTATATCCTTGTGAAATAATGATACCTTGCCATTTAATTCTCTAATTTTATCGACTCTTTGTTCAAGAAGAATGAGGAGTCCTTGCAAAATAATTACTGATAAGCTGCCAACTAAGAATCCTTGTACAATTAGGGTTCTTTGCAAAATAAAAAAATCATTTGCTAGATAATTCCTTAATATACTGCCTATATGTCATCCCATATAAAGAATCCATATAGAATAAGAAAGTTTCCTTATGGTAAATCCATGAATCTAAAGGAAAGATAATCCTGAGTCAACTAGAATATAATGTAATTTTTGTATAGTAGCTTCTAGTCTTTATCTCAAGACTTTTTTGAACTTCGATTGCTATAAAATTTTAGCCCTATATAAAACAAGGTCTCTAGAATTGACTAGTAAAATTTCAACATAATCCAACAATCAGAGTGAAAATTATTCTTATTATTATAAAACTATATATTAAAAAAAAATTAAACACAAACCAGCCTCTTTAATCTTCTTAGCCTTTGACCTTGTAATTGGCACAATCAACATCTCTAATGAATTCTTTTATAGTGCTTATCGATTCATATCATTCCGCTCCTCCTCAAAAGAATTTGACCTTGAGTCATCACCTACATCAAATATAGAATGATTGGAAACATTAAAAATAACATCAACACCATACTCACATGAAATATCCACTTTGTATACTGTCATTGATTCATCGAGAATTTTAAATGGACCATCTCTTCTAGGCTGCGACTTAGATCTCCTATGGGCTAGAAATCTTTTCTTTCTAATATGCATCCAAACTCAATCACCACTAGGTATATCATTTATGGTCAATATATCCTCATAATCCTTCAAAAAAGAAACAACAACACTATTTTGCACAGGATTGTTAGCATAAAGAACATTCTTAACAACATTATTTCTTGTATAAAAGCTCTTATACTTCTTTGTTTTTCTCTCAACACTCAATTTTCTCTACTTTGTTTTCTTCTCTTTATTCTTCTCTCCACTATCGGCCAAGTCGTTATTCCTTTCTCTCTCGGGCAAATCTGATTTTTTCTCTCTCTTTAAAACTCATGACATTTTCAGTGCCCTTGTCCTTATTTTTTTTTTCAATTTTAATTAGTCTTCATAGACCTGCTTTGGTGTCAATGGTACAAAAGTGATGGATTTTCCATTTTTTACAAAAAAACATTTATTTTTAAACCCATCATGCATTACTCTTTTATCGAACTGTCATGAATGCTCCAATAACAAGTGACCTACATGTATAGGAACCACATCACGTAAACCCTCATTATGATATTTTCTAATTAACAAAAAGACATCAAGACCTATTTATTAACCTTAACTTCTCTACATTCATTCAACCATTAAAGCTTATTTGGTTTATGATGTTTCGTGATGTTCAAATTTAATTTTCTAAAAGGTATAATACTAGCAATATTAGCATAAGTCTCACTATCAATAATCATATTACATATCTTGTTACTGATAGGACATCTCATATAAAAGATATTCTCTATTTGCTACTCTAAATCATCTTTCTTAATATAAACATTTAGTGCACACCAAATAACCAATGACGGATCATTGGCTTGCAATATGTCGTGAGTTTGATCAATTTTATTTTTTTTAACATACAAAAACAAATATCTAGGTATTACTAATATTTTTCTAGTAAAAAAATTAAATCGTGTGGAGGTTGACTCAATGTGATTTGATCGGCTTGATAGGTCTTAAGGCAACCCGAATGATTGATGAAAACATATTTTGATTCATAAAAATTCAAGACAACTTCTTTTTTAAAACATAATATTAAAATGACCATATATTGAATTGATCCGAGACAACTTGGGTTAACCTATCAAATCTTTGATCTAGATCATGAGACCATGATAACCTCATATAAAACAAATCAAAACAAATTATAAAACTCAATTCTTAATCAACTTAATGTTGAAGAATAAAATTGAAAAAAAACTAATTCAAAAATAATAAAAATATTTGATCTGAATTAACCTGCCAAACTCATGACACGAGTCATGAGATTGGGATAACCTCATAGAAAGTAAAAAAAAAATTAACATGAGTCAACTTGGGTTGACCTGACTATGATAACCCCATAGAAAAAAAATCCAAACAAATTATAAAACTCAATTCAATCTAAAAAAAATTATTGAAGGTAAAAAGTTAAAAAATTTTAATCTAAAAACAGGACACAATAAAACAACATGAGTCTACCCGGGTTAACCATAAAAAATACATAACCTTGGTTATAAGACTGTGAAAACCTAATAGAAAGCAAGAAAAATAAATCATGAAGCCTAATTTATAATCAATTTCATGTTGAAGGATGAAGTTGAATAAAAACCAACTACAAAAGGACAGAAAAAACTCGAGTCAACTGGGTTAACCCGCAAACCGAGTCATGAGACCGAGATAACCTCATAGAAAGCAAACCAAAATAAATCATGAAGTATAAGTCTCAATCAACACAATGTTGAAGGATGAAATTGAAGAAAATATGAATTCAAAAAGATGAAAAAAACTTGAGTTAACCGTGTTAACTCGCCAAATCCGTGATGCGGGTTATAAGACCGAGCTAACCATATATAAAGCATACCACAATAAATTATAAAGCTTAATATCCAATAAACTAAATGTTAAAGTATGAAATTAGAGATAAACAAATATAGATTTAGAAAGAAAAAAAACAAAACCAAAGAAAAAAAATACTTATTGAAATTAATAGTGTTTTGTGAGGTGATGCATAGTAAAAGCATCACTTCTTTTAATTTATACTATAATTCTCCCTCAATTGAATACTCTACATCCCCTCGCTAACATTCTCAAGTGGTGGCATCTCATAATCAGTGTTGTCGCTTTTGGTCTCAATCTTATCATGATCCTTTAAGATCATAACTATCTTGTTTAAATATTAAAAGGCTATATGTCCAATTATTAAACACCTAAAACACTCAATATTATAGTTATGATTAGGTTAAGTATCATATTTATATTTAGAATCAGTTGTGACTTCTTTTTTATCTTAGAATGTTCGACCTTGAAACCCATAATTGGTTTGGTTTGGGCAACCCCATCTCCCTTATAATTAGGTAGTGCATCTGGTAGCTTATAACAGTAAAAAATAGCTTTCCTTGGTGTTTTTTTAATTCATCTAAGTAGGGCTAACCTCCTTGAGTGGTGTGTGCATGGTGATTCCATCCGGTTTAGCGCCGACCTGATTTTTGTTTTTCTTTTTTTCACGCTAGGTCTTTTCACAACATCCCTTCACTTTTTTTCCCTTCAGATTTGGTTTTTGTTCTTTTAATGGCAATCTTTTTATTTGAGAAAATTATTTTAAATTGGAAATTATTTTTGTTTTCATTATCCAATTTCTTTCATCTCTCGAATTTGATCCTCATTATTTTGATTAATGTTTTTTTATTTGAGATGATTTCTAAAATTGATTTTTCTTTTACAATTTCATCCTCTATTTTTTTCCATCAGGTTTGATCTCATTTTTTTTATTACTATTTTTTATGTGACATGTTTTTTAGATTGATTTTTAATTTTTATTTTATCATTCAATATTAAATTTGTTGAAAATTGGGCTTCTTGATTGAGCTTGTGTCTAAGATTTTACAGTTTGTGATTTTAAAAGATTAACCTAGGTTTTGGAGATTCGTCTGAGTTTACTTGGTTTTTCATATTATTAAATAAGGGTTTTCTTTTTTTTTATATGATTAAATTAACCAAACTTGTTTTGGAGATTCGTCTGAGTTTACTTGGTTTTTCATATTATTAAATAAGAGTTTTCTTTTTATATGATTTAATTAACCAAACTTGTTAAACCCATTTGACTTAATGATTTGAGTCTCGAATTTTTTTTACTTATTTAGAAAGCCTAGCATTGCTTGAACTTTTTTATTCTTACATTAAATGAAATTTGGCCTGGCCCGTGGTGTTGCGTCAACCACCGATATAGGTTTACTCGAGTCACTTTTTTTAGGTCCTTTTTTTAAATTTAATTTTTTTTCACTTTTGATAATTGAGCTTCCTAATTTGTTTTGATATGAGTTTCATGGTTTTATCACGATTTTATACCCTAAATCTCAGATTTTGCATGTTAATCATGGTTGGTACAGGTCGATTTAATGTTTCGTCGTCTCAATATTTTTTAACAAAACATATTTCATCCAATATGTCACTATTTAAGTATTTTCAAAATGTTTTGGCCGGTATGCATCAAAATTTTAACTTCTTAACATATTTATATTTTTTAATGTTAAAAAAAATAATTCAACTCACGACATAGTATAAATAAAAAAAAAACTAGTAAATAACTAAACAATGTAATTTTTTATTATCAAAAGATAAATCCTTTCATTTTATTATTTATTTAATGACTAAAGAGCTCATATAATATTAATATTAAAGATAAGGATTGGATTATCATGAATCATGGAAATGTTGTGTTTAGGAATGGGGAGAAATAGTGTTTTTTAAAATTTTTAAATTTATTTTTGTTTAAAATTTATTTTTTAATGTTTTCAAATTTTGATGTACTGATATAAAAAATAATTTTAAATAAATAAATATATATATATATATATATATTATTTTAGTGTATTTCTAAAATCATAACTGCTATTAGAAAGTGTTTGACAATGTATTTTGGAAGCACTTTTAAAAAAAATTATTTTTTTATTTTTTTTATTTTTAAATTAATATGTTTTTGATGTTTTTAAATCATTTTAATGTGCTGATGTTAAAAATAATTTTAAAAAAATAAAAATATTATTTTAAAATATTTTAAAATAAAAAATATTTTAAAAAATAATATATCTCACACCCAAGATCCTCCCTTCAAAACTGTGAAAGCTTTATTTTTGGAATATATTAAAAGCATGGACTGTTCACGAGAGTCTCGCCTTGGTATGATAATATTGAATATTATCAAGGAGATCACAAGAGTATCGTCTTCCAAGACCTATTTTTATATGTTATTTTTTATTAAAAAAAATAAAAAATTACAGCCTTTTCTCTCTTGCAATTGGCTCGTGTGTGTCTGTATGTGGGTGAGTGACGTGTGTGATTGGGGTTGGTGGTGGTTAATGGACCACGTTCCAGGGATTGTTTTGGGAAACAAGCTATCTAAACCTGCGTAAGCGATTGCGTGTCTATCACGGTTATTTTTAATCTATTTTTTATTTTTTGAAGTACTGAAAAAATAATTATTTTTTAACGGAAATGAATTTGTAAGCATCTCTTGGATGTTTGCCCTAACGTTTTCTAACCTTGCCAGCCATCTGGCTGTCATATAATGACCTTTCACGATTATAATATTTGTAATGTGTGGTGATTAGTTTCTAGTCAAGTTAGTTTTTTTAAAATATATAAAAAAATATTCAAATATTATTAATGTTACTTTTTATAATAGAAAAAAATTAAATCAAATAAGTGTTTACTTGATATAACCTGAGTGACCTTACTGGTCTAAAAACAACTCATACAACCCTAACATCATTTAAAAAAATAAATCTAAATAAATTATTAAATCTAAACCATTATTAATAACTCTAATATCCATGCAAAAACTTAATTAAAAGGTAAGGATAGAGAACACAAATCTTGAATTGATAACAAAAAAAAAGAAGATTTTGGTCATAGATCAAATCTCATCCTTGATCTTTCTCTTCGTATCTTTTTTGATGTAGGTTTTGATCATTTGATAACATAAAACATAAGTTACTATAGGGTTTTATTTTCCTTAAATTATTATATAATTATTAATGTACCCACTATTACTTTTAATACACATAATTAAAATTTAAAAAAAAAGCATACAATAAGAAACCTAATTAATTATATTATTATATTTATTATTACTATTTTTTGGGCTTTCATAACTATACACTCAATGAAAATGATCATAAGAAAACATAAAGATCTTTACTATTTTTTGGGCTTTCATAGAGATGGATATGAAAAATTAATTATGATATAAATAAAAAAAGATACAAAGTTTAAAAGACCTTCAAAAAGATGGAGACAAACGATACATACATACATACATACATACATACATACATACATACATCAAATTCTAATTTTAATCATCAGATTTCAAAGATTCTTGGTTCATCAATGATCTAAAATGTCAAATGATGCTAAGAAAAAAGTGCAAGCGGTGCATGATCAAAATGAAAAAGTGCAAGAAACCTTTGCATTCTTCTGCCAGCTTGTATGACCATTCAGGCTGTTATAAAAACATGTTATATTCTATTAGACTAGGGAGTGATGATATTTAGTTTATTATAATAAAAATATATAAAATATAAAAGATTGTTCAAGGTAAACCTAGAGAGTATATAATTTTAAATCTATAAATATATAAAATAAAATTCAAGATAGATATGCTTTAAACATAAATATAATAAAAAAAATACTAATATGCATGCTAAGCATGTATTCAAACTTGTAATATATATAAGATCTAAGTCTTAGCATGTATACTAATAATAAAAATAACAATGCTTAAATTAAAACAAAGAAGGGTATTTACATGTCGAAACACTTTAAAAAAATGAAACTTTTATTATTGTCACTGATGAATCCTTTATCCTTAAGGATTTGTTGCTTATCACTTGTGCAACTACAATCCTTAAGGATTTGTCGGTATTTGCACTACCATTCCGTTGGTAAAAAAATTACCGACAAAATCACAGACGGAAAGTCTCTGTTGGTGAATCTTTTGTCGGTAATTTTTTGTTCATCGATAAATCAGTTTGTAATAAAATAATATTATTACCGATGGATTTACTGATGGAAAAAGCGAGCAAAAAAAAATTTCATTATGTTGGTAATTCCCTCGGAAACAAACTGTATGTAATTCCGTCGGTAATTATTTAAAAATATATTTTATAAAACTATAAAATAATTAAATTAATATTAATCAACACTCTATAATACTCAAAATGCTTGGAAAAAAGAAGAAGAAAATCAACTCAAAAAACATTCAACTAAAAAAATTCATATGAAAAAAATTTAAAAATACTATAAATAAATCAACTAAAAATTGATCTCATATAAAAAATATCCTACAACAACATTCATACAATTATTAAGAAGAAAAACAATTAAAAATAAAATAAAAAACAAACATAGTGAAAAAAACATGAAAAAATAAGAATTTTTTTCTTTATCTTAATGTAGTTGTAAGTGAAGCTAAGAAGAGAGAAAAAAAATTCGTAAAGTATACTAATTAAAAAAAACTGAGAAGAAAAAATAAGAAATGAGAAGAAGACATACCTGAGCATGGAGAAGAAGAGAAGGAGTTGAGGAGAGGAGAGAGGAAAAAGAAGAAGAAGACATACCTGAGCATTGAGAAGAAAAGAAGGAGTTGAGGAGAGAAGAGAAGAAGAAGAAAGGAGACGGGTCTGTTGTGAAATTAGGGATTCTAGGCTTTTATTGGGGCCTTTTACCGACAAATAATTAAATATTAATATTTTTAATCATTCCGTTGGTGATTCCGTCTGTAATATTTAATTTAAATTTTGAATTTAATCAAAAATTTTCAGAAACCGCCTATTATCATCGACGACTTTTCAATCCGTCGGTGATTCCATCTGTAATATTTAATTTAAAATTTTTATTTAATTTAAATTTTTCAGAAAATCGCCAAATAACACCGTTGACTTTTCAATCCATCGGTGATTTTGTCTGTAAAGAACAATAATTAATAGTACAATGGGAAAGTGAATAGTTCCAAAGCTCTTTGTAAAATACTGACGGAATGTTCCGTTGGTGATTCCCTTTGTAATTAACATGATTAATAGTGTTGACAGTTTACCAACGATTTTACTGACGGAATTACCGACGGTAATTCCATAGGTAAAAATGGCATGTCATCATTTTTTTTGCTTTGTTTTAAAAAAATTTTCCATTGTAATTCCCTCAGTAAATACTGAGAGAATATTTCTGTTGGTAATTTACCAACGAAAATATTCTCTCGGTATTTTCGTTTGTATTTATCGATTTTCTGGTAGTAGTATAACTAAAACTGAAATTTAATACTTGAAGCTTTATGTAAAATTATGGTGATTAACTCCATAATTAATCTTCATCATTCATTATTGGTGATATATATAAAGTATGTCGATTTTGTGCTCATTTAATATAAGTAAAGAAATTGAAATTTGAAGAATTTCAAAATATTTGCTATTTTTTTTAGAATAAGAAAAGGAGAGTTTCCAATTCAATTATCTACATATATAATGAACTATTAGATATCATTAAGTATTGTTTTAATGCAACTATAAAGTTTTATGTTAGTAGTTTTATTTGTCATTACAAGAAAACATAAGTAACCTGAGATGCCAAAAATTACAAGTTGCGTCTATAATACCCTAACCTAAATATTTTAGGCTAGAGTATTATAAGGACTAAATTTACATATAATATTATTTTAGACTTAGTAAAAAAAGAAAGAAAAGGGAGCCCTTGTAGTCTTAAATCCATATAAAAAAAAATATGAAAACCCTAGAGTTATTTACCCTAGTTATATAAACTTCATAATAGTTCAAAGAAAACAAATCTTAAAAGTCTTGTTCTTTAATAGGTGCAAAGAAGAGGAGTGAGAAAAATTAACCTTGAAGGATTGAAGTTCCATTTTATTTTACTGGTCGCAAGGTAATAAATATGAATCCTTTTCATTTAGAAAATGTTTTGAATTGATTAAGGTTTTTTTTTATATGAAAGGTTCATAGATTTAAAGAGATTTAAATGGTATTTGTATGAATTATAAAATATAATGAATGTGGAAGATTATATGATATTTTAAAATGGATTAAGAGTGTTTAATGGATGTTTAATGGTCTAAAAGTATTAGGTTAACAATTAGGTATAAAAGTGAGAAGTTGTTAGTTTAGCTATTTAACAGAGACTACTGCTCAACTCAAAAACTGTATTGAATAAATATATTTTTTACCCCAAGTTTTATATGTAGAAAAAGCTTATTTTGTCTAGTTTCTAACACCATAAACAATATATTAATCTGATTTTTGTAGAGAAAGTTATGGTAAAAATAGTAAAGGATGCGCTGGCTATCTAGCAGCAGCGCCTAAAAATAATTTTGGAGCTTATTATAAATTAGATAAAAGAAATTACTAATTAAATAATATATGGATGGGAAGATAATTGAGTCTAGTTTACAACTTAAAAACATATAATGGAATTCTTAATTTTCTAAAAGGAATTATGATTAGTTTAGTCGGTGATAGATTATCATACTTAAGTGTTGGAGGGACTTTAATGAGTTATATGCTCGTGAATAGGCTGTTTGAGCTGAGATTTTAAATTTTAGTTGTTTAAGCAAGGGAGGACTTTATTATTTTTAAAACAAAATAAATATATTTTTTTTTATTGTGCATTTTTTCTCTACTATATGTATTACATTATTTAAAAAAATAATTAAGCACTTGTTATGTTCATATTGATTTGCTTATATGTGAATGCAATTTTTGTAAGAAAATTTTTGTAAGAATGATTTATAAAGTGATTTATGAAAGAAAAGTTTTTGAAATGGCATAATGGCTCCTAAGTGTCTATGAATTAAGCAATGATTTATGGTGAGTGGGGTTATTGACGCTAGAACTAGTTCTAATGGCTCACCAATAGGTTATAATAATTGGAAATGGACCTACCAATAATTTATGGTTGTTGATCACAAATAGCTGACTAACGACCTGGTAACAGGTATAATATGGTCATAGCAATTTGATCTAAGAGTAAAGTTATGTTTATGAAATTAAATGCGAAGTAAAAACATGTATTAATGACTTGTTTTATGGCATGTTTTATGAACTATGAGATAATAACATTTTTTTTTAATTATTTTAAGTTGTTTTATTATTTGCAATGCAATATATATATATATAACTTGTGCTTGGTCTGGTAATGTATGTAGAGCTTTACTTGCTAAGTTGTGGTTAGCCTACCCTCCTCCCTTTTATTTTCCCTCTCTTGATAGGTAAAGCGATAGTGAATTTCGAACTATGAAGTTTATATTACAAGTTAAATATTTAGTTGAGCTGAAGAATTTTTTATTAATGAAAAACATTGTTTGATTTGTTATTAGACATTTGTTATTTATAATTTTGAGGATTTGTAATAAGATTTTTTGTACTTTCTTTTTAGTATGATTTTTTTATTAATGAAAAACATTGTTTGATTTGTTATTAGACATTTGTTATTTATAATTTTGAGGATTTGTAATAAGATTTTTTGTACTTTATTTTTAGTATGATTTTTATTATGTCTAAGACTTAATGTTGTTAAGTGATTATTTATGAAATGTATATATTTAAGATTTTTGGTTTAGCATTTATGGTTTTTGATGAACTATGTAAAGCTTTATATTATCTGGAATTGAATGCTAGATGATATCCGCGTATCTCAACCTAATTTTGGAGGCGTGACAGTGTCTAAATAAGCAATTTGTGAATTTGTGTTATATCTTACTATCAGAATGATTTGTAATTTGAATTTATTCATTTATTTATTTTTATTAATGTTAAAAGTATTTATTTATTCTTACAGTGTGCAGGTCAGCTTGTGCATATCTCGACTAATCTTACGGGCGCTGAAGTTAATGACCATATAAATCTCCAGTGGCAATTATATTAGCAACTATATGGCTCGAACTTGAGATCACAGGAGGAGTAAACCCTTTAAACCCAAATTCTTACTGCATTAATTTGAATTTTTTGTTTTATTAGATGACGGGTCTAAATTAGATTTTCTTTTACATTTTTAAATGCTCATTGTTTCTCTACGCTGTTTTGACAAGATGATGTTTTACGGAACATGTACAAAAAGAAGAGAAATCTCTCGTTGATAAATATAATCTGGCTATTATTCTTATTTCATCCCTTTCCACAGGGATGCTATGTTTCATTAATTAAATAACACACTATTCATTAATTATTTTTTAAAATTTATTTTTTATATCAGTATATTAAAAAAATCTAAAAATACTAAAAATATTAATTTAATTTTTATATAAAAAATTTAATAAAATATAGCTTCAACCTCGTTCCGAGGGTGAAATACTTTTAAGGTGACGCAATCTTTTCTTAAACTTTTTTATCTTCACATATATAATATATTTCGTAATTTATATTTTTCGAATTTTGATTGGTTTTTTTTTTTTTTTAAAAAGGTAACATCTTAGAAGGTCGAGATATAAAGCGGGCCCATAACGGGCCCGGTTAACTGTGTCAGGCCCGATCCCGGCCCGTATAGGTTAACTTGCCAGTTGCCAGCATATTCCTGAACATGAAAGGACATCCAGTCATCTCATCGTATGCGCAGCAGAGAGTACTACAGAAATATACACTCCT
>Ga0325401_1005252_pt1 | contig 12360 bp, 6 predicted proteins | sample PopdelMetagenome_FD_205666 | JGI IMG/M metagenome (GOLD analysis project Ga0325401, IMG submission 205666) | Populus deltoides microbial communities from Bellville, Georgia, United States - Xylem-PdKOR-R2 | ecosystem: Host-associated > Plants > Phyllosphere > Stem > Wood/Secondary xylem | place...
TTTTGAAACAAGATCATCTGTCTCATTCCAGCACTTACATAACAACTAATTTTAAAAGAAACTAACCAATTTATTTGACTCATCGATCGGATAACCAAAGACACAACTAAGATCAGGGATCTTGAAGGAGACTGTTTCATGTTGCAATTTTATTTTTTTTATTAATGTGGGTGTCCGTGTTAGCTTGCATATACCTCAACTAATCATACGGGTCCTGAAACTAATGATCATGTAAGTCTCTAGCAGTCCTGAAATTTATAGAACTCGAACCGGTAATTTTTAAAGAGAAAACTCAAAATCTAATTAATTAAACTATATCCTTTAAAATTAATTATTTATAATTTTAAATTGTTCTAGTGTGCTGATGGCGGCGGCGGCTGCGACGCATCTCCCTCCAATACTTCATTGGCAATACCGGGTTGTCCTTCCACGAAGGTAGTGTTAATTTTACCTTGTCTTGGACGACCTCATTTAACCGAGCCCTGCAATACATGACACCATGTTACTTTCCCCCATCCTTAGAAGCTTCATGTTACCTTGACTTGTGGTGCTGAAAACAAGCCATATCGAAAAGCCCACACCTATAAAATCAAATGAAGATATCACAAAAATAATCAACTTATAGATTAATTAGGTTAATCACATCTCTGACTGAATATCATATATACAAGTAACGCTGGACAAGTCGTCACAGGAAGGTCTTGTAGATCAGACCGAATTACATGCAGTCAAGATAATAAATAAGGAACCTAACGACACCAGCATGCTTATCCCGCGAAATTGCATCCATTATTAGCATATTGTTACTAGGATAGCCCCTCCCCGCTTACAACTGCTTGTTTTTTTTTTTTAATATTGCACAAAGCCGGTAAACAATGGTATTGTTTTCCCACAAGTTGGGTTTTCTACGCAATAGAAATAATACTTTTTCTAAATAAAAAAAAAGGGTAGTTTTGAAATTTTGTTAGACAAATATAGAGTTATTTAGGTTTTATATGAAAATTACATAAAAATCAAGTTTTTTTTTTTGCTTTGAATAATTACTTTAAGGTTAAGTTGTCGCAAACCACAAGTCGTCTAAATATTTGACCTCTAATAGTAATTCACATGAACTATCGGTGAAAAATTTCTTAAACCCTTATAGAAGAGATTGATTGTGATGCCTTTAAGTGCTAACTCTTTTCTTTTGGGTAGAAAAAAAAAGGTATAACATTCTATTTATAAAAAAACTTGAAAACACTAAAAATAGAAAAATATAAATTTTTCCCCTAAATAATATCACGTATATTATTTTAGAATAATTTTAAAAATTTATTCAATCAAGTCCCTGTAAAATTTTTTAAAAGTCTAGAATTATAATTCTATATAAATTACATTTTAATCCTTAATTTCTAAAACTTATTTACAATCAAGTCACACTTGACTAATCTTCCCATTTTAATTTCTGATTCTTATATGTGTGGCCCATTATATTCTCTAATAAGTTGGCTCAAATATAAATCATAATTCTAAATAAAATATCTAGCAACTTGTCATGGTCGCTTAAATATTAGAAAAGTTATAAGTAATTTGACTTCACATTTCAATTACTAGTTTCTTAGTGTTATTATTATCCTTTCATCAATAATGTTTTGATTTAAATATTATATCATGGAGAGTGTATGTAAATCTATATGGATTTCAAATTAAATAGTAAACGTAATATTTACACTAAGAGGATGATAATAGATTTTGGAAATTTGAAACAAAATTTTATGTTTTAGTTTAAAATAAAACTATGAAAAATGGCTGAAAAACTAAAAAAATATACAGAAACACGAATAAAAACTAAATTAAAGAAATATATCTAAAAAAAAATGTTGTGGAATATAATTTAATAAATTTAAGGATTGTTTAGGTTAAATTTGGTATAAACAAGCTTTGGGATATGAAACATATTGCTCAGGAAACATAAAAGGTATAAAAGAAAAGACATAGTGGGAATTAACAAAATTTCTCCTTATATATTTGTATGTGTGGTTGACTTATAAAGGAGAAACAAGAATGAAAATTCATCATTTCATTTAGCTTGATTTTAGGAAAACTTGAAGGAAACCAAGGAATTAACAGAAAACTTGTGAGATTTTGTGAGTTTAAACACCTAAACACTTAAATCAATAGAGGTTAGTGAGAGGAAACTAAGATTTTAGTGAGAAGCAAAGAAAAGTGAAGAAATAAGGAGAAAGCTTAAAGAAGTTTTGTTTGGTTAGCATTTGAGTTTATATTGTTGTTTTGTTAGTAGTTCCATACTTGATTTATCAAGTTTGATGGAAGTTTACATCAATTTTGAATAAATATGATATATTATAGATTAGGGTTTTTAATTTGAAATTTAGGGTTATGTTAAATTAATTGTTAGGAATGTTAATATATGTAAAAAAGAATTGTAATAAAGGTAAAAGTTGATGTTATATAGAAGAAAACATTGAGAAATATTAAGGGGAGTGGTTGGCCAAGAGTAGAAAAAAAAGGAAGTTTTTATTTTTATTGAATATGATGTATAGGGTTTTTGAATTTTAAAATTTATCAAACAATATACAAACTATTTTATTTATGAGAGGGTCACAACCCATCTTTCTTTCTAATGTGATTTGGGGTACCACCATGATAAAAACTTGGAAATGCTCCTTTACAACAACCAGTTGGACCTAGAAATCTTGCTCAATGAATTATGAAAGTCGTGAATTAGTTTGAAAAGGCTAATCCATATCCAATATACATTGACATATGCATCATGATTATTGCATTTAATCATGCATTTGTTTGTAAATCATCATATATATGTACATGTTGTGAAACATAAATCCCCCGTTTAAGGTCTACAACACCTAATTGAAAAAAAAAAGAATGGAAAACAAAGATAAAGCTCATCTGGAATCACATTATTAGAATGAGTTAGAGTTCGTGAAAAATAAAGTTGCTCGAATGATCAATTTACTCAAGCAACTTTTAAGGTCTAAGAATAGGGAAGGAATGTCTGTACAACCTCTTATAGGAGCACCAACAACTCATATCCCTTAGATATCTCATAACATGGGGGCAGATTCAGCAACTGGGCAGTATTTTGTACCTGTTGCCCCCATCCAACCAGCTCAAGCTCCAACCATTGTGGATTTGATAGTTGAAGGACCTTCTGTTGATAGATCTACTAGTTCTATAAACCATTATAAGTGGTCTGATATAGAAGAGAGATTGAGATCAGTCAAAGAAAATGATTTGTTTGATCCTATCCGAGCAGTTGAAATATGTTTGGTGCCAAACATTGTGGTCCAAAAGATTTTAGAGTGCTAGACTTCATCATATACACCGAACTAGAGTACCAAAACACCAATCTCTTATCATACTAAAGCAAGATGGCTAGAGTGATCCATAATGATAAAATGTTGATCCATAAGAATTAAATTGGGTCTAATTGAAGGATTTAATTAAGTGCAAGGACTTAATTATACTTTAAAAGGGTCAAAATAATTTTATTAGGGGCTTAATTGGAGAAACATTAAGTTTATGAGCCTAATTTGGGCCTAATTGAGAAGATTTGAATTTTTAAGAGACCAAATTTAATTTTTAAAAAATCAATTGATTGAAATCAAGGGTAAAATCACAAGAAAATTAAAGTTTTAGGGTAAATTAGGGGTCAAATTGAAAACTTTCACATCCAAGGACCATGTTGCAAAAGGCACCAAACTATAAAAGCTCAATTAACAAAAATCAGGGGTTAAATTAAAGAAAATTAAAAGTTTGATAGTCAATTGAAGATCAAATTGCATAAATCCAAGACAAATGACCAAAGAGCAAAAAGTGCCAAAATCCAGGGTTCAAATTAACATTTCTCAGGGTCTCAATTACACTAAATCAAAAGTTTAAGGTTAATAAAGGGTGCAATTGAAGAAAAATAAAAAGTTTAGGGTTAATAAAGGGTGCAATTGAAGGAAAAAAAGAAGCTAGAAAACTCAATTGAACTTTAGCTAAAATCCCTAATTCAAGGCTAAACGTCATCATTTTGCATTAGATGGATTCAATGGCCTAATCATGAAAAAAATCGGGTCCAAATTCATGAAAAAATCATGACCCCCGGTTTTTTGGTTCTCGGCTGCCTTTTCTTCATTCTTTCTCTCTCCACCATGGGGCCAATTCTAGCCCAACGTTAGGCCGAACCCCACCCCCCTCCCCAACACACACACACACACACACACATATATAAGTGGGGTCGTGATCAACCCACCCTTTTCTGAGGCTGAGCTCGACCTAATTATCTTGGTCGGCCCAAACCATATAAATATTTAATATATATTTAATTATAATATAATTTATATACATATTATATTATTATATATTTTAAAAAATGAAAAATTTCCAAAAAAAATAAAAAAATCCTTTCAAAATTATTTTGATTTTCTCTTATGTTTTTCTACCAATTTTGCTTAATATTGGGTTGTATTTTTATACTGTAAGTTACAAACCCAGTATCAAAATACCTGGTTTTCTCTGAAATATTTCAAAAAAATTCAAAAAATTTCAAAAATTTTAAATTAATTTCCCTTTTCAAAAAATAACAAAAAAAAATATTTTGTTTTCGTGTATATGGCTAAATCCTAAAAAACTTTCAAGCATATTTTAATTAAAAAAAAGTTGTATATTTCTCATGTTTTAAAATAAAAAAAATGGATACCATAACTAGTTTTTTATTATCCATTAAGATTTGGTCAAAATATCAAAAATTCTTTTTCCAATCTTTATTTCAGGGTTTAGATGTAGACTTTCATATATATATATAAAACTACACGATAGAGTACACCCTCATATATTAAAGATACAAAGTGTAAAATAAATGTGATGCTAAAATTTTGACTTTGGAACGGTTAGGACTTAACCCGATAAGGTAGAAACTCTCTCATGAAGAGAAAGATCTACCTTGAACCATAGACAAGACTAACAAATAAAAACCCGACCTGGAAAAACAATCAAAGAACAATGCAGCTTACCTTAGGTAGGATGCACTAGGGGTGATGCAACTTTCTCCTGCACAACCAATCTCTTACCCAAACTCTCGCAGACCATAGGTTTCTAATCACTATAATACTAGGTGGCAACTCCTAAACATTAATCATAATTTTATGATTAAACCCAAAACCATTCCCAACACACCACATCTCATCAAGAGGCAAGATAAAGCCTCGTCGTCGCCCACAACATCGCGACTCCTACAACACTAATGACCATGGAAAAGGGAAATCAAAAGTCACTAAAGGCGTATACTCAAAGACAGTGAGATGATGCCACACACATCCAACCTTCTTTGATAGAAACAGAGATGGTGACTTTGCTCTCCAATACCTTCAAGTCCTCTTATTATAAGCATCTGATGGGAAGCATGTCTCGATATTTCTATAATGCTGCATGTATTGATAAAAAAAAAATAGAGTAGGGGATTAAGTCTGGATGCATAGCCGAGCTGGTGGAAAGAAAGGTTTTGCCTAAAAAGATAAGGGAGAGTTATATGAACAACCTAGAAGGTGGGTATAAGGGCAAGAAAGTAAACTACCATAACCCTCGGATACTTATCTCTCAAATTATCAGCATTAACTTTGTCAAGCCTTTTGTCATGAATCAAACCAGTCAATCAAATAACTAGAACAACCATATAAGACAAAACATAAGAAATACCCTGAAACAAATACCACCTCTACTTATGCCCTTGAAAGATTTGTATGTCAAATTGTTGAGTATTTGGAACATAGCTCTTATCCTTGTACCACCACTACAACCATCTTTTCATGTCTGGTATATGCTGGATTTGACTTGTGAATACCATGCTGGCAATCCCAGCCATGGTATTGAAACCTACTACACTTTTAGAAAAAAAAATTTAGAACTCATCAAGATAGAATGAGTAACTTTCAAAGATACGCCTAATGTTAATTCGAATATATTACCTAACCATGTTGCAAGTAACAATGAAGTGTGTATGGTAGAAGTCAGGGGTAAAGAGAAGATGTTGAATGTATCTATGAAACGATTGTACAACATTTTGGTACAAAAAGGATTTCTAAAAATGGATGTTGAGTATCACTTAGAGAGAGGTGACCATTGTGAGTTTCATGAAAAAAAAAAAAAGACATCATATTGAGGTTTGCATTAAGTTTCGCTAAAAGGTTGTAAGAATACTAACCATAAGAGACTTAAGGATTAAAGCTATTAAGGGTAGTAATGAGGTAAGGATGATGGAAAGTTAAGAGAAATAATTGGAAGTATGTAGAGTCCAACCAATAATTAATGGGCCACCCAAGCTGATCTTTACTAAACCTTTTTATGCAAATAAAAAAAAGAAAATAATGCAATGCTTTACAATTATGGTTGTACCTCCAACATCAAAACTTATGTTTCCATGCTCCAAACTAAGATTAATGGGCTAATCCGGAGTGGTCATTCTTTCACGCTCAAAGAGTTAAGAAAAGCTAAAGTAAGGAAGTGTCAGATCTTGACAAGGAACTTGAGGATAACAAACCTATGACTAAGGATGATTCGAATGACTTCCTGAAGTTGATAAAGCATAGTGAATATTGCATAATAGATCAATTAAAGAAAACCTTGGTCAGGATCTCCCTTATGCCCTTAATACTCAACTCAAAGTTGCATCAAAATGCCTTATAAAAGGTGTTGAACGAGGCTTATATACCTACAGATATTGAGCAGAAAACCATGGAACATCTGGTATAAAGAATCCATGTAACCAATTACTTGTATTTCATAAAAGATGAACTGGATATTAAGGGAATCAAACACAACAAACCCTTGTACATCACTATTAGATGCAAAGATTTGCTCACAGGCAAAGTGTTCATTGATAATGGCTCGACTCTTAATGTGCTGCCAAAATATATGCTGAAAGAGATGCATGTCAATGAATCACACATAAAGTCTAGTGCCATGACGACAAAAACATATAATAGCTCACCCAAATAGATAATTAGGACTCTGGAAGTAGAACTATATGTAAGGCTATATATGTTCTTGGTGACACTACAAGTGATGGATATTTAATTTTCTATAGTATGTTATTGGGAAGGCCTTGGATTCATACAGTTGAGATTAAAACAGGTGAGAACAATCTAGAGACTATTCTTCAAACGCTAAGGAAAGAGTTTGAAACCTTTGAGATTAAAACAGGTGAGAACATCACTGAAGACTTTGCTGAAGTTATGATTATTGCCAACAAAATGAGAATCTATAGGGAATAAATGCGAGATGTAACAATTATGGAGAAGATCCTTCGATCTTTGACTGACAAATTCATTTACATAATCTGTTCAATCAAAGAATCTAAGGATATTGATGTGCTCTTAATCGATGAGTTACAAAGCTCATTGATTGTATATGAACAAAAATTCCAGAAAAGTAGTGGGGAAGAAGAAGCCTTAAAAGTGACATCTAAATATAGGTTTTATGGTAGAGGCCAAGGCAAAAGAGTTCTTAGAAGAGAGGGAAGAGGCAGAGGACGTTATGCCTTTAATAAAACCACTATAGAGTGTTATAGGTATCATAAGCTCGGCCATTTTCAATATGAATGTCCCACTGAGAACAATGAGGCAAATTATGTTGTATTGGATAATGAAGAAGAGATATTCTTAATGTCTCATGTGGAATTGTAAGAAAATAATCATGAGGATGCATGGTTTTTGGATTCTAGGTGTTCAAATCATATGTGTGGAGACAATGCTATGTTTTATGAGTTAAATAAAGAGTTTAGGCAGCTGGTGAAACTTGGGAACAATACATGAATGACAGTACTCGGGAAAGGAAAAGTCAACCTGTATTTGGATGCCATACATCATGTTGTCACTGATGTGTTTTATGTACCTGAATTGAAGAATAATCTTCTAAGTGTAGGGCAGTTACAAGAAAAAGGTTTGGCAATTCTTATCAAATCATAGACGTGCAAAATCTACAACCTATGATAGGTATGATTATTCAAACCATAATGACAATTAATAGAATGTTTGTATTAATTGCAAGGGCTCAAGTCAAAGTCGCTTCCTGTTTTCATGCATTTGCACAAGATCTTTCACATCTATGGTATTGCAGATATGGTAATCTTAGTCATTAAGGACTAAGAACCTTGTTGTCGCTTGTCACCCGCCCAGCGTCTGTTGGTGATTTTTTGTTCGTTTGATTGTTCTTTGGTTCTTGAGAGTCGCCATCTAGTATTTGGTTCAGGGATACTAGGAAACCCGGGTATGCTGGTCTTGTCAGAGATTCGCGAGTAAGGGACTGGTTGTGGCTAGGGAAGGTATTAGCACCCCTAACGCACCCTACCTGAGATAAGTTGCTTCATGACTTGATATGTTAAAGAAGTTTTAAAAATTTTGTCTTTTCATTGGATATTAGAAATACGACTTACATGTAAGTTCATAATCCTTAACCGTGAGCAAATCAAACATTAAATTCTTCTTTTGTCTTTGCGACTTTATCATAAAAAAAAATCCATAAAAAAAATACACCCACATTTACATGTTACAAATCCACAAAATTTAAAATAAAACAAACACTACATTAAACAAACAAAAAAATTACAAACATAGCCCCAAAACAATCTGGAATTACAGGGAAGGCCTTTTGCACCACCGAAACAGTAGGGTCACGCGCCGCCGCAAGAAAATCCAAGAAACCTAGGGGATTTGGCACCACTTCCTCCCCTTTTCCTTTTCTCGCTGGCGGTGACCTGCCGAAACAACAAAATCGCAACAACCAGTTGATTTTAGTTTTTTATTTCCTTGTTTTCATATCTGCTTCTCTCTTTACAGATCCGTTTTTTGTTTCCCCTTCTTTGTTTCAGATGGCGGGCTGTATGACCAAGAAGTTGTCGGCGATTGTGCTTCTGTCGTGTCTAGCCAGCGGAGATGGAGGAGAAAAGAGTGTTGTCTAGTTGTCAGTTTCAGTTGGCTTTGCGGCTGTGGAGATGGGAGAGGTTGTTGGCGGTGTTGAGGCAGAGGAAAGGACAAATCGGTGGGTGTTGGTGTGGCGACTGGAAGAGGGAAGTCTAGTGCTAAGAAGGGAAACCGTAGGTCTGTGGTCGAAGGATGAGGGAAGATATGTCGGTTACGGGTTGGAAGGCGGTGTTCTTGGTGGCTGAGAGAAGAGGAGTGTGAGGGGTGACTAGAGCAACTGAAGGTGGTTGTCAGCCAAGGAAAAGGAAAGGAGATGGCCTTGGGAATGGAAAGAGAGTGCAGGGGCTCTTTGTTTTTTTTTTTTTTTATGCAAGAAAGTTGTGGTCGGGTCAACTGGCGGCTGGAGGAGGGGAGCGGCTAAGGAAGCCAAAAATAGAAGCAGAGGGGTTGATCTGGGTTTCTTTTTGGCAGAGGGGAAGTGAGCGACGGTTTGGGTGAAGGGGCGGAAAGGGTTATAATTTTTAGGGTTATTTGTGGTTTAGGGTTTCTTTGTGATTCCCTTAAATTGTGCAACATTACCCCTCGTCCATTTGTATGTGTTGTGGAGACCTATTTATAGGCAAAATGTTGTTTGGTCTCCACAATTGGTCTCTCAACTTTTTTTTATTTTTTGTATTTTTTGAAAACGAGCAATATCAACGTCACCTCGACAAGGAAAATCAATAATTTTGAAAATAACGTGTTAAAAGTTGAACGTGTTCAAAAGATCCTTGAAAATTAAATTCTTTTGGGATGACATTGAAAATGCTAAAAACGACGCAAATATATCAAGAACATATTTTTTAGTATTTTTTTTTTTGCAATTTTTGGATTTTCACACGGGGTCAAAAATTGGGTAGCAACACTTGCAATACAAGAAAATGGTTCAAAGACTACCACAGCTTATCTCATCAACTATAATGTGTACTGCTTGTATCGTTGGTAAGCAGCACAGAGATTTCATCCTAAGGAAAAGCTAGTGGCGTGCATAACAGAGGCTACAACTCATTCATGCTGACATATGTGGTCCAATCACACCAATCTCAAATAGCAAGAAAAGGTATTCCTTATGCTTCATTAATGACTATAACAGAAAAGCCTAGGTTTATTTTCTAGTAAAAAAATCAGAAGCTTTCCAGTATTTCTAGTATTTTAATAAGTTCGTTGAAAAGGAAACTGGACAGTTTATTAAGTGTTTAAGAACAGATAGAGGTGGTGAATTCAACTCTATAGAATTCAATGAGTTCTGTAAGCAAAATGAAATCAAGAGGCAGTTCACCACAACTTACAGTTCTCAGCAAAATAGAGTGGCTAAGAAAAAGAATAGGATAGTGATAAACTTGGTGAAGTCCATATTTTCAGGAAAGAAGATTCTCAAAACCTTCTAACCTGAGACAGTGAAATGGACTATATATGTGTTGAATTGATGTCCCACTTTTGCAGTGAAAGACATAACTCTATAAGAGGCATGAAGTGGATTGAAGCCCTCGGCTGAACAATTTAGAGTGTTTGGATGTGTAGCACATGTCCATATACCGGATGCAAGACGAACCAAACTGGAAAACAAGAGCTAATGTTGTGTACTGCCAGGAGTGAGTAAAGAATCCAAAGGTTACAAGTTCTATGATCTTGTTGCAAAGAGAATTGTAATTAGAAAAGACATAATTGTAATTAGCAATGCAGTGATGAATCCTATTGTTCCTGGTTTCAAGATTAGAAAAAATAGAGAAGGTAACAGAATTGATAAGACTTATTATAAGCAAATAGTAGGTAGTCTTATGTATATCACTGCTACAAGGCCAGATATGATGTTTGTTATGAGCTTTATTAGCATGTTTATGGTCAGACTGATAGAATTTCACTTACAGATTGCTAACAGAGCATTAAGATACTTGAAGGGCACTGTTGATTATGGAATATTTTACAAGAAGAACAGGGACAGACAATTGGTTGCATTTACTGATAGTGATTATGTAAGAGACTTAGAGGATAGAAAGAGCACATTTGGCTATGTCTTTATGCCAAGTGAAGGAGCAGTTTCTTGGTCCTCAAAGAAACAGCTTATAGTCACTCTTTCAACAACTAAAGCCGGATTTGTGGCAGCCGCAGCCTGTGCTTGCCAAGCAGTATGGATGAGAATGGTTCTTAAGAAGTTAAATCATGCATAAGATGGTTACACTATTGTGATGTGTGATAACAATTCAATTATCAAGCTCTTAAAAATCCTATTATGCATGGACGCAGTATACAAATTGATGTTTGTTTCCATTTTCTACGTGATTTAATTCGAGACAAAGTTATTAAACTTGTGCACTGTGGTTCTCAAGATCAAGTGGCTAATTTGTTGACTAAACCGATTAAGCTTGAGGAATTTTTTAAACTTCGAGAACAACTGGGAGTCTATATGATATCTGGAGTAAATTAATTACTTACATAACATTAGTTTAAGGGAGAGAATGTTGAAAAGTACTAGTACATGTTAGTCTATTATTGTAAAATAAGTCTGCTAAGTCTGTTGTCAATTTGTTATTGCTTAATTGTCAAACTTATTTGCTCCATGAATCACGTAGCGTCAGTTGAGATATAGTTGTTATTGTTACTCATTCAGTTATGATCTTGTAAGGCTATAAGATGCCAGACATAGTTGCTTTCAACAAAGAATTATTCATTTATTATTTATTTTCAGTTCTTGATCCTCTATACACAAATAACAATGAAAACATATAGAATATGTTCATTTCAATATTGATTGTGAATATGTGTGTTCATTACAAGTTTTGTATAACATTAATTTGTTTTTGTACAAAGTTTAGAATTCAAATATTAGATAAATAAGATTAAATAAAGATAATTATATCAATTGACTATATGTTTCAACAAGATTATGGAACAACATATTATTACGGTACAATACTTGTTTGATTGCATATAAATGGATTATCAAAATCAAATCACCCTATGCTTTATGGAGGAATTGTTTTTTATTATTATTAACGTGGATGTCTGGGTCAACTTGCGCGCACCTCGACTAATCCCACGTGTCCTGAAGTTAACGATCATGTAAGTTTCCAGTGACTCTGAAAGGATTCAAACTCGTGACTATTGAGGAGCAAACTCAAGGTCTGACCAGATGAGTTACGGAGAAATTGTTAAATAATATAATTGGAAGAAGGGAAGAAAACTTGACAGAAAAATAGTATACAAACAGACAAGTGTACATTGGCAATAAATTCGAAATTGATGGAGATAAACTTTGATTATGAGATTGGTACGTAGTAAAGTAATAAAGATCACAATGGATCATATATAAGCAGTCCACGCATGAACTAGTTCTTAATTATTACGAACTAGTACTTGTGATAGAAATAAGAAACTAGTTTGTAAATAACAAAATTAT
>Ga0325401_1005253_pt1 | contig 12358 bp, 8 predicted proteins | sample PopdelMetagenome_FD_205666 | JGI IMG/M metagenome (GOLD analysis project Ga0325401, IMG submission 205666) | Populus deltoides microbial communities from Bellville, Georgia, United States - Xylem-PdKOR-R2 | ecosystem: Host-associated > Plants > Phyllosphere > Stem > Wood/Secondary xylem | place...
ATCAACGCTAACGTTTCCGGTAACGCATTAATTGATGAAACAGGGATCTGAGATCTGTGAGCTGCCTGGGGGAGATGAATTTTTTAAATTTGATTTTTCTGAGAAAGGACACAGTGATTTTGAATTTGTTTGGGGTTGTTGAGGCTTAGATAATTAGAGAGAGAGACATGGGAGGAAGGACGGGAGACGCGGGGGGGGTTTGAAATGGTGTTGGGGAACGGAATTGATTAAAATTATTGAAGTGGAGAATTAAGGGAAAGGCGCTTCAAGTCCGAATTCAAATGTTTGGTGGGGTCAGTCACGTGAGGGAGATGTGGTGAGTGACAACGGTACAATGCGGTCTTTCGACTTGGATTTCAAAGCATCTGATCCGGACAGCCTGATCCCTCCCTAATTGGGTGCTAAATAATGGATTAGTTTGGGGGGGGGGGGGTGGGGGGGGTGGGGTATTCGTGGGTTATTTCTGCTTTGTGATTTTCTCGTTTTTAACTTCTTCTTTTTTTTTCTCTCTTAGGATCACTTGTATAAATCGCTCCAGTATAAATCGAAGCTAATATTTTTCTATAAAAAAAGCATCCTTGTTTTAAAAAACATACACATCAATATCAACTCAAAATTAAAAAGTACAACTAAGAATAACTTTCTTTTTAAAAGAATGAGAGAATAACTAATTTGCATACAGTATAACACACTTTTTATTCATCAAGTCAAATAAGTATCTTAATGTTTTGCTATTATCATGTTTTTTAGTCATGAAATCAACATTGTATAGATAGATGACTAGATTATTGTTCCATTTTACTATGCAAGTCAAATCTTTTTTTTTCTAACCTTAAAAAATTTATAAAAATATTAAAAAGTAAAAATTCGATGCATATTGAATACAACACTTTTAAGTTATTAAAATAGTATATATTAGACAATATATGTTTTTATAAAAAAAAAAAACTATCGAGACAATAACATATTGGTTCAACCTGAACCAATCATGGGACCGTGATAACCATATAGAACCTAAATCAAATCAAAATATGGAGTCTATTTCTTATCAACCAAATATTGAAGGTAGAAAATATATATAATTAAAAAGACCCAAAAAAGCTATATTTAAGTAAATAAAAATATAATGAAGTAAGAATTAAATGCTTATATTTAAGCAATAGGTTTAATTTAAATCAAAACCAAAATTTCTTTTTTAAAAAAGCTAAAGTTAATAAAGAACAACAAATAAAAAGACTCGACATAACCCTGGTCATTTTTAAAATTAGTAAAAAAATCATATAGAAAGCAAATAAAAAAAACTAATGAACCACAACCTTCAATTAAATCAAATGTAGAATGATGAAATTATAAAAAATTGATCTTAAAAAAAAGAAAAAATAATAAATGAAACCGAACAAATCTCTTAAACCAGGGTTAATCTCTCAAATTTACAACCCATTAAATCATAGACCCGAGCTCTATCAAGAAGTTTCATTCAATGTTGAATGATGCAATCAGAAAAAAAAATATAAATTTTTAAAAAAATCAAAGTAAAAAAATATTAATAAAAAATGAAAGAGGTGAAATCATTAAAAAAATCAATTTTAAAAATGATCTTAAGTAAAATAAATAGTAATAAAAAAAGACCAAATCTGCATATTAAAAAATGATGAAATCCAAAGAATCTTAATTTTATAAAATAATTTAAATAAAAATATCAATTAAAAGAACATGAACCAAATTTGAAGAAAGGGTTGTAATGAAGTTTGGGAAGTCAGCCACTGGAACTTAGGAGGAGAGAGAAAAGAAAACCAATGTCAAACCGGAGGGAATTACACCACTGATGCTATTTAGAGAGGTAGGCCTTACCATAACAAATCGAAAAAAACACCAAGAAAGGTCATTTATGGTCGTCATAAGTCGTTGCTCATGTTGCTTAAACATTGTAAAGCAGCTTACTCATTGACGCATTCAATGCACGATGATATTTCACATTAAGTTCCATGAGAGTGTCAATCGAAGTAGTGTTGGTGAGGCCGGCTAACTGAACTAGTTCCTGACTATACTTGTGTTGATGTGGGAAGAGACCGTGAGGCTAATGATGCACTTCTAAGCCCAAGAAATAGGTGAGCTGGCCAAAGTCTTTCATGTGGAATGTAGAATGCAACAAAGTCTGAATCGCAGAGATTGCCTCCAAGTCAGAGCCAGTGATGACGATATCGTCCACATAAACAAGGAGGACAACGATACCCATGGATGTTTTTTGTAGAAAGAGAAAGGAATCATATTGACTTTGAGTGAAGGAGAAACCCAACAACGTGGATCGAAACTTGTCAAACCATACTCTCGATGCTTGCTTCAAACCATACAAAGAACGTTTCAGTTTGCAAACATCATTATGGGGAAATGGATATACTATAAGGAAGTTTCAGGTAAACATCTTCCTTGAGATCACCATGAAAGAAGGCGTTCTTGACATCCATTTGATGTAAGGGTCAGGATTGAGATGCAGCAAGGGCGAGTATAGTTCAGACAGTGATCATTTTGGCGACTGGTGCAAAGGTCTCATCATAGTTGAGACCATATTTCTATTTGTTGCCAAGTGCCACTAACCAAGCCTTATGAACCCATCAGAACGATGCTTGATAAAAAAACACAAATTTACTGCCAAAGAGATTCACAGATGAGGGACATGGAATAACATCCCAAGTTTGGTTTTCTTCAAGTGCGAGAAGTTTAGTTTCAATAGTTTTTCGCTAACACTTATGCTTCATTGCCTGTTTATAAGATAAAGGAAGAAAAGTAGAAGACAAGATGGTTATAAAGGATGAGGGAGGAGAGTAACGATACATATCGGAGGGTCTACGAACCCGAGTACTTTGTCGATGAGAGGGAGTTGCAGTTGCTGGAACAAGAGCAACAGTCGGGGAAGGAACTTAAGGGGGCTTGGGAGGGTCTGAAGGCTGGTGCGAAGTAGCAGATGAGCGTCTTTGATATACTAAGAGAGGCTTAAAAAGGACTGGAGCTGCAGAAGAGTTAGTAAACATAGGCAAAACAGAAAATAAAGGAGGAACATGATCCTGATGCATGAAAAAGAAATATTAGTTTTTTAGAAAGATCACATTTCTAGAAATTCAAATGCGACACAGATTTGGGTCATAGCAAAGAAAACCCTTTTGATGTATTGAATATCCTAGGAAAGCACATTGAATTGACTGAGCCGTGAGTTTTATGCGTTCATATGCAGGAAGATGAACATAACAGATACAACCAAAGGCTCGGAGGTTGGAATAAGGTGGAGGATGACCAAACAACCTGATGAAAAGAGTGTCATGGTTCAATGTAGGGGAAGACAATCTATTGATGAGGTGGACAGTAGTGGAGAGAGCTTCACACAAAAAACGAGAAGGTGTAGACGACTCTAACAAGAAAGTACGAACAACATCAAGAAGATGATGATTCTTTCTTTCAGCCATCCTATTTTATTAAGGTGTTGAAGGGCAAAACCATTGAGAAATGATGTCATGATGCTGTAAGAAGTCCTAAAACAAATGAGATATATACTCACCCTCATTGTCAGAACGAAGGATTTTGATTTGGGCTGAAATTGGGTCTGGATATGTACATGAAAAATCTTAAAAACAGGAAATACTTCATCTTTAGAATGAAGGAAATAAATCCATGTGAAACGAATATAGTCGTTAATAAAAGTACAAAGTATTTGTAATTAGCATGAGAAGTGATTGGTGTCATACCCCACACATCACTATATATCAAATCAAAAGGTTGGACTACGTGTAGTGTGTATTCATAGGAAAGGGCAGAGTTTTACTTTTGCCAAGACTACAAGAATTGCAATTAAACTGAACAACACTAAGAGATGGTGAATCTTTATTTCCAAGAAAACCAGATTTCAATAAATCATGAAGAACATTAGAGTTTGGATGTCCGAGACATTTATGCCACACTCGGCAATCAACATGAGCAGAATTACAAGTGACATAGGGCAAAGAAAAAGGAGACAAAGGAAATTGAAGAGGGAAAAGACATCCCACTTTAGGCCCCTTCGCGATCATCCTCCCTGACTATTGATCCTGCACAACACGATCAGATTTGAAAAATTTCAGTTTACAATCATTTTCAACCAACTGACCGACAGACACAAGATTGGTGGTAAGACCAAGTGATACAAAAACATCAGTGAGAGAGGAAGAAACATCACTAGTGGCCGTGATAGGTAAATGACTGCCATCAGCAGTATGAATTTTGAGATTTCCAAAATATTCATTGACATTGGTAAGAGAAGCAACATTGTTTGTCATATGATTGGAAGTAGCGAAATCAAAATACCAAGGAGATGATGTAGAAAATTTTTTACCTGAGAGTCCCCAAGCTAAAAATGAAGAAATGATCATTTGTTGAATCATGGCAGGAGTCACGGATTGGACAGGAGTAGGAGCACCTTGTGTCAGAGGTGAAGAGCCAATTGAGACAGTATATGTTGTCTCTGTTTTCTTGGGAGGTCGAGTAGGGCATTCTTTGATGATATGGCCATTTTTTTACAGTAGTTGCAGACTTTTCGGGGACATTTTGCAGCATAATAGCCAAATCCCTTACAACAAAAGCATTGAATAGTGCTCATATCCTTGCCTCTTGGCTTACCATGTGCTGCATAGGCACAATAATAGATGTAGATCGTCATTGTTCTTTGTGAAGGAGGTCACCGAGGCATGTATCCAAGGAGGAACAAATTCTCGGTTCATCAAGTTGGATCTGGTGCCTTCAAATTCAGGTCTCAGTTTCATTAGAAACTGATCCCGTTGAGTAGTTTCATGAACAAATTAAACAGAGATAAGACCTTCGAATGGTAAGCCAAGATAAATTATATCAGTGTATTTAGTCCAAAGATTAGTGAATCTAGAGTAAAAATCAGAGATAGAAAGACTATCTTGTTGAAGAGTGCCCAATTCATGTTCAAGCTGAAACTGACGAGTAGTGTTTTGTTGGCTGTAGATTTTCTTCAAGTAAGTCCACATCTGAGCTGCAGTCTGAGAGGATCAAAGATTCAAGATGATGTTAGGTTCGATAGATCCTAAGATCCAAGCCATAACTTGAGCGTCCTTGACTTCCCACTTGGTGTGCTGGTTTATGTCTTTGATTTTGTCAGGAGCTGGGTTACTTCTATCAACACACCCCATAGCTCCTTACCTTTGACAAAAATCCTAAAATGAAATGCCCAAGCAGAGTAGTTCTTTCCATTGAAATGAATCATAGAAACATTAGACTTATCTGAAGACATGAGGTCAAAAGAACTTTGATCAAGAATAACCGAGACTAAGAAACTTGATAACAAATAATAATTCAGAGTTGTAGCTCTGATATCATGATAGTTTAGAGTCTTTTGAATAAAATTGTGTGTCTTTTCATTGAGAATTGCCTATTATATAGGTAGAATTTACAAGCTAAGAAAGGAAAGAATACATCAGGAAATTATACAGGCTGATACAGGAAATAATCCAGGCTGGTCTTTAGCCCTTAAAAATAGCTAACCTACAGCAAGTATTGACATGATCAAAAGATTGATGTCTTATCCCAAGTGCAGGAGTGTCAAAGTAATAAATAACCCGGCAAGACCGAGGTCGAACCACAGGGAGGTAAACTATATAAATTATAAATAATATATATAATTTAACAAAGAGGTAAAGAGATCTTTAAGATATGATAATGATAAAAAGATTAATGTGAGGATTAAACAATGATAAAAACAGTTGTCAAGATTAGAGGATCCACAAATGGTATTTCAAATAAGTATAATATAAACTCTTTTTATTATTCAACTGGAAACTACACATAAAGGAGGTTCCAATCAGATTATAATTTATTAACATTATTAAATCAATTATCTTATTTGAGTAATGCCAATACTTGTAAATGTTGTCAGGTATTCAAGGTAATAACTTTTGTTAACAACAAATCAAGTTTCTTTCATAGCAAAGGTGTCGGTTATACCATACAGTTGAGCTATGAAAGTGTCAAGTATTTGTTATACCAAGGGTTGTTCAACACAAATCTAAATTAACCATTTAACAAGTAAGGTATTAAGAGTGAGTAAGATAATAAATACAAAACATGTCAGTATCAAACATTAAAGTCCATGTTGAGTTTATACTATATTTATTCTTACACCATTAGTGTAGCCTTTTCACCTTGACATAATAAACTTAGTTGAACATTATGAATAAGAGAAACATAAATAAACAAGATAAGAACATAATTATACAAGTATAGTAAAGGAAATGAAAAGTATAAACAGGAGATTAAGGAAAATATAACATGGAATAAAACTTGAACATTACAAAATATAAAGAAAGAGAGTGATCTTAATCTGAACACCAAGATGCCTAAATGCATGGTAAATGCCTCCTTTTATAGGCTGAAATTCGAAACTATTGATTTGATGACTAATTGTTTAGTGCGTGGCCACCTCTTGACTTAGTAACAATCCTTATCTTCTTGTCTGTAGAAAATATCATTGCTAACATCAGAATTTGAATAGATCATGAAAGTTCTGAGAAATTGTCTCATCTTTCCAACAAAACAAGAATGAGGTCATTTGGACTTTTAGAACTCGAGATATGGGCTAACCACTGAATAGTGTCTGAGCTGCAGGACATATTCTGACTTCTCTATTGTTGCTACAATTTGAACTTGAAAACGGTCCTTTTGAATCTTGGACTCCCATGAAAGTTTTAGGCCTATGTCTTATTTTTCTATCCATATAAACCAGACCTAAATCCAAGTTTTACAGCTCCGGTTATGATCCAATAACCAAATGGTATTTCAATTTGAATTCAACTAGCATCTCTTTTCTAAGCTTAGCCCAGGTCTTCTCAATTTCAGTAGTTAAACTCATCAATCAATCCTTTGATTTATGTGATAGGCCTGTATTTAAAATGAATATTTACCATAAATTAAAGGTATCTTATATTATCAGACTTGTTATTATAAAACATGCTCTAGTTAAGGAGTTATTGATACTTCAAGTGCAAAATGATGATATAAAACATTAATAAAAATGCACTTTTAAGTACTAATCAAGTATATCCCAATAAAGGAAAGAATAAATAGGCAAAGAATTCCTGGCATTAAATGTGTAGGTATTTCTTTTGATGGTATGTTCATATTCTTTTCGTCAAAATTGAACTCATTTTCCAAATCATTAATGTCATATTCTTTTTTATCCCATGGACTCTCACACATTCTCACACATCTTTTGAGACACTTGAATCTAGTCTTGTATTGAGGGCAAACTTGATTTCCTTCTCTACGCTCATACTTGTAACAAGTTCTACAAATAAGGAAGTGCCCACTCATTGCAGGCCACAAAAAGCTCTCCATCCACTCTTTTTAACGATCTCGGCTTAAACAAAAACTAATAAGAAAAATGTGAAATGGAGATAAGATCAGTTGAAGGAGAAGAAAAAAAGTAGGGAAAGAGAAATAGATGCTTAATTCAAAAGAAAAGGGAGGCAAACTTTTTATTTATAATAATGAAATCTATGTTTTTTTTCATCAAGAAATGAAAATGCAAGGAAATGAAGAATTATCTACATGCTTGTGGAGGCTTCAAATCATTCTAAGAAAATAAGATTCCACCAATACAGGCTTCAAATCAAACCAAAAATAAACCAACCCCCAAGTTCACAAAGACTAACTTCCAACAACAGAAAGCAACCCATCCCTTTACAAAGTAAATTTAACCAAAAATCATCAAAAAGATCACAATTAAAAAAAAAGATCCAGTTTGAGAACTATCTTAGTGGCTAAAATAACAGAAGCAAGCCAATTGAAAAGGTAAAGCAATAATTGAAAAGGTAAGGACAATAATCACTTGAATCGATAAGTTAGGGCACGACTGAGTCAATTAATTAATAAGCAAGGATAATCGATGGACAACTGCTTCTTGTTCTTCTTAGGAAACCACGAAGAAGCTATTTGCATGAAGCTAATAGCTTCTCCCAGCCGAAAGAATTTCGTCAACATATTGTTATCTCAAAATAATTCAATCCAATAAAAACAACTAATGATCTTGAGGGCATCCTTTGAACTTACCAGCATGTCACAAATGAAAACAATTGGTTGTTTCTAGGTGTGTTTCATACTACTATGTTTGGTGGTCTAGGAGAAGATCAATTTCGGATTTTGGTAAAGAGAAGGGTGGTGGTTGGTTGTGGAATGGCGGAAAGAAAGAGATTAAAAGAGGCTACGAATCCACTACAATATTTATATTTCAAATGAAAACGTAAACTTAATGCTAAAATTATAATTTTACTAATTTTAGTACCAAATTTATGTTTTCAATATCATTTTATATACTAGTTAAATCATGATTTTAATAATTTTATCACCACTAAGATTTCAATTTTTATCCATAAATATCAACACATATACTTTTAAGAAAATAATCCAATATTAAATCCAAATCTTAGTGGTTATAAGATTGTTAAAATCTTGCGCGTGCATGTATGTGTGAAATTTTACTAGTGAAATCATGATTTTAATAATTTTATCACTACTAAAATTTAAATTTTTATTTATAAATATCAACACAAATACTTTTAAGAAAAGCATCTAATAATGTGAAGGGTGGTATTCTTCATAATTTATTAATCACATCTTATATTAATTTATTACAAATGTTTTTAAATGACTACATTACATTTTATCTTTATTATAACTATGAAGTTTTTTTCAAACAAATCTTATTTTATTGAAATATTATTTTTTAATTTTTAAAATTCAAATTCAAATAAAAAACAATATATATTTAGAAGTCTAGAATTTCATTTGATTTTTCATTTAATCTTTTTAAATACTTAATTAAATTGGAGAATAATATTTGGAAACACTTAAAAAAATCTAGAACAAGAAAAAATGTAACGTGATTTTTGGAATAAATTAAATTAATAAAATACATGAAAAAAATCAAAATTTTGGAAATATCAAAATATATTTTGAATTTTAATAGATATAAAATCATAGTTATTAGATTCAATCTAGGGTTTAACTCGTTTAAAACTCGAGTTAACTTAGAACAATTATTTATTCAAAACAACATCATTTTAGTTTTTTTTATTCTTTAGAGTTGGCTAGTTCAGGTCTCAATCATGTTCGATTAAGTCAAGCAGATTATAGACCAACTCCTCTTGTCATATAATTTGGTTAGGTCAATATCTGAAATAGTTAATAACCTAAATTAAGTTTTGGGTTAACCTGCTAGGATAACCTGGATTTTAATAACTATGACATGTGTAGTATGAGAAAAATATTTAGTTAAATTTTGTTTTCAATGATAATAAAGTTTGTTTTACGAGGAAAATGGGTTAAAACAAAAATTATCTTTTATTTTGTTACATGGTTATTATATCAAATAGCTTTATGATGAATTGTTTCATTTTTTGGGTATCAAATAAATAATGAAAAATTCTAAAATTCAAAACTTACAAGACATGCAGCTCCTCTGTTTGTTTTTGTGTATCAAAAGTGCTTTTGAAAAAAATTAAAAATTTTAAATTTTTTTATTTTAAATTAATATTTTTAGTGTTTTTTAATTATTTTAATGCGCTGATGTCAAAAATAATTTTTTAAAAATAAAAAAATATATATTTTTATGATTCTTGTACTGCAATAACTTTGTTTTTATAAACCAGTATCACCACCCTCCCAACCTATGTCATATCTATAAACAAATAATTACATGTTATAGAGTGTGTTTGGTATTGCGGTAGCTGTTGTGATTGTGGTTTGAAAAAAATTGTTTTATAAAAAGTACTTTTAGTTGAGGTTGGTTTGAAAAAATAGGTGTTTGGTTAAAACTGTGGTTGAAATTGAGGTTGAAGAAAAAATAATTTAATGTGTTTGGTTAAGAATGCTTTTGAAATTGAGGTTATAAAATAATTTAAAAATATATATATTAATATTGATAGTTTTAAATTTAAATATTGTGGATTTAACTATTGCTATTACATCATGAAATAAAAAATATTTTATATAAAATATTTTTTATTATTCCATGAAACCATTTATAATTCTATTACGTACGAAATACATCCGACAAAAACTACAGTTTCCATAATTTTTTGAGCGTAGATAAAATATTATCAAGTATAAAATTGATATTACAGTGCGAATGAATTTAATTCACTTTATAATATTTTTTTATAAAAAAAACAGTTAAAAAAATTAACACACTAAAAAAAAAAGAAGTCACGTGAACGTGAATAGTACAATTCGCACGTGAACAGTGCAAAGAGAATTGCACTGTTCATTACTTTTTAAGTGAACATTGCAATTCTCTTGCACTGTTTTCATTAACAGTGTTCAATATATACTGTGCATGCTAATTGCACTGTTCAGAACAGTGCAATTAGCATGTACAGTAAGGAAGAAACAGCATTTTGCTGCTTTTTCTTCTATCAAACGCTAAAATATGTAGGCCCCATGTACAGTAAAGTGTATATTTTCTTTTATCAAACGGCTGCAAACTGCGTTTTAATTAAAACGCAGCCACAGCTGCAGCCGCGTAGCTAAACAAGTTCATAGTCTCCGAGTGAATATGATGTGGCTTTCTTCTTTAAGATTGGAAGTATTTGATCGTTAATGAGAGAAGCCCCACACGAAGAGTGGAGTCATCTTCTTCATGTGATGACAGCAGTTGTCCATCTGATAAAAGCCATCGAAGTGTTCCACACACGTGTTTTTGCCCAAGTCTGTTTTTCCTTCAAGGCTATGGTCAGTGGATAAGTGCGGGTTGCCATCTATTGTCCAAATTTGTTCCATAAAATTTCAGGATGACTAATGCTACACATCATGTTCACAAAACAACAAAAAATTAACTATTGCTTTTTTCCCCCCTTAAGTTTACCCAACTTTTTAAAAAAATCTTTTATGTCTTCATAGTATCATGGTTCTTCTAATCAATCAATCCAAATTAAGATTCTCAAAAAATAAATTATAATAATACCTGATGAAAAGTTTTTGCAATAGTTATGCTATGCATGATGGTTTGTAGCTTTACATGCACGTCATAGATATCATAGATAAATAATGAATATTATAAAATTTAAAATACTTCTCTCCAATTATATTTATATCAACTATAAATCTAAAATCCAAAGAGAATTTAAATTTATTATGCAAAATGCAATGTGAATCTCTCATAGAGCACTATGAACAAACTGTTCATAATGCTTTTTTATTCATTTATTTTAATTTGACTTTCATTATACTAATTTATAGGTCAATTTGTTGGGGAACATTGAAATTGAAAGAAAGGGATCAAAGTAAAAACCACGAAGAAAATAAATGACTTTAATAAATTTTGGGTTAAATGTTTATTATAGTCCCCATACATTTTAAATTATAAATATTAGTCCCTTCAGTTTCCAAAATTTAAGGACAAAATTAATTTTGGTCTTAAACTTTATTTTTTTTTAGGCTACTGGTTTGAGAGATGAGGGAAAAAGCCACAAAAACAATCAATTTTAGTGTCAAATTGTTTAATTTGATAAGGGAAGATCGCATTAAATTTTTTTTTACCTTAAAACTTAGAAAAACATATCTGAGCTCAGTAAGAATTTTTGTTCCAAGTTGATTTCGAGTTTTAGGATGGTTTTTTAAGGCCATGAATGGGCATATCAGGTTTTCTATTATGTTTTCTAGGTGTTTTGGGTCAAACATAAGTTGAAAATTTGGTTTTTGGGTTGAAAAAACATATGCCCCGTTTATCCAGCCATTATGGTGGCAAAAAAACTAGGTAAGACGACGTGCTGTCTATTCCATAAAAATGATAAAAAAAAAAACATTAATGTCCTAAGAATGTGAGCCTACTCTTGCAAGCCCACATGTGGGCCCTTACTAGATGAGTCAGATGCGTTGGCCTAGCTTACCAAGCCTAGCAGTGACTGACTTTTTTTTTAATTAATGCCTTTTTTATATTTATACTTTCAAATTTATGTTAAAATCTATATGTAAATTAATATTTATTCTCTCTTTTATTTTGTTTATCTAGACTCTTTTGGGTAATATTTTTAATATGTGTAACCTTAAATAATATTTTTTTTTACTTTTATTTTATTTAATCAATTTCAAGTGTTTCTATTTTTATTATCATTTAATTAAATAAAAAAAATAATTTTAATGAACAAAGTCATTAACACACAACCATCTCAAACATATGAATTATGAGACCGAATATCTTGATCTATATCTAACTCTTATTTTTTTTAACTTTCATATTCATTTATTGTTAATGACTTTTTATTTATTTATTAACAAATATAGTTCTTAATTTATTATATTATATATATATATATAT
>Ga0325401_1005254_pt1 | contig 12357 bp, 7 predicted proteins | sample PopdelMetagenome_FD_205666 | JGI IMG/M metagenome (GOLD analysis project Ga0325401, IMG submission 205666) | Populus deltoides microbial communities from Bellville, Georgia, United States - Xylem-PdKOR-R2 | ecosystem: Host-associated > Plants > Phyllosphere > Stem > Wood/Secondary xylem | place...
GCTGATAGAGAAAGATTTCAATTTTAAATATATTTGTAAACCCCCTAGTAATATCATTAATAATAATAAAAGTTAAGATTATAAAAAATAAAGGAAAGTGATAAATTAAATTAGAAGAATAATGATAGATTTGAGAATTTGAAATAAAATGTTCTTTACGGGTGTTAAAATAAAAAAAATAGTGATACTAAATAAATAAATAAATAAGCACATAAATGTGAATAAAATTTTAAAAGTGAATTGCATGGAACTGAAAATATCAACGTGTAACTTAGTGTAACTTAGTAAAATTTAAAATAACTCGAGTAAAATTTGGTATAAATAATATCAGCATTCAAAAAATTTTACTCGAAAAACATAAAAGTTACTATTAAAGAACATAGAAGAAATTTGTGAAAATGTTATGTATATATAGGTGCGCGCGCGGGGAAGGAAAGGAAAAAAGCAAAACAAATTTGATTTTCCAAAAGAGAAGGAGAAGCATTCGATCAAGAGATGGGAGAAATCAAAGCTAACGAAAATTCCTCAATTTAAAAGTGTTAAAGCTTTGGCTATAGATTCGTCAATTTAAAAGTGTTAAAACTTTGTCTATAACTTGGTAAGGTGTCCTAACACTTTTAAATAAGATTCATGAATAATTTATACTTTAAATTGATTGAACTTTGTGAAATTAAAACTTAGGGTTCTTGATAAATTTTAGAGAAAATTTCAATTAATTTTGAAATTGTGTTAAGATTATTGAAATGAGTATAGAAAGTAAGAAATTATGGCAATTGAAGCAAAATTTTAGGTGTTCTTGAAGAATGGATTTTTGGCCAAAAAAAAAGCAATTATAATAAAAAAAATTAAGAATTTTGATAAGATGATAATATTATATAGAAAAGAGATGAAATTAATATTAAAGAGTGAATAAAACATGAAATTTTTATGTTTTTCTTTAGTTTAAATTTCGGCTAAAAACAAATAAAATTAAAATTCCCACAATTCATTTCATCATTCAAATATATATATATATATATATATATATATATATATATATATATATATATTTGAAGAATAAAAGAAAATTTACAAAAGAAAGAAGAAAATTTTCATGTTTCTCTTTAAATCTAATTTTTTTGGCAAATGAAAAGATAATTAGAAGGATTTCATTTATTGATTGTGTCAATATGAAAAGTGAAATAATAATATTAGTTAAATTTTGATATGAATGAATACACTTGATTAAGGCGTTTGAGTGAAAAAGAGTACATGTATATTTATTATAAATGTGAAAAGAAATGATGTGATATACTTGTCAATTTAAGAGAAGCTATTAGGCCGACACCGCAGTAGAGAACTTTAGCTCGAGCTCAGTTATCAGGTAATTATGTGGTGCCTGAATTTATTATTGGTCAATTTTTATTTTTATTTGATTAATTGTGGATAATAACTTAGAAATTGTTATATTGTTTACTTGAGAAAATAAAATATGTGATGCGATGAACTAATTCCTAGACTAATAGAATTAGTACCCTGGCGAATGGGCGTGATAAGGAATTAATTCTCTAGTTAATAAGATTAGGACCCTGGTGAATGGGTGAATCATTAAACTAATCTTCCAGGTTGATAATTAGTGTCTATTGAATGGATGAGCGAGAAATTAATCACCTATTAGTGGAATTAATGTCCAGGTTAATGGGCAATAAGAAGAATTATATTTTTTATTAATGTTCAAGAATTAAGGATTATTGGAACATTTAATTGAAATATAATACTTGACAAACAAATTAATTTCATGATCTTATGAGCAAATTTTTTTAAAAAAAAAAAAGAAGAAGAAAGTAAGTAAGAAAGAATTTATTAATATTTTATTTCATCTGTCTAATTGAAATATTATTGTATTAAATCAATTTTCAGGTACATCCCCATATCAGACTGAACAATAGATTAGTTTTCCTTATATTTTATTGGGTATCATTTTGTAATGAATGAATTTATTATTTTGTTATGTAATATAAATTTCAGAATTTAACGTGTCAATAATTTATCGAAATGTTTTTTTTAGTATAATTTTAATTATGAGTTTCTTCTTTAATTATGTACTTATTTCAATTATAATTTTTTTATGGTCCATATTTGTAAATCTTTGAATTGTGTAATATACTTTAGTTATAATTTGCAGAATAATTTAGTAAATTGTATCTATGTAAATGTGTTATATTGAATTATTTAAACATGTGTGATTTTGATTATTGAGAAATGATGATGTAATGAGAAGAGAAAGTCATGGATGATAGGACGAATAAAAAATTTGATAATTGAAAATTATGAAAGAAAAGTCAATAACTTGATATCTAAACATACAAAGGAGACTTTGCTGGATTTTTTATTGATTACATGAAAAAAAATATTACCCAAATATTAAATGAATTATTATTTACTTACTTTTGTTTTGAATGTAAATTTTAGGGTTGTTAGAATATTATTCCATGGAATTAAAGCTTAGCCTTTGCTTTCATCCACAATTAATTATAGTGATTTGCTCCTGGAGAGCGTTCCCAGAAATGTAGATGCAAGTTCTTATTTTTATTAATGCTGTTATTTATTTCTAAGTACTTATTACAATTTATATTGCAACGGAAAAATATATATATAAAAAAAAGGAAAATTAATTTATTTTTTTTGGCTTGGTTTAAGAAAAGTGATGGAAGTGAAGTTTTCTTTATTTCTATAAATTGATGGAAAATAAACAAAACCTTTTTTTAGTGGATTTTATAAGAAAAATTCTGTCAATTTTTTTTTATTTCCTTTGAATTTTTTCTCAATTCTGGTGTTAACTTGTTTGTGTCGAAAAGAAAAATCAAAGATTTATTTATTTTTTTTTTCTTTTTTATTTCCAATTTTAGTATCCAAAACAAAGTAAAGTATCTTAATTTTCTTCACATTTTTTCCCTCAAAACAAGGAAACGGAGGCAATGCTATCTTTTCATTTCTAATTTCCTAACATATTACGATGGGAGAAACATTACAGAAAAAAAAATAGCAAATACAAATGGATATATCAACAAAAAAAAATTTATCGATAGATTACAGTAATTTTTTCCGACTAAATATACATTTAATATATACCGAGAGAATTACAGTGAAAAATAAAAAAATAAAAAAATCCAAAAATATGATTATATTCTATTTTTATAAACAAAATTTCTGACATATTTAAATTTGTTAGTTAAATCCGTCTGTAATATTTAATATATGATCCGATAACAAGCGACCCGCATCTCTCCCTACCCCATTTCTTCTTCTTCATTTATTTTTCTCTGCAACAAACAGCACACCCCCTCTCCCTAATTTTATCACAAATCAACCTCTCGGTACAAATCTAGCAATCCCAACACTCAGTTTGTCAACATCCTTATTTTAATTCAAATTTTATTGAGGATTCTCTACTTCAAGTAAGCAAAACTACCCCTTTTTTTTATCTAAACTCAATTTTAAAATGTTAATTTTTATTATATATTTTTGTAGTATATGTATTTTGTTTTGGTGTTTACTTGTTTTATAGCTTTTTCTCACATAAATTTATTGTATGAATGTATGATTTGTACATGTTAGGGTTTGTTTGAGAATTTGTAAAATTATATTTGTTTGTAAATTGATGAAATTTATTTTGAATTTATATCTTAGGTGTTTTGTGATGAAATAAATAATGGTTTATATATGTATTTTGTTTGAGTGTTTACTTGTTTTATAGCTTTTACCTATAGAAATTTATTGTATAAATGTATGATTTATACATGTTATGGTTTGTTTGAGATTTTGTAAAATTATATTTGTTTGTAAATTGATGAAATTTATTTTGAATTTATGACGTAGGTGTTTTGTGATGAAATAAATAATGGTTTATTTAACAGGTTCTTTTTATATTTTGTCAATTTTATTATTGAATTGAAATTTTCAATAAATGTATAAAACTTTGAATTTATATACATAATTAATAATAAATTAGTTGTACTATGAAAATATTTGAATAAGTGTGAGTTAAACCAATATTTTGTTATTTATTTAAATTATTTAATTAATTAATAAATATATGTTGTCATCAATATTCTATATAGGTTTAACATATATAATAAATAATAATTCATTCAAAATTTACAGTTGTAGGTAGATCCTCTCCGTCTGTATTGGTCAGAATTAAGGCTCCTCTAGAAAAAAGCATTTCTCACCACATATGGTCCCTCATAGTTTGGCGTCCATTTACTCTGGTCTTCTCTCGATGCTAGTGAGATCTTCTTCAACACCAAATCTCCTTCTTTAAACACCCTTAGTATGACCTTCATGTTGTATGCTTTTGTCATTTTGCTTTGGTATAATTGGTGGTGGCAAATAGCTGCTAGTGATCCCTATCTTTCTTCAAAGAAGTTATTGACTCCTTGTCAGCACGTTTTCTACTTTTTAAGGCCTTTTTTAGAGTCTTCAATTCCTCCTCCATCATCATGTGTTTATTTACTAGGTCATTATTCTTGGCCCTTCTTTCTTCCAACTGTTTATTTGCCTCGTGCTGATTCTTCCCCTGCTTTAGTTCAACAATCTACTCATCTTTTTCTCTCAACTATTAGTTCAAGAAGGCCTTTATCTTTTCTTCTTTTAGGAGTAAGTCTTCCAGGAATTTCTAATGACTTTTGCTATTACCGAGCTTAATCCTCAGCTTATCTAACTCCTTTTACAGGTCCTCCTCATTGCTGACCCTTTTTCTTTTGGGTTCCATGGCGATGGATGGCCTATCTTGCATCTAGCTTTGCTTTTTTGTCCAAGCCATCATTCCTCCACACTGAATAATTAGGGCTAACTAAGGACACCTTTTGTTGCTCCTCCTTGTGGACTACAACAAGTTGCCCCCAGTCACTTCTGATTAGCCTTTTTAAATAGATAGGTATACTTACCTGCCCCCAGGTTCTCGGCACGTATTGTACTCCTTCGAATTGTTTGGTTACCAATAAGGGTGAGTTGTTGATATAACCAGTCAAGCCGATTAATAGGACCCATGCCACAGCTCATAAGATAAGTCGATCTGCTTACCCAAGGAGCTTTCCATTTGAAATTACTTAGAAGGGGTGCTTCATACTTCTTTACCCATGTCTTTTCATATAGGTCATTCCACTTTTCATTCAGAATCAACCCAAGAGGCCTCATGTTGAACCACTAGAAATTGTTGAAGACTTCTCTTGATATTTCTATGTGGTTGACTATCCATATGAATAACAAAGGAATACAACACCATATTGCTCCTTTCTCATGCACACTACAATGGTTTAGAAATAGGAAAGTTTCAATCAAGATAGCTAAAATAGGGTTATTTTTTGTACACCCGTACTCGATAAAGGCGTTAACATTTTCAATGCTGATAATCCCAGCAACTTTTGAGGAAAACAAAACCAACCCAAAGATGGTGAAGGTGACTACTTGATATTTCTCCTTTTTTAGTTTTTCTTTGTCTTTATTTGCCTTCAGCTTATTCTCAATCAACTTCCACTTTAATCCCCTAATAGACGTCTTGTACTGGTCGACTTGGTCTAGATGCAGCAACTTAGCAACCTTGATGATTGTGCTCTTGATCCTTTATCTGAAATAGACTTTTTAAGGATCATAGGGGAAGTTCAGGATTTGGGCATACTCTTCAATGGTAGGGGTCATATCAACATCCCTGAAGGTAAAACATCTATAGCCCAAATCCTAGAAGTGCATCAAATCTTTGACTGCCAAAATATGAACTAAGTTCCTTATCAAATAAGCAATTCTCCCATTCTTTTTCTCAAACAGAGTCTCATTTATGAACCCCAGGATTGGCACTAACTTCTTTATGTTGTCTACGGAGCAGTGTACTTTGGTTATGTACGATAATTCTTTGACCTTGGTCCTTGGGTAATCTCTTCAACTAATTGTATCATCTCGGATCTTTCCCTATATTCCGAAGGGGTCATGCAAGTCATGGTCTTAGCTTAAAGATTCTGCAGAGTTCAGGACTTTAATCAGGTTCGCAAAGTGAATTATTAAGGAGTTCGGACCCTAAAGGCAGGTTCTAGGTCATTATATGAGGGGTAAACTTTTTACCTGGTCTCAAAAAAGTCTATGAACTACCTAGTAATCACCTACGTGAAGCTAGTGTAGGGGTTTACAAGTAATGGTTGGGGCACAGTGTAACCGTCATTACCTTACATGAAGCTAGTATAAGGGTTTACATTTTGGACATGATGTTTTTTTCTTCTAATTAGAAAAAGAAATGGGTTTTGAAAGACTTAGAATATCGGTCTGTGGGCTTTTAATGTGGACCGAATCTCAAATGAGTTTTATAAACAAATTATATGAACACTATGAAAACATGCGACGTGATGAATATTTTTTTTGTTTTCCTTCTTTGTTTTCTTAGAAATGATAACATGAAAATAAGATGTAATTACAAAACTTGCATGCACTACACACACTTTGTTTTAAGAGGTTTAGCCAAAATGCATGGAATTTGAAATATATATTTTTTTAACATGATCATGAAAACAAGGATGGCTACAACAAACCTAAAAACATGACCCCAAGTCATATTATTCATTCATGTATCATCAAAGCAAGTGAAAACCCATGTCATGATTTTATTTTATTTTTCATTAATAACCAAGGAAGCATGCAACATTTAAAAAAAAAAAAAAACAAAGCCTAACTATTATCATTATCATTACAAGTGAACCTAAAAAAACAATCTTTGTTTTTCTTTCATGTATTTGTTTTTTTTTTAACTAAAATAAACACATTTATTAGGGTTTATATATATATAAAAAGGCATGCAACACCTCAACTAAATACAAATAAACTGTAAGCCAAACTTTAGATTTTTATCCATGCATTTTTAACATATTTAGCCATCATATTTTTATTTCTTTTTTGCGTGTTTTTTTTCTTATAAAATCATACAATATCTAGATTAAACTTAACTAAGCGTCAAAACATCATTTTGTTTATTTATGTTCACGCATTTTAAAATAAAAAAATACATAAAGCATCATTTTGCATTATTTTACCACGAATCCTAAAGAAAGAAAAAAAAGGGAAGCCAGGTTGTGATTTTCCTCAAGAGTGGTTCTAGCAGTATAGGGAAGTGTTGTAGAGGCTTCCATTGTCTTCCAGAGAGAATTATGGTGGTTCTCTCTCTCTAGAATGGGGTTACTTATTTCTCCTTGGTTAATGCCTCTTTTTCTCTATTTGTTTCTTCTTTATTTTCCTCTCTTGCCCTTTTATGTCGTCCAGAACATTTTAGTTTAAAATGAAACAATTTGGTGACCTAAAAATCAACATTTTCCTCTCTTTTTTATAATTCAAGTTTTTGGTGTTTTGAAGTGGTTTTCGCTCTCTTGAACTCAAATTTCCCTAAGACACATCTTTTTATTAATACTACAATAATTTAAAATGTTTTAAACTTACAGTATTTTTGTTTTTCTTTTGCTGTACATTAAAATGTTCGAAATTCAATTTTTCCTCCATTCTAGAAACATTATAACAAAAATTTAATTTAGTTGTAATTACTTTGTGAATAATAATTGAAAGTTATTTTATTTTTGTCTTAGTCATGAATCATATATTAACTTTTAAAATAACTGTTATTGAACCATTTCTACTGCCATTAGAAGCACAATGCGCCAGTTTTTTTATTACAGAATGAAGACTGTTTTGGCATCTGCAGATCTTTTCTATGCCTCCAGACCTCGTATTAGAAGTATAGAAGTAAAACTGAACCGACTTCGGTTGTAACCTTCTAATTTGAAGAGGTGCTGGTCTATATCATCGATGTACATGAGGAATTATTTGACTTCCTCGAACACATCTTGCAACAAACAAACAAGCTTTCGCTAGGAATTGGCGAAACTTGAGAATTAGAAAATCCATATACTTTTGCGCCAATCTCCACGCCATTGATCTGAAACAATGTGTGAAGAGGTTCGCAAAACTTCACATTTGTAGGCTAATTTCTGCTCACTGTAAACCAACAGACAGCAGATACACAGTAAGTATGCATTCAACCATATGAAGATGGATTGAGTTGATGAAATCCTTGCCACAACATTCAGGACTTCTTGCACAGTAGTCGTTTCTAATTTGCAACACCCTACTCTTCACACAGATGTGTGAAGCATTAGATTGCATGCATGCCACTACTGCCAGCACATCATGTTTCAATCAGATGGCACCCAGTGCCGATTAGTCAACTTCAATAGGTCAAGTTGTCAATCATTCTTCATTCCATCCATCTCTTTTCACTCTAACTCTTTCACCATTGAAGTGGATATACTTCCATTTACACAGGTACCTTTCAAGAACCAATTCCCGCTTCTCTTCTTGGCCTAATTTCTTGAAGGCACGTGCCACTCTCCAAACAGTATCTTCATCTGGTCTTACACCCAACTCCTCCATGTCAGCGAACACCTGAGTTTCTCGTAAAAAGAAATTCAAGCTTTAATACCATACCTATAACTCTCAAATTAAGCATTATTCAGATTTCACATTTTCCAATCAAATAATTGAAAGAAAAGATGGGAACGGTTTACCAGTACCTCTATTATCTCATCTTGCATGTTATGATGATCATACAGAGAAATCATCCTTGAAAATAAGCGCTTCGACATAGAGCGAGTATGTGCATGTATAATCATGTTCCATAATGATTTAGCCTCATCTACCCTGTCATCCTTATCGAATGCCAGTAGAAGGGTGTCGTATGTTCCCAGTGTTGCTCCTTGACCTTTGCTCAACATCCACTTTGCCACCTGAGTACAAAATAGACTTACTACAGGCTAATAGAATTGTAAAATATTCACTCCAGCAACAATAATTATTTACACAAATAAGCTAGAAATATCACAATAGACTGTACTCATTAACATCATGACAGAACATCCATCAGGAAAGAAAGTAAAGAAAGAAAGAACAAGAAAACACCACAGAAGACAAAGAAACCCACTAGCACTGAAAGTGCTTCACATTATTTGTTCGGTCAACTTCTCACAGTTTAGCCTACAGATCAATTCGACAAAACAGTTCTGTGAGAAAGAATTCTTATTGCACATGGTTTAATCCTTCCAAGAGACTCCTTTAATTGAACTAATGTTCATCAACATGTGAACTCAAAATAACTCGTCAGAGATATCAGGTTAGGATTTGACCAGATGCAGAGCTATTAAGTTTCACCACATGATGATGCCATATGGTGATGTTCAATTATAAATAATGCAACAGTTGATGTAAACAATCAGATATCATTTTATCTTCAATAACATCAATTAGAATGGTTCCTATATATTCAGGCATGAGATTGACATCAAAACAAAATTTTAAACATGGCATACTTGAATTACACGCGTCCATTGCCTCCTCTGCTGCAATATTTTTAAAGCTTTCGCTGCTGCAATCAATGGAAACTCTATCTCCCAGGCTGTCCATTTATCTAATGCTCCATAAACAGCCTCTTTCTCGTTAGGAAGTTCAGAAACCTGCCATTTCAAACCAAGCAAGAAAATTACATTTCAGACAGAGAACATTGCACTTTTTATTATTAATTTTCATAAAGCACTTTTTATTACTAAACTTCATTGTTCTAAATATATGTTTAAGGTTGCCATAAACTTCAAAACAGTTCTCTGCTAGGCAAAACACTACGCTTGAAGAAACTTACAATTCTAACAAGATTCAGTGCCTTTTTCCCAGATCCAGCTGAATCTCTTTTCTGCCATAAGTGGTGCTCCTTCTTTCCTGATTTCTTTACAACCTTCCTGCATTACACCAGTATGTCTAAGCAAAACATTTGTGACAAGTAAAACAATGAATATAGCAGGTGTTCTCTTGTCTAATGATCAAGGACAACCAATTTAGTAAACCACTCAAAATCGATTATCAAAAATTACAGAGAAAGGAAAATCACCTATTCTCATCAGCTCTGGAATTCAGTTTTAGTTGTTTTTGAGAGCAATTGACACAAAGAGCACTTGTTGCCTGTGTATAAAACAAAAAAGATTCAGTGAAAGATAGACTCTCTAAAATACTTGCAAAGAAATGCAATAACAAGAAAGGGGGATTCATTTTTCTTTCTTGCCTTTGGTTTGAGGCTAGTAAGCCTTGCTGTTCTTTGGAAGAATGAAATTTTGACACTAGGAAATAAAAATCCAGAGGAGAGAGCTACTTCATTCATCATAATCTACACCATAAATAACTTGTAAGAAGATATCTCAAAGAAAAAAAAGCACAAAGGCCATACCTAATGATAAAACAACAAATGGTGACCTAGAAATGGTAACCTTGTCAATTGCAGAAGCAAGCATTAGTACTGTGAAGAAATTGGGGAAGAAGAAGATGCTTTTGAATCTGAGTGAGCGTTGCCTTGCCTGATATGATGGGCACGCTTTATATTTAATGAAACACGATAGCTAATGCATTTAGTTATTTTCTTGCATTGCCACATGATAGCCAGTTGTAGGCATACAGAAACCACATTTAGTTACTTTCCTTCCCTTGTTCTCCTTGAATGTGATGTTGTCATTATAAGCCAATAAAGCTTGACTTTGGTGATTCTCTGCTGGAAACGCTACTACTTGCAACCATTTCAATACGGCCTATACCAAACCTAGACACCTGAAACAGGAGATCTGTACTGAGCCTGAATTTCAGTTTTCATAGTATGTGTTCTGGGGACTGTGTTAGCTTTTTGAGATGGGAAACATTTTGCAGACTCAAGAGTGGGAGAGAATGAGGAGACAGGCAAGTTGCAACTCATTGCCTCCTACATTCAAAAGCAATACTATCCTCTTACGGCCTTCAATCAGAAAAGGAGAAACAGGTTCACATAAGGTGAGAACATCCACTGACCGAATCACTCCCTTTTCAACGTGTACTGTGAGAGTTGATGACTGACTACTAATATTGACATGATAACAGATGATATCACAGTTGTCAGCACTAAGCAACAAAAAGTCAATAATAAGATTACAGGTTCGATATTCATTATGCTATCTGTGGAAATCAGTCTCAAAATCAGTTAGGATCTTAGAGAAATCTTCACTATCAAACTTTTCATCCAAGAAAAGCAGTCACAAAATAAGGCCAGGTTAATGTTGGCTTCAACATTATATCTGAAATCCTTCAGTCCTGAACATACTTGGGTTCAACATCTAGTATGTCTTTTTTGCTTTGAAACTCAGGAACACGAACCAAATCTTGCAGTAAACTAACAAAGTCCCTTCCGATCTTCATACACAAATCAAATTGTTGACTCAACAACTTGACACAAAACACAATCTCTAATTTTTTTTAAAGACTCCATCTTCTATAATTTGATACCCTACAATGATCAGCTAACAATCAAAGATAAACATACAATGCACTTCTGAAAGCCAGTGGCTCTTCTTTCCCTAAACAATTCCATATCCTTAAAAAAAATAGCGCTCAACTTGAAACACAACCACAAATTCCCATCATTAAAATCCCCAGTAACAATTTTCCTTGACAAACCATCAAAACCAACTCCTAAAACATCAATTATTTCTTTTACAGCACAAATCAACTGATCCTTAGCCAAATCAACAAACTTGCCATACAAGGCATTAACAATTTCGACAATAAAATTAACAAACAAGGCATACCCATCAGTAACAACAGTATGTAGATGCTTGATATGATCCTTGGCTAAATGGGGTTCAGTTAACTTAAAACCCTATAAAGAATGGCAAGATTGAGCCTTCAGTGCTGATCTTGCGAGGTTGGTATTATAGTTAAAGGAAATGTGGGACTTAGTGTAGGTTCAAGCTCATCATAAGGCTTGCGTAAGAGAGAGTCGGAGCTCTCTCTCATCCTCAAGGGCACAACTGATTTAAGTAGCTTTGAAGCCATGCAAAGAGCAAAAAAGATGAAACAGCAGATAAAAGGTGAAAGGTAAGATGGTATGTACCTTATACTGCCTCAAATATCCCATAAACAGCACCTGAACAGAAAGCAAACGATAATTGTGTAAATTATAGAAATTGAGAATAATAATTTAGAAAACAACAACAACCCAATAACAAGAAAACCACAGCAATAAAGAAAAATATTTTCTTTTTATATGGAAATTTAGCATGAGAGAACTTACCCTCCAACAATAACGCAGAGCTCACACAGCAAGTCAGGAACTAGCCATCTATGACTATCCCTTCGCTCCTTCGATTTTTTAAGGATGATTTTGTTAGCTTTATTGTTGTGGATTGGAGCTGGGCTTTGGAATAAAAGCACCTACAAGATTTTCTTGTTTTGTAGGTGGGCTTTGGGTCTTTATATTTGTTAAAGCTGATTTTTGCTTTGGGT
>Ga0325401_1005255_pt1 | contig 12356 bp, 8 predicted proteins | sample PopdelMetagenome_FD_205666 | JGI IMG/M metagenome (GOLD analysis project Ga0325401, IMG submission 205666) | Populus deltoides microbial communities from Bellville, Georgia, United States - Xylem-PdKOR-R2 | ecosystem: Host-associated > Plants > Phyllosphere > Stem > Wood/Secondary xylem | place...
AAATTCTCGACCTCCAAGTCTAAATCTAAACCAGACTTTAACTAAATTCTTAAACTAAAGTTTAAATCAACACCAACCCAACCCTAATCTCTTTCTCCTGACACCCTCTCTTTTCTTCCCCTTCAGCTCCACCACTCCTCACATCAGGCCTTTCCTCCAAAAGATCCATTATGGTTTTTGTCACGTAGTCATCAATCTCAATACCATAAACTTTGATTTCCATTTGATAAATTCGTCTCTCTCTTAAATTTTTTGAATTTAATGATTTTAAGGGTAATGATGATTTTGGTTGAGTAGCTGGCGAGAATCTATGGTGATTGGTGATGAAAGATATCAACTTCTATATCACCTACAAAATACAAGAATATACTTATGTAGTTTGTATGGAAGAGAACTATTCTAGATAGATAATTACTGTAGTATATCAATCCAGAGAAGTAACTAGTATTCCATAATCAATGGAAACCAAATAGCAAATGAAATCCTTATAATACCTCTAAAAATCTTTCATTGACAACTCACGCAAACACCCTCCTCAAATTGGTGCATAGATGTCTTTAATGGCCAACTTGTCTAGTGAGTTATAAAACATCTTGCTTGAGACTACCTTTGTAAGGAAAATTGCCAATTGTATTGTTGATTTTACAAAAATAAAAAAATTAAACTATCTTAGCTTCAAGTTTTTTCTTGATAAAATATTGGTCCATTTCTACATGTTTTGTTTAATTATGTTGACTTGGGTTTTATGCGATCACTATAGCCGTTTTATTATCACAAAACAGATTCATTTTAGAACTGGATGAACAGTTAATTTCTTCTAATAGCCTTTCCATAAAAAAAAAAAAAGCTCACAAAATCATTTAATCATGCCTCTAAATTCAGTTTCTACACTATATAGTGCAACCACCTTTTATTTCTTGCTTCTCCAAGTAACTAGATTGTCTCCCATGGAAGTGAAATATCTAGATGTAAGCTTTCTGTTAGTAGTACTCTCAGTTCAGTCAGCATCGGTGTACCCATTGTTGTTTAGATGATTATGTTTCCTGAAAATGAGTCCTTTTTTCTAGGGAAGGCTTCAAGTATCGTAAAATCTGAAGCATGGAATTTATGTGGTCCTTACTAGAATTATCCATGAATTGACTCACTAAACTCACTACATAGGCAATATCTGGAAGCGTATAAGACAAATAAATCAATCTTTTGATAAGATATTGGTACCTTTCTTTATTCATGGGTATTTGGTTCGATTGTTCTCCCAATCCATGGTTTTGAACCATTGGTGTGTTTGCAAGCTTATAATTAAGCATTTTTATTTCAGCTAGCATATATAATACATATTTTCTTTGTGATAGAAATATGTTTTAATTTGACCGAGCTACTTTGATGCCTAAAAATTATTTTAATTCCCCAAGATTCTTCATTTCAAACTCAGTTGCCAGATGCTTCTGCAAACTAGAGATTTCTTCCTTAACATTTCTTGTAATTATCATATCGTCAACATAAATCATCAAGGTCGTTACCATCCCTTGTTGATGCTTCAAGAACAAAGCATGATCCGAGTTGCTTTGTTTCAACCTATATTTCCTCATAGCCAAGATAAATTGTCCAAGCCATGCTCTAGGTGATTGCTTCAGTCTATAAATGCCTTCTACAGGTTGCATACCACTTTGATTTATAACGGTATAGTAAAACTTGGTGGAATGTTTATGTACACTTTTTTTGCTAGATTCCCATGGAGAAATGTATTTTTTACATCAAATTGATGTAATGGCTTGTATAAATTTGCACCAAGAGACAACAATACTCTAACAGTATTTAACTTTGCTATTGGTGAAAACATCTCTTGAAAGTCTATTTTGGTAGCTTGGTGATAATAAGCGTGAGCTTTTTCCTTTTAATTTTTTGTAGTAAAACATCATTTATTTGCAATGACAAAGATCGTACATCCAACTTATCGAAGATTAACTAACTTTGTGGTGTCATTCGTATACTCCATGTTCTTAGGTATATGATTATCGTTAGGTTCAAGTTTATTCTAATACCTTTGGTTCTTAGATACAAGGTTATCTTTGGATAAGAAATCTATTAAATCTGATTTTTGGCTTTCTGAGTTATATTTCAACTTTATTGAGTGTTGTTTAACCATGTGATTAAGAGGTTTGCATCAATCTTATTGATAGATATTTGAGTTTCATATTTTTTGGTTCAAATACCTTGTTTATAAGTGCATCTAAATTAAGGTAGTATTGTTGAAATCTTAAGAGATATATTGCAAACATCTTAATTCCACAAGTGAGGAGTAATAAAGCCTTAAAGATAGAGAATTCATCTTTGACACTAACAAAATATTCATTACTTTAAAGTGGTTAAACAAGTAATTACCCTTCTTGTTTTGATTTAAGCATAAATAATTTTATTTTTAACATGCATGTCAGGACTTTGATTTTATATTAATTGCAAGATTAAATATATGTTTAGTATAAATACTAGTATTTTTTAAATTATATTTATTTGAAAGCATGTTTGTAATAAATTACTTATAAATTTAAACTTATATGGATACTGAAGTTTCCTTGAAAATATTTTTATATTTAAAATGTCTTGTTTTGATAAAATAAATATTCTTACTCATTAATCTAATAATATAACATATATTTATAAATATTGAATCTAAAAATTTTAGTTGATTTTTCCCTTTTAAAATCATGCCAGCTTTGGTTTTGCATTTTTTCTTTCTTTCTTATTTTCTAGCTAATTGATGCTTTGTCGTTGCATGGCTGATTCTTGTTTTTTCTTTATTATTATTATTTTAGAAAAGGCATACTTTTTTTCTAATAAATGATTCTTGTAAAAAATAAAGTACTAATACTTCTTGAAAATTTGGTGATATTTTATTATATTAATCATATGACACACAATTTTTTTTGGTAATTATTATGATTTATTTTATATTTTTTGAATTTAAATTTATTATTTGTGTTTTGTATAGTTTTTATGGTATTTTCATAAGATATTATTACAATGATCATATATATTGTATCTTTAATCATTAAGTAGTTCGTATACATTCTAAACGAACACATATTTTTTCAACAATCAATTATACATATTGATTTGTTGAATTTAAATCTAGTGTTTTATGTTTTCAAGCGCTCTTATTTAATGATTAATGTCCAAAATCTTGTTTTTACTTTCCAATTTCTTGAATGTAACAAACATTTTTTTTTAAAAGGCCTCTATTAATTTCCTGTATGGTTCATGGGTTAATGAAAATATTTCTTTTTTGATAAAGAAAAAAAAAGATTCAAGATTCAAGAAAAAAAGTATTTCCTGTATGGTTTAGAAATTTGTAAAAATTATTTTTAAAAAATGAAACAGTGTTACTAAGAATATCTCCTTTTAGCTTTATTTATTCTTGTATTCCAAATTAATAAGGTGTAGAGATTAGAGAGAGTGCTTTTGAATCTCATATATATTTGCTAGGTTAAGCAATAATTAACTAACCTCTTCTATGATATCGTAATTAATAACTACGTACTTTAATTAATGCTTGCGTGACACAAAAAAACACCTTATTTAATTTGATATATAAGGTTAGAAATAGATCCTTTTTAGACACTAATTTGAGAAGAAGAAAAAAACCTCAAATATTAGCAGTTATATAGATAAATGAGTTAAAATAAGACCCAAAGCCATAAATTAAAAAAAAATCACATCACATCATTTTTGTGATAATTAAATATCTCTTTTTTGTTGAAATTATTCATTATAAGATATATATAATTAATGAAAAACCAAATTTCAAATTATTTAGAATAATCTAGTTGTAAATAACAATTCATCATTTTATAAATTCTTAATTTTAATTTCAAAACATAAGAAAATGATCCTATCAATGATCAGAAGTTAGCAATTCAAATCCTTTTTTTAAATTGAGAGATACTGAAAAAGATCAAGAATTCTCATTAATTATTAATATAGATACTATCGTGGCCTATGATTTCACCAGCGATATCTTAACTATATGCGTTCCCATTTCTCTTTGCATTGGTATTGAATTTAGAATTTTTTTTCAATTAATTATGTATATCAGTATTTTCTGCACCGCATGATCAACTATTTTTATTAACCATCAGATGGTAAATTCTAATTAAGGTGTTTCTCAAATTTAAGTGAGAAAAAATTATTGAAAAAAAACTTAAGTTGGACAGTATTAAACTACAAATTAATGTAAAAATCTTGTGTATTAAGATTAAATACAGCACTCGAAATAATACATAGCGATACAAAGACATGGAGGAAAAAATCATATAAAAATATAATTCTCCAGCCTTTAACGAGAAGGAAGCAGGGAAATTAGCTAGGAAAAATCCTGCTTTTTTATCAATGGCCCATATATAACGAATATCAAAAGATAATACAAATATGAAATAATAAAGTTAATTAATTTATAGCCTAAACCTAAACTTACAGCTACTATTTCTAATATTAATGGCGTTATTGGCAGCTAAGCTGTCGATATCTAGCCTGCATCTGACCCTGAACTTCACCTTCATGAGCTTCAGCTTGCCAAGCTTGATTCTCACAGGCTGGTCCACCCTGAGGTTCAAAGGAATGATTCCAGTCTGCTGTTGTTGCTGTTGCAATGAAGTGAGCAATGTATTGCCATCATCTGTTTGTCCTGATAATAACACATTAAGCACGGTGGTGTTCCTGTGACCCTGGTAGAATTTTGGTAACGACCCTTGACATAGATTTGTGCCTGTATACCACACGCTTATATGGCTCCCACCCTCGTAGTAGACGCCCACTTTCTTGTTAGGATTCCTAGCAGTGATGGTGACATTGAAGGTGGCAGATAAGCTGGAATTGTTAGTGAGATTGAATCGGGTAATTTGTAACGTGTCGATGGAGAACTTTGGGAGTTTGGGTTGGAAGGCAAGGTACAGAATTCCGGCAACAACTCCAATGACAAGAATGAGGAGCAAGAGAAGAGAGAGCGTCCAGCACAAGAATCTGCAACAACAGCTTCTTCTCTTCTTGGGTGGTTTAGTGTGAGTGACCGGAATTGTACGCTGAAAAGGGGGATAATGGTGGTCATGAATATGTGCAGCTGGATCACCTTGATCAGACTTGGAGGAGCCCCGGGGCACTAATGGAACCCTGGGAGTCTGTGGTGCCTCGATATCTAATGGTTGATCGTCATGGGTGCTACTCGTATTGAGAGGATGAACTTTCTGATGATCTGCCATATTATCGGTCGGTCTATGGATCGATGGGTGGATTGTTCACAGATTTGGAAGGTAGATATAGAGAACAAGTTAGTTAGATATTTGGTTAACATTGAAGCCGCCCTTCTTTGACTTTATCTTGGTACATAGAGAGGTCAGGGCAAATTAGGAAGCCCCTGTGTTAATTAATGTTCAAGCTGCAGGTTTTTCTTGGGGTCAGGAGATGAGCACCGATCACATGCCTGACTAGTCTTCTCTCTTTATGTATCCAGAATTCAACAGCGTGTTGTTTGAGTCTTTCCTGACTTTTTTTTTTTTTTCCTTTCTTTTGAATTATATTGGAACCTTCATTTATTAAGATCATACCGAAGCATTCATTCACACACATCACAAAAGCTAATTTCCTCTACTTTTTTTTTTTAATAGATTAATAGAGACAACAATAGTAACCATAAAGTGGCTCCTTGTGAACATATATAGACTTGGTGTGTATCCGCTTAATTTCTGTAGTAAAAAAAGAATGGCATCCCAAGTCAACAAAAGAAACCTCACACTCAAACATATATATTCATTATATATATATAGTGCTTGATTACAATAGAAGACCTAAACCCTAAACCATAATTAATTAAATTAGGAAAGATAGATCAGATCACATATTATTTGAGGATTAGTTAATTAATGTATAATATTGTGGTGGGAGTACATATATATAATATTTGTCTAATACAAACGAGTGAAATCATCATCAATCCAGGAGGTATCACATGCGATTGCAGATGATGCTTCCGGACTGGGCCAACATGCTAGGATCCATTTCAAGTAGAAACTTCCATTCACTGGTCATGGAAAGATTATATTTCCGTGTAATTACTTAATCAATCAAATCAAAGACTACGCCCTGCAGGTTGCTTGTTACTTTTGCAGATTAGGTAATCTGATGGTGATGATGGCGACAATATTGTTTTTTTTATAATACACGTAATTAAAACTTGTTGACTAATTGTCATTCCGAAGACCAGGCCTCCATCATCGATCTCTCATGCCTTCCGTCACGTTGATCTCATTTCATACTCAGAATGTCAATCGATATCAGGGGCAGAACTACATGGTCCTTTATTTCAAAGACATTTCAATATTATAGTTATGCATTGTCTCAGAACAAGAAGAAGAAGAAAAAAAACTCGCTTTTGATCCTTGTTTATACGAGCCTATTTTCATCTCAGCCCTTGAGTTTTATTTATTTATTTTATCAAGTAATTAATTATGAATGCGTGCATCATGGCTCGTATATATGCTAATTTTATTCTAAGATACTAATGTTAAGCATTAGGAAAGGATGCGATAATGATTTTTTTTTTTAAGAATGCACATGAATTATTTCAAGGACTTGCAAGTGAATTTCATTTTATTATGATTCAATGATTTATGTGTATTTTTTAAAAAAACTTCTAATAATATCTTTTTTTAATATTTAACGTTATTTAAAAAGATGGTAGCAAATCGCCACCATGCATTCAGAAAAAACAACTCAAATCGCAGCACATACATACTAATGGATGAACCCTAGACTTTACCGATGACAAAAAACCACTGATCCATGGCCACTACTTGTGTTGCTAGTGCAATCCAAAGTGGAATCGGTATTCAATGCCAATAGTTTAGCTGCATATTGAGGTTTCGAGGATGGTGAGAAAATGCACAAGTTACAATCTGCTGATACAAGAGAAGAGGTCTTGTACTTGTTCTCCCCGCCCATGATTGGCATTGGAACCCCTCTCTTCACTGGATTCTCGAAATCCGGACGATACGTCTGCCCTAAGACACCTTCCACCTTCTCTGACAGATTGAAAAACTTGAATTGCACCTCCAAATGTGCAAAACAATCATTGGATGGTATTTCATACTTGTGTATGCGGTCGTCTTCCTTGGTTATGGGAACAATTTTCACAGATATCTCAACAACATTGCGCAATGTAACTGTAACGCTGTTGTACTTTGTTGTCCTCTCCACCACAATATTATTTAGGTCAGGACTAGTCCAAGTAGAGAGGTGACCTTGAGGAATGTTGAATGGTGTGCCATCATAGGTGGAGGAGTTGGTCGACTTGGTCGTCCCATTGTGCCACCTTGTTTGCTGCTAGAGTACGAACGAGTGAGAGTCGAACATGAGACCTAAGGCTTGAATCCATGTGTTGTCACGGGATCTTCCAGAAGGTCGGCGTCCAATGAATCGAGCATTTATTTGAAGATTAGATTCAGATACTAAGCTAAAATGCTCGTTTGTCTTGCCGTGGAAGTAGAACATGACACCATCTCCTCCAACAAACCTTGGATCATAACAGGCTGCACCTATACCATTACAGTTTGGCCTGCGAGCAGCAACAAGATATACCATAAATATTTTAATATATGACAATTAATTAAGTTAAGAATTATAGTATAAATTGATGAATGCTCATTACTTTAGCAAGTGAAGTCATGAGAAATTAATTAAAATATATATGACCAAAGAAAGCTAGCTGGGATTAGGAATATATTAAGTACTTACTTCTGCAAATGGCTTCACATTTTTTGGAGTTACAATCTGCAAAACAGCCTTTATTCTTGGGGTCATAGGGCTTGAATGTAGGGCACTGGGAGGGGCAGGAAATGATTTGGCCAAAGCATTTTGAATTAAACTGATTGCAGTAGACTGACTCAGGGAACTCCACAGAACCATCTGGAGGTAACACTGGTGGTGGTGGTGGTGGTGGTGTGGCAGCTCCAATGTTGTCTGCATGAGACTTGGCAATAAGAAAGTAAAGAAAGAACAAGAGGGACAAAACTGAAGTGATAGTGGTCATGGTTGACACACACTAGTACTGTACTGATTATGTTTATGATATTCTAGCAGCTAGTTAATTACCAGCTGATCAGACCTGAAGCGACGTAGAATCGAAGAGAAAGCCTAGTCAATTTATAGCTAGATCGATGGATACATTGCATAGCATGATGTGGATGAGCATCTTGGTTAATTATAATGGACAAAATTGATAGGCTAGCAATTAGTCACATCCATTTTTTAAATTGAAACTCGATCGATTGATCATCAGATTCCTTTTATTTTTGCTCAATAATTGTTATGATCATTGGGAAGTGCATGCCGCAGAGGCATCTCCGCCACTTTTTGTGTTTCTTGGCCATGTGCAATTAGTAGTCCACTTTCGCTATGAAGTTCTCCTCTCTGAATTCATTGTAGGAGTTGAAGTATTACTGGAATAATTCTCGTCATGTGGTCTTAATTTCTTCTTCTTCTTTTTCTATTACAAAAGAGAGAGACTCGAACACACACGAGATATTATGGGGGAGGGTAGCTTTACTGCCAGTTGAGGTATATATTCATAGGCTGGTTTTCGACATCGGATCCATCTCTCTGTTTATGTATCCTCCTTTGTTTCCAATTCCCACCAAAATTTATCTCCAGAATTCATGCTCCAATTTCTGATCTTAATTAATTTAGTATTATAATATACAAGTCAGCTGCTTGGTTTTTTTTTTTTTTTACATTTGGGCTGATTTATGGGCTTGAAGCTCGTTGCTCGCGATAGAAGGGGATCCATTTTTAAAATTGGGCTTTTTAATGGGCCTGAAGCTTATTTGCATGATTCCGATAGATGGATGGTGAGGGCTAGGAGAAATCGGGCCGAAGTTGTCAAATAATCCACTTATTGGAGGCCTCAATGTCACGTGTAGGTGCTTAGTTCATCACTGGCTGCCTCGCTTTCTAGCCTTCTCTAATCTCTACTGAAGCAGCGATAATCTCTGTGAGGTAGGATTTGGATTTAGGAAGGAGATGGAGGGAAGCTTGAGCTTGTTTTCTGCATCTTCTTTGACCAACTGCTCTATCCTCCTCCCTACTGCCTCTGCCTCTGCCTCTGCCTCTGCCTCTGCTTCTCTTTCCTTATCTCATCCTCATTTCTCTTATGATTATCCCCTTAAATTTCCTCATCTTTCACAGCGTGCGTCTCCAAATCATGCTTTCAGTTTTCCATTCTCACCTTCTTCTTCTTCTACTACTACTACTACTTGTCAAAGAAGCAGAAGCAGACATGCCAACTTCATTTCCAAGTGCTCCACAAGCAGTAGTAGAAAGGCTGAATTGGAATTCGAATCATCATCATCACAACCTGTAGATGATGGTGGTGATCTTGATTGCGTGGGGACAGGCCTTGACTCGGAGTGCCTCGTATCCGAACCCAATCTCGACGCTCCACTCGTCCAATTGTCGTCAACAGAAAAAGGAGAAACAGCAACTGAAAGCTTAATTGAAACGATAACAGAGACTGCAGTGCTGGTCTCTCCCTTCTTCTTTTGGGGCACTTCTATGGTGGCAATGAAGGAGGTTTTGCCCCTCACTGGCCCTTTCTTTGTCTCTTCCTTTCGCCTCATTCCAGCTGGCTTGCTTTTGGTTGCCTTTGCTGGATTCAAAGGGAGGCCTCTGCCTTCTGGACTCACTGCTTGGCTCACCATCACTCTCTTTGCCCTTGTTGATGCCTCCTGTTTTCAGGTCTTCACTCACGAATCCTCTTTCTTTCATTCTTTCTTTCTTAATAATTACGTAATTAATTGTAACTGCAACAGGGGTTTCTTGCTCAAGGATTGCAGAGGACTTCTGCTGGTTTGGGTAGTGTACGTTTCTTTTCTATTTTGCCTTGTTATTTGATTAATCTCTTTTTGTTTCATATTTCAATTTGCAAGAATTTTTACAATTTTGATCACTCAAAATGTTTTTATTGAATTGAATTCCCAAAGAGGAGCATTGTTCTAATATAAGAAAATATTTCATCTTTCAAAAATAAGAAATCGTTTTTTTTTGGCTGCAAATAAGCAAAGTTCATTTCTTCAATGCATTTCATACTTCTTGCTCCAGAACAAAAGGAGTGTCATTTGTGGATTTTGTTTTTCGTACTGCAGGTCATAATCGACTCGCAACCTCTGACAGTGGCTATACTTGCTAACTTGTTATTTGGTGAGTCCATTGGGATCGTTGGAGCTTCAGGCCTTCTGCTTGGTGTCATAGGCCTTTTACTTCTTGAGGTAAACACTTCACTTCTGCTAACACTTCTGCTAACGTTGATGCAAGTTACCTAACTTGTATGTACTTGTTGAGGAATTTTCTAAGAAGAGGAATGAAGTTTCAAATGTCACGCATATGTACTTGTTGGTTCTTACAGATGTTTGCTAGGCATTCGTTTACTATGATGTGCTATTAGTATGTATGTAACAAGTTTTTGTTTTTAGTTTATGGAGGGATGGTTGAGAAGTGAGGATTGTTGGGTATGACACCAAGTATCAGTTTTGAGTCTCTCATTCCTTTCTTCTTCTTCTTCTTCTTTTTTCTTTTATTATGGTCACTGGTGAGCTAATAAAAAATATTGAAGATGTTATTCTAGAGTTGGGATTAGTTACATCAGCTGCTGCTAGAGTTGGGAAAACTTGAAGTAAATCTATGGACTGCCAAGAGTCTGAAAGCTTCAGGCTGAGCAGGACCAAAATGAAAAGTATCATTTGGAGCTTTAGAATTTCTTCAGTGGAAGAGGAGTTGTAAGTTTGGATGGAATAGATCTAGCAGTTGAATATTTTAAAAGATTCACATTTTGTAATACGAAAGGAAAAGAACATCAATGAATTTTTTACCCATAGAGTCAAGTCAAGGCGTTTTGAAATGAAGCAGTGCAGGTAGAGTGTTGCGCGATTGAAGGATAAATTTAAATTACTCAATCAGTCCAGCCATTCTTTATGTGAGCAACTGTTTGGCTGTGAAAAGGCAGCAATGTTAACTAAATGAGCATAGTGAGACAGGAATATTAAGATAGAGGTGAGGAAACATAGGAAGAACCAAATAAGAAATGAGTGTATGTGTGGGAAGGGGTGGGAGACACTCATCAAAAGAAAAAAAAAAGGAAGTGTAGCATGAGATGGTTTGGATGGTTAGTTGGATTGAAGTAGTATTGGCAAGGAAAGGGAGAGGTAAACAAGAAAATGGATAATCTAAGTTGGTAAATGTTTTATTGGTAATCTTACAACAGTTGACAAATTGTTTAACTCCTAACACAACTGGATAGAGGAAAATGATTCACATAATTGAACTCAACTTGCTTGGGATCAAGGCTAGTTGAGGTTGAGTTAATATTTTACCCTATTGTTCAGTTTATTTTTTTTAATCTAGTTATCGCGGATGACATTACTTGAATGTTCCACCCTTGTAAGCCCCCCTAACCACATCATCAACAAAAGTTGTGTCATTATTACTTTCTCAAATCACCACTTGTCACTTTCCTTTGCTGTTTAACCATGCTGTCAGTCATATGATGCATTACAAGTATTTTTTTGCTACATTCTTTTATTGAGATATAGCAAATATGATTTCCTAGATGAGACATAGCAAACATGATTTTCCAGCACCTATTTACATTATATTTAATAGGTACCTACTCTGACATTTGATGAAAGCAATTTTTCCCTGTGGGGAAGTGGAGAATGGTGGATGCTTCTTGCTGCTCAGAGCATGGCAGTTGGCACGGTCATGGTTCGATGGGTTTCAAAGTACTCCGATCCTGTTATGGCAACTGGATGGGTATGTTATCTTGAATCACTCAGCAAGTTGCCCGTCATTTGTGCCATGATTTGATAATTAACGTGGATAATTGCAAGTTAGTCCTTTTCTTTTCTTTTTCTATATTTTATCTGCTTATTCCATATTCTCTTTTTCTCCGTTAAAGGAAGAAAATTTCAATGAGTGTGTGTGCGTGAGAGAGAGAGAGAGAGAGAGAGAGAGAGAGAGTAGACAGCTAAACACATCATTTGCAATACATAATATAAACAAATAACCTTCCAGTCCTGTTGAATATAAGCTAAGGACACGACTTGGAAAAGGCTCCATGATGAATGGTAGCATGAGGGAGCTTAGCGTAATATATTTGTCTATAATAACTGCTAGAAAAGAGATTGATTATTGAGAATTCCAGAATTTCTTAAAATTCATATGTGATTCATCTGCTGGCACATCATTACAAACAAAAATACCTTCAGAGAATAATACGGTCATTGCCCTTCTTAAAACACACTAAATTAAGCAATACC
>Ga0325401_1005256_pt1 | contig 12355 bp, 11 predicted proteins | sample PopdelMetagenome_FD_205666 | JGI IMG/M metagenome (GOLD analysis project Ga0325401, IMG submission 205666) | Populus deltoides microbial communities from Bellville, Georgia, United States - Xylem-PdKOR-R2 | ecosystem: Host-associated > Plants > Phyllosphere > Stem > Wood/Secondary xylem | place...
CTGCTTTCTGATCATAGTGCTCTGCAAAAAAAAAAAAAAAAAAAAAAAACTCTTAGTACATTAGGTCACATTTTCTATGTTTCCTGGGATGCTAGTCAGCTTAAGAATACCAATGTTCGTTTAGGAGTTTTAAATTATTTTTAGGCTAAGATGCCTAGAGCTCTCTCTCTCTCTCTTGTTTTTCTATTTTCTGTTTATTCTCTTCCTTTTCTACATCTAGATTTTGATGCTGCAGTGTCTTGGCTACTGTTAACGCCCAATTTAAACTCCAACCCTTGAACGAACATCAATTCTTATTCAATCCCAATTGCACATGCCAAACAAACAGTTAGCTTTATCCCCACCTAAAACACTGAATTCCTATGACCTAAAGGCTCTACTGTCCTTTTGTTAACTAAGTGACAACTTACCAAGCATCTCACAAATGAATCTATAAGAGACTTAATGTATGTTTCACCAAATTGAGTAGTGCAATTGATCAGTATGTCATATGAATGGCTTGATTTTGCTGCTGTCTTCATTGTCTTCATATGCCTCCATGACACGCAGTCATCTCATTATTTTTTGTCCCTCCTTCTCTCCTTCCCCACCCCTCACAAACATATATATGTTTAGTTGTGAGATAATTTTTGTAGACATATAGCCTTGGACAAATTGGAAGAACTTGGAAGAATATAAAAGAAAATGAAGTTTTGATGAGACATGGAAAAACTATCAAACCATCGTTGTAGTGGCTGATGTATGTTTTTAATCATCCTTGCAGAAGCTGCTCAATCTTGCAAAGTTATTGTGGACATAGTTGAATCTTCGTTCTCAGAAGGCATGCCTGAAAACTTTGCCGCTGACTTTAAATTGCAGGAGACTCTAAACAAGGCTGTTGAGTTGCTTCCAGAACTATGGAAACTTGCTGATTCCCCACGTGAAGCAATCATGTCATACCGGCGGGCTCTCCTCCATCACTGGAACCTTGATGTAGAAACTACTGCAAGGATTCAAAAAGATTTTGCCATTTTTCTTCTGTACAGCGGAGGTGAAGCAAGCCCCCCAAACCTCCGCTCTCTGATGGACAGTTCATTTGCACCTAAAAGCAACATAGAAGAGGCCATACTGCTGTTAATGATACTGTTAAGAAAAATGATTCTGACAAGAATTGAGTGGGATCCATCAATCTTGGATCACCTTTCGTTTGCCCTCTCCGTTTCTGGGGGTTTAAAGGCATTAGCCGGCCAGGTTGAGGAGTTGCTTCCTGGGATTATTGATCGCAGAGAGAGGTATCATATTCTCTCTCTATGCTATTATGGAGCAGGTGAAGAATTGGTTGCTTTGGATCTATTAAGGAAATTGTTGCATAGTAATGAGGATCCAAAGCGTGTTCCAGCCTTATTAATGGCATCAAAGATATGTGGGAAGACCTCTAAACATGCAGAAGAAGGGATAAATTATGCTCGCAGAGCACTCCAAAGCTTGGAAAATGACTGCAATCAATTGGAAAGTGTAGCAAATTACTTGCTGGGTGTCTCACTTTCAGCGCATTCTCAAGTAGCTGTTGCAGATTCTGAGAGGTTCACAGAGCAATATGAGGCTCTTGAGGCCCTGGAATCTGCTGGAAGAATGACAAAGATGCAAGACTCTAATATTCTTTACCATCTCAGCCTAGAAAATGCAGAGCAGAGGAAGTTGGACATGGCGTTTTATTATGCAAAGCACTTGTTAAAACTAGAAAGTGGTTCTAATATTAGAGGATGGTTATTGCTCGCTCGGATCTTATCAGCTCAGAGACAGTACAAGGATGCTGAAACTGTTATTAATGCTGCCCTGGACCAGACTGGGAAATGGGACCATGGAGAATTGTTGAGAACCAAAGCTAAACTTCAAATTGCTCAGGGTCAGTTAGAGAATGGCATTGAGTCATACATCCAGCTTCTCGCTGTTCTTCAAATTCAGAGTAAGAGCTTGGGACCTGGGACAAAGCTGTATAAGGTTCGTGAGTTGATCCCAGCTAATAGAATTATAATTATGACAGTACTTATTAATTCACAAATCAGAAATGTTTTAACTTGCCAGGTGATCATTTTAGCCTAAATGTCCTATTTACCATCGCTTTTGGCTGTTAATAGGAATTTTTATTTTTTTGTATTTGCCGAGCTTTAGGTTATTAGGGTGTTTGATTACATATATTTTTATCGATCAAGAAAAATGGAAAAACACTTGCTTGAGTGAGATGTGGGAGGCAAGAAAATGGGAAGATTAAAATGCAAGCCATTTTCTTTACTCAAGACTATCAAGGCATTTGCGGTTCCTTTTTCTGGAAAACATGTATTTTTTAAATGTAGCAGTTACTTGTTCCTTTTTATTTTTCTTTGAAAATGTGCTATGAGAGAACTAGTTTATACTTAACTTTTTTTGTACTAGATTTTGCAGGACAATGGAAACCCTCCAAGTCATCTGGAATTGGAAGTGTGGCATGATATGGCTTCTGTCTACATAAGGTTGTCCCGGTGGCATGATGCTGAGGCATGTCTTTCCAGATCCAAGGCCATCAGCTCTTACTCAGCTTCTAGATGTCACACAACTGGTGAATTGAGATCTCACTTCAATTATAATTTACTTTGTCGGACTCCTTAATTCTGATTCTTCATCTTTTGAACTTCTTTCAATTTGTTCGTTTTAGAATTTAAATTTTAGGGAGATGGCTCTATTCTGAGTTTTGCCATGTTAAAATCTTCTATGCATGAAATATTTCTGAGCTCTGAAATGTGGTAATCAATGGTGTGCATAGAACATGTTGCCACTTTTGCCATAATCCTGATGTCTGAAATTCAGGATGCTGAAAAGCTATCAAATTTATGTCTTCTTTCAAGCAATATATGGCATGCTTAAGATAGTTCTGTCCAAGCTAAGTCAGCCTCATGCCCTGCTCCAGCCCTTCTCGACTCCTCCTTTTCCTGTATATTTTCAAGTCTTTGCTTGAGGGCTAAGGTTTTTAGTTGGTTTGCCAAGCCAAAAATGGCATTAACTCCAAACCCCCATGAGGACCCGAATTTACAATGCGTTGGCTATACCAGTCAGATTCTTTTGCATAGAAAGCAATTAAGATTGCTGGCGAGGTGTAGTTACTTTCTGTAGGCATTTTTTAGACTCTGAATTCTTTTTTGTAAACATAACCAAGAAAGAAATTAAGTTGTTGATTATCTTGCAGGTGTCCTTTATGAGCAAAGGGGGCTCTACAATGAAGCTCTTAAAGCCTTTGTGAGTGCTTTAGATATTGATCCCACTCATGTCCCAAGCTTGGTATCCACAGCTGTGGTTCTTAGACGGCTCAGGATGCAATCGAATGCAACCAGAAGCTTTCTAATGGCTGCTCTGCGACTTGATAGAATGAGCTCATCGGCATGGTACAATCTTGGCTTACTTTACAAAGCTGAGGGTGCTCCCTCCCCCTCCCTAGAAGCTGCTGAATGTTTTGAGGCTGCAACTTTTCTTGAAGAGACAGCACCAGTTGAGCCTTTTAGATGATGGACACTCATCACCAAGAGTTGTTGGTACTGTAAACGGCAGTGATTTTTCCTACTCTCCCCGCATGTATTATTTCGTGTGAGTTTTGCACATGGCTGGTAGCAGTATATACATAGCAGTAAGAAATAAAGTATTCTTTTTCTCATAGCCCTGTACTCCAAAACACACAAGAAATGGAGGCCATACATGAATCATTCCTCCTCCACCGATGCTATTGTTTGGATGGCTTTAAGCAAGATCTGGAACTAGTTATGGAGAATCTGCAAAATTACCATAACACCAAACACATAGCTGATAATTTTTTTTGAACTTTCTATAAAAATCCTAGTTCTCTTAATGCATTGGATTCCATAGAATCTGTGTTATCAAGATGAATTTTAGTTTTCTTAACGCATTAGAACAACATGGAACTCGATTATCGTACTTGTAGACCAAATATATGGTCACTAATCTCCGACAAAGCTCAGCAGTTGAGAGGACATGGTTCCCAGGGAAACGTCAAAAATAATTTGAACGACTCGACGAGGAAAAAGGGTGTCAAAGTGAAGACAAATAAATAGTAAAAGAAAAAGGAACAGGGACCAGCCTTCATGCAGTGATGGTGGTCACGTTTAAAGAGAGAGGATCACGACTCACGAGTAAGCCTTTCGCTACCATCAATGCAAATTGTAATGGCAGACGACAAATGGAGGAAAAGGCCTTTTTGTTTTTTAATAAATAAAAAATATTAAAATGATATTTTTTTTTTATTTGGAAACTTAGATAGCGAATTAGGATAAATATAGATATGTTTTTGCATGCCCAAAATAACAGTGTTTAAAAATAGTAGTGGTTGGTCTCAAGATTTGAACCTGAAAAAATAATTAAATATTCTTTTTTTAACCATAAAGCTAGAAGGAGGATGACAAGCCAACTCGTTTTAGCCTGAAATAATATTTAAATTATTTTATAAGAAAAAAATAAGCTTAAAAATTGAATTATATTTCTATGCATGAATTATATAATAATAAAACAAAGAAGTAAAATCTAAACTTAGAAATTCATGCAAACGATAGTATGTCTTTGTGGGGCTTTGAATGCCGTCGGTTTATGTAAGAATATCCACCAATCCCGGCGAGATTGGCTGATGCTGGCCCTGTCAGATGGTCCACGCTGTTTTTCTTTCTAAAACGTCCTCGTACTTCCATATTTTTACATTTTCTCTCTCTTTTTCTCTTAAGTGATCTCAGTTTTCTATAAATCAATAATTAGAGGATAAAAGGGTTGAAACAAGTCCTTCCTTGCGTCTTAAAGTGGGAATTCCTTTTTCAATTTTTCATCCTATTACGAGGTTGACTATCCAATTTTTTTCTTTATATATATAATATTTTTATTATGGTGGAATTAATGAATACTTAGAGGCTTAATGGTGGTAAATGGTTATATTTCCTACTATCTTTTGAGCTTCAAACACTGAAAAAACTCATAAAAAGTTTTTTTTTTAATATCTTATTACTTAAAATAATTTTATTTTATTCCACACCACTTTTTATAAATTTGGCATGCAAGGAAAAAATTAATAGGGATCAAAATTATTTAAAAACAAAATATTAATTTTTTTATGTTTAGGAATATACTAACGTTTATGTTTTAAAATATATTTTTTTAAATATAACATTTTTTTATTTTTTAAAAAATATTTTTGACATTAACACATTAAAAAAATTAAATATATATATATATATATAAATAATTTTTAAAATATTTTAAAAAAACTTTTAAAATATAAAAATAATCTTGCTATTACTCTACGTCCATCTCACAGCCGACACCTCCCTCGAAACTAAGACAAGACAAAGACAAACGACAGACCAGCTGACAAGCAAGGGAATTACTTGCATGTATTGGAACACCTGTGTTTTAGTCAATGGTTTTGTTGATAATTATTCTTTTCTCTCACTCTGGATTCGAAATCTATTTTTGTTATGTATTTGGAAATATTTTTATTCCTTTTAGATTAATTATCAGAATAGATTTACAGGACTGTTCATAAAAAAGTTAAAAAAAAAATCAATTTTGCTGGTTTTTTTTTTTAAAAAGAAAATATTTTTTGAACACTTCATATTCAATCCTAACCAGTGGACTGTGTCCTGTCTCTGTCGTCTAAAATCTTGAAACTGGGGTTTTCTTGTTCAAAAGTTTCAATCTTTTAGTGGCTTATCAGTAACTGTAGGAACTCTAGAGAGAGAGAGAGAGAGAGAGAGAGAGAGAGAGAGATGGAAAGTGGCAAGAAGACAGAAGCAGGCCCATCAACAACAACAAGAGGTGGTTTTGATGAGAAACTAGAAAGGAAAAGGGAAACCACTGAAACCCCACCTGCTGTAGCTGCTGCTATCGATGATGATGAGGAGGATGATGGTGATGCTGTTGATAATGGAGTTCCTGTTGCTGGATTTGTTCCTGGGCCTTTGCTATCTCTCAAGGAACAGATTGAGAAAGACAAGGTTTTTCCTTACATCACTTTTACTTTTCTATATTTAACTTGGATTCGCAATTTTTGTTATGTCTAATTCAAGCTTAATAATTTCATAATGGATTCTAGAAATCTTGATGTTTTCTTTTAGTTCCTTTTATCCTTTCTTTGGTTGCTGTATATGTGGAACATTTGCCGTGATAAATCTCGATTTTTGGGTAACATGCTTCTGATTTTTGTAATTGAGACCTGATAAAATGAGATTTGCTACAGATTAGTCCATTGTTTGAGTGTTCCAGTGTGAGAGCTGGTCAGCCAACATTGCACTGAGCAGGTTGCTTTGCCTGTTTCTTTTCTCCCTTGTTAAATTCAACACCAAGCAAAGGGACCATTATTCTTTTAAGTTTGCATGTTAAGGGCCCAACTTTTCTCTACTGTTAGTGTTCTTAGATGGGGTTGTGACAGTTTTATATTGTATGGGAAGCGATTTGGGTATATTACAGTTAATTTATCTCACTTCTGTTTCCCACAAATTTTTTAATTGATGCCTCCTTTGTGTTTCAATTCTTCGAATTGTGGCTAATCGGTGATAGTTAATAAGGTTATAATGAAATATCAAGTGAAATTAATGTAAAGTTGGCAGCCGCAACAACCTTGAATCATATGTTTTATAGCCTGTTTATTGTTGTTTACATTTTCTTTTGTTCTTCATTCGACAAAATAAAATACAACATGGGATCATTTTAACCATGTGATGCCGTGACATGAAATTAAAAATCCAACTCACTGGCATGGCAATGGCTGCTGGATGCATATGAACATAATTTTAAAAGCCAGTTGTGCTTTGCAGGAAGATGATAGCTTGAGGAGGTGGAAAGAGAAGCTACTTGGCTGCGTTGAAAGTGATTTGAATGGTTTGATTCAGGCATCCTTTTAGTCGATAACTGAGTTTTTCCCGTTTCACATAATCACGTATTTATATTTGTGTTTGGTTAGGCCAACTGGAACCTGAAGTCAAATTCCACTCGATAGGAATTATATCCGATGACATTGGGGAAATAAACACTCCCTTGCCCGTTGATGAAAGTCAGAGTGGTCATCCCCTTTTCGCTCTCAGGGAAGGATCTCGATACCAGCTTAAGCTAACATTCAGTGTTCTGCACAATATTGTTTCTGGCCTTGCATACTCAAATACAGTGTGGAAGGGGGGGATACAAGGTGCATAATCATCTGGCCCTCTGCATTTAGAACTTTTTACTTTATGCTTCTGAAGGGATGGATAAGTCTTGCAGATATGACTAATTAAACCTACATCTGTTATCAGTACCAAAAGGTGGCACTTTTTAAAAAAATAGATAAAAATCAGATGTTATTCGAGTCTTATCAGGCTTTATACCATAGTAGGTTACAATAACATACACGGACAATTTTGTTCCTTTCTTTCTCATTTCTGATTGGGGGTTGGCTGACGAAGGCGTAGATACAAGTGCTAAAGAGAGCAATCATGTCATCCTCACACTGCTTTCAATCTTTTAGTTTGTTAAGATCACATATCCTGCAATTGTGCATTTTGTCTCTCAGGAAACTGTTTAATTATTACCATTAGCTATCTGTGACTGTTTTCATTTCTTGAGTGTCAGTTGATCAAAGCAAAGGAATGCTGGGTACTTTTGCTCCTCAGCGGGAACCATATGTCCATACTTTGGAGGAGGACACAACTCCATCTGGTGTGCTAGCAAGGGGAACTTATTCTGCAAAGCTTAAGGCAAACATCATTTTGTGAGAATTTCTTCTGTGTGCTACTGTTAAGCTCTTTTTACATTCTTGGTTGCTGTTTGATGCAGTTCGAAGACGATGACAGAAGATGCCATATGGAGCTCAAATATTCCTTTGAGATTAAGAAGAGACGCTAGCCAAATTTTGCTGCGAGGAGTTTCCTCATGTTTTCATGTGTTTCTTGGTTCCTTTTCTTTTTGGTCTTATTAAGTAAACAGATGTTTTTCGAACCTGTTGAATTTACTATAGCATTTAGGTGCAAGGAAATATAGTTTTCGTTTTTTTCTTAAATAAGTTGTCTCTGCTTCTTTGAATCATAACTTTTCGCCTCCGTTGATGTGGGAGGAACATGATGAGTTCTTGCAGCCACAGCAACCGAGAGTTCATCAGGCAAGTAAACTTGTTTCATCCTTTTGGCTTTCCTATTCTTACTCGAGGTTTTCCTTCATCTGCAATTCAACTTTGCTTCAAATTCAAGGCTTATAGTCAAATTTCAGTACTGAGAGCAATGAAAATGAGTAGGAATAGGTTAAGTGATAATCCATCTCAGTGAAGTTACGACAGTTAAACGGTCACTTGAAAAAAAAATTCATTCATCGTTTTATTGCAAACTGTTCAAAAAATAATTCAAGTGATGGAACCTTCAATGGATATGTAAACTCTAACCCATTTCATTTCTTCAAGCTATCAAATGTTTTCAGCACACAATACATCATCACCCGTTAGATCAACCATTTACTACGATATGCTTGGAAGTTTAAATCTACCTGATCGTATGCTCGTGGGGCCCCACCATGCTCAAGGTTGAACTCCATGGCTCTCTGCTCAGGATAGGTTGAGTTGTATTCCAGAGCAAATTCACACCTTGTTTAGCATCTGATGACCTGATCAATGCATGGCGACTGAAATCTACTTTGTGTTATAGCCGCTCGCTTATGAGGAGCTAAGATTAGCTACAGGTGGCTAGAGTTAGGAAGCTTTGTTTTAGACAAAAGACAAGATGCCCGCTCTGGATACAACAGAGATGAAGACTGCTAGCAGTTCTGAAACTTCTCACCAGTCCACTGGTGCATGAAGCGCAGCAGTGCAGCACAAGTTCCAGCTTCTGAAAACATAGAGCGTTCTGGTAGTTGCATCAATTCCAGCCAGGCAAGAATGTGGGAGGCAACTGTGGGAACCACAGATTTATGCTACTTGAAGCTAGTCACAAGTAATGCGGACATAAAAGAAACAATTAGATTCCCTAAACCACTTAGCCAACAGGATTTCTTCTCACACAATACCAATCGCCACGAGGTTCTCTAAAAGCTTCAAACTTCAGTAGTATTTTTTTTTGGAAAAGGAACTTCAGTAATATTACATAAGTAAGAAATCCATGCAACAATTTCACACATCAAAACCCGTCTCTAGTGGCTTGGCCCCCCTTGCTTTAGCCCCAGATATCCGTGTCGATCCAAGTCAGAGGCAGAATTGCTCTAATCACCTTAATTTACCCTCATGGGATTACTTCCTTTTTGCTCAGCAATGTTCTGTAACTTCATACCCTTGCTCAAATTTCTGATTCAAACTCATTCGCTAGAGAATACGAAAACATGTACCTTCTATTGTATAGGTAATTCAAGAGTGCATCAGCTGAAGAATTCTACAACTTGATAGAGAATGAGAAAACCTATATTCACAGTACTCAAGCCATGCACATCAAGTTTTCCCATGGTCCCAATAACAATCTTCATCTCTTAAAGGGGCATGTCCCCTTCATCCCTATCATCTCCGTATCTTCTATCTCGATACAATAACCAAATGTTACCACAGTAACTGTACTTTGCAGTCATAGGTACTACAGAGAATGCCATGCACCTTTATTAAGCTCCCAAACTGCTGTCCTCTTTCCTGGAATACTCTCAGAATCTTCATAATATGCAATATACTTTACTCTTGGAGACCTTGTCATGTTGGGAACTGTATCTACTTCATTCTGATGTTCTACTTTCGAATCTACTAGCACATCAGATCCATCATGCTCTCACTGCAATTTTAGGAAAACAACCAGGAAAGCCAAATTCTCAAAGAAAAGTTCATTTCACTGGCTAGGCAACATATTAGACTGTAACTGGCAATTTGAACATTTGTGGTAGAGACATGAAAGTATGAAACCATTGGTGCTTATCCATCTTAAGTAAAAACATTTTTCTACGTAGATACTACACTTGAAACAATCCAAATCAAGTTCAAAGATTGCTTGTACAAGGCACAAAATACACCAGTGGTTGAAAACTTGCTGCATTTTTTATTTTTTCTGCGTCAAGCATCATTCTATAGTAGCTTGTTGCTGTTTACATTTAAGTGTTCTCTCATGATAAGCATTAACATATTAGTTTTAGGTATTTCTTGTATCTTAATCTATAAGAACAACTGTTCCATTTTATAAAAAAAACCAAAATATATATTAATCTCAACAACTCTAATTAATATCCAGTCTTAATAGAGTATTGACCGAAAATATTTTAGGAACAATGCTCTTATATAATAGAAATCTTATGATTATAATAACTCTATAATTTTCTTTGCAAAACATTTTTGTCCCAAGAACTTTATCTTTATTTTAGATTTATTAATCAAATATTTGATAAATATTAAAAATAAATAAACCTTTATTAATAAATTAAATATATTTACATGAACAAAATCAATAACTCGTGTAACCAGTTAATTAACTACATGTCATATACAGTAACACACATAACAAGGTAGATGAAGCTATGGGAACTTTAGAAATGGAAGAAGAGAATTTAGAAGAGTGCTGGTTGAATCATGCAATATGCCACAGGATGTTTCAATGTTATACAAGTCTGTGATTTCTGAGAGGAAAGCAATGCTGATGTTGCAATTAATTCTGATGGCCAAAAAGTCAAGGATAAGTGCTCCAAAGCTTCAGAAGGCACTTGTTGGAATCTGCAGAATATGTGAAAGTCATCTTGCAACAAAGTGCTGAAGCATTATCATTCTCGTATCGCGAGTGGAAAACAAGATTTGCAGAGTCAAAGGTGTTTTTATATGGGGGACTTTCGAGATTTGTTTTTTCAATGATTTCTCAATCTGCAAGGATCATTATGAAAGCCTTTTGCTGTTTCTTCTGCTAAATATGTTATGAAAGTCTCAGAGGTAAGCAGCAGACTGTCCACAGCTGTGGAGTCCGTGCAATTTGAAATGTTCTTTTGCTCTTTGTTAGAATCTCAGAGATTGGTGTTGAGGCCATCCTTGATTGAGCACATCCACCCTTGCTTGGAAGAGGTTCTTGATCAGATACATGTAGACCATTTTAAGAAAGTCTTCTGCATCTCACAGCAACTGATGCTTGGGTTTCGGATAGATATCTTCTGTCAGCTACTCTTCTATGGTTGTTGGGCAACGAACAGAATATTGCCTGCTCACCAGCAGCCGTAGGAAGTTCATAACTGTTTGTTTCAGGTTTTGCTTGCTTATTTACATCCAGTAAAAAGAACCATAATAGAACAAGAAAGAGAATTAGCATGAGAGAAAAGGAAGAATCCGTTGACTTTGGAAATCCTTGGTTCTCATCAAATCATCAAACCCTCCCCTTCAAAACGATCCTTGTCCCCGAGGTCAACTTCTGGGAACTGCAAATTCATCATTACGAGGTCTTCCCATGTAGCTTCAATCGTGACAACAAAGGATAGTTGCTGCCCAAGAGACTGGAGGGAAAGGACATCTGGTTCGATTTGGATATTAAGTCCAGTTTTGGGGCCGCTTGCAATCCCAAAAACAGTGCCACCGGTGCCGTGACTGTTTGCCAGACCCCCCCGGAATGCCAAGAGTTAAACCTGCTAAACTGTTCGGAGACCATTGAACGACCAAACAATTCTGACTGTCAGTTTTACAGCGCGCGCGCGCACACATATAGTGCCATCATCTATGTTTTGAGAGAATGCCAACTTGTTCGTGTTGAGTTAACCAGTATTCTATAGACTTTGCACTTCATTTGGAAGATTCTATACTAAGAGGACTCAAGAACCTCTTCCCAGAGTACAAAGCTATCCTTGAAAGAGCCATCACCTCTGCAACAGCCAACAGATGAGTCGAGAAAGAGTGGCTCAGGCATAATTTCGGCAGAGACAGTGCCTCAACAGGTTTCTATTCTGGCAAATCTATCAATACTAGAAAATCTGTTCTCTAGCAGGATTTTTTAGTGTTTTTGGAAGCAACGATCATATTGATTCTGAGCTAAAGAAAAACCAATCAGTTGGTTTTCGTCAGCTAGAACTTGAAAGTGGTGTCCTACCCATTCAAGATGCATCTGCTAGGCTCAGAGCTCATCTTTTTTTTCCAAGATAAATGGAGCCATTAAACCTTTCATTTTTTCGAAAAATTTCACCTCCTTGGGATGCCAGAGTCCGATGGATTCAGCCATGTTCATGTACAAATAAGTTAATTTAAAACTATGGATTCTAATAAATTTATTTTCTTTATTTAGATGGATATGAGTGAGGACAATGGAGGTTTATAGATTTATTCCCATATATACTTTGAAGTTGTTGCTTGACATGACATAGCCATATGCTAAGAACCTTAGACTGTCTTCTATTATGTTTA
>Ga0325401_1005259_pt1 | contig 12352 bp, 10 predicted proteins | sample PopdelMetagenome_FD_205666 | JGI IMG/M metagenome (GOLD analysis project Ga0325401, IMG submission 205666) | Populus deltoides microbial communities from Bellville, Georgia, United States - Xylem-PdKOR-R2 | ecosystem: Host-associated > Plants > Phyllosphere > Stem > Wood/Secondary xylem | place...
TATTAAAAGGTAATCAAATATGAACAATATGAAACAATAATGGAAAAATCATATAAAAAAATCCATAGAGTAAAATATAGAGTCAACCATTGCAAAAGTCATAAGTAATTATGAGCCTCCAAAGAACTGCGATGACACAACAATATTTTACAACAAGATATTATCATGTAAAGAGTATAAACTAAATCTTGCTACCACATATTTCCTATTAAATCTCTCCACATATTTAGAGACCACATCTTTCCTATTAAATCTTGTTATGTTAACCCATAGATTGTAACAATAAAACTGTAGTTGGTTTATATCATATAGCAAAATTTCAATATCTAAACCAAACTTAATGATGAAAAAATCAAATATCCTTCCCGCTTTCTTCCTTTTTTTTTTTTACAACAAACAAATACTTTACTTGTCAAAACCTCTAAAATTCAAATGATAAATCCCGCAACAATAGTAGACTCGTTTAAAACATGACATTTTTCTATTGTTAGCCTTCAACAAGTTAATTTGGGTTCTATTAGGGTTTACTCCATCTGGAAATCCAACATTGTTTTTTCATCTAGCCATCACAAGTTTAGTAAACAATAAAAAATGAGTTTTGAAACCAATTTGGTTTTTTTATGTTTTTTTTTAAATAAGAATAATTGATTTAGAACTCATAATCTAAATGAAATCACATCACAAGTGAAGAGAAAAACAAATTGATTAAATATTAAAGATTAGGTTTTAATTTTTGTGACATTTTGTATTCTTAGAAAGGAGAAAAGAAATTAATTAGATTTTGAAATCAATTTGTGATTTTTTATGAAGAGCAAGTTTTGGTTGTTTATTTTTTATTATATATAATTGTAGATTCATCTTTTCATTCAAATTTAAAAATCGCTTTGATATAAGATGTAAACTGTAATTTCTAAAAAAATAAAGGCACAGTAAAAAAACAACTAAACTATAGGAGGTTCAGAGTTAGTTTTTCAATTAAAAATAATCCTAAATTTTTTTAAGGCAAAAAATTGAAAAAACCTTGTTGAAATCCAAAGTAAAATTAAATATATTCATATGCAAAATAAAACACATCTATACACAAAAATCAAACCATTTCACCTTTTGCATCTCATCCTCCCAACTTCTCTGTAGAGTGTTGATTCTAACCTTATCACTTTGAAAAATAAATCCTAGTGACTTCATATCCATAGGGTTATCACACGACGATGTGGACCATAACACTTCAAGTATTTTGCAATTCACGTAAAAATTAGTATGTTACCAATTATTTCAAATTAACAAAAACTCATCTAGGATTTGAAAGTGACATTTGAGAGTTGTTGTAGTTAATTGTGAGTTGATAGAACTGGGATTAGCCAAGGTGATGTATGATTGTCACGTACTATCATGTCTAGCTAAAGGGCATATGTGTTTCGTTTTCTTTCCAAGATATGTAAAAAAAAGAGAGTTAACAATCTAATTTAAAGTTTGGGTTTCAATGTGTAAGAATTAATGATCTTACATGAATTTTTTTAATTACAAAAATAAAATTTAAATTGTATTGAAATATTATAAACTTTGTGCTAGTGTTAGTGTTTGTGTCGCTGGTTCTAAAACTTCTTTATTATTTCTTAGTGGCTAGCTAAAAATATTAATAAGAAAATAGAGAAATATGTTGTGTTTTATGGACTTGGGACTAGGACTGTAGGTATTAATTTCATCTTTTATTTCACATAGTTACTCCTTTTTTTTTCACCACTAGATTAATTTTGCTTCTTTATTATGCATATTGTAGACAAGGGTTTTACAAGTTTGACAAGCGATTCATATGTATCTAGTAAAGTAATTTATCTAGTTGCCTGCCTTTGTAAGTTCAATTTTTTAGGATTGTCAATGTTAGAAAATAATATAAATAATATTTTGAGACCCCACCTAACAGTTTAAACTTTTAGGTTGAATTGGTTCTTTGACATGGTATTAAAGTTTTGATGACCAAGCGGTCACGAGTTCGAATCTCACTATCCTCACTTGAAGGTGTGTGTTAAAGAATAATATAAATTATATCTTGGGACCTCACCTAAAAGCTTAAGCTATTGAGTTGAGATGATTTTTTGACACGGTATCAGAGCCTTGATGATCAAACGATCACGAGTTCGAATCTCATCATCCTTATTTATTTGATAAAAATTAAGCACAAGGTAATGTAGGTTTGTGCAAATTTCAAGCTCAAAGAGTTTTAACTTGTGAGGGGTGTGTTAGAGAATAATATAAATCATATCTTGAGATCTCACCTAAAACCTTAAGCTATTGAGTTGAATTGGTTCTTTAACAGTCGAAGAATAATGGACTTCATGTGTTAAAAAAATTAATAAATTGAGTTAATAATTTATAAAATATCAAAAATTAAATTAATTATAATTATTAATCTAAACCCGAATTGAATATATCCATTGAGAAATCAGAGTGAAAAGGCCTTGTTAATCTTTTCGCATAAAAAATTGTGGACTCATTTGTCTGGCCTAATGATGTTTTCGTCTTTGCAATTATTATTTTTTGTTGCTTTTGTCATCACATTTCTTTTTCTTTTTTTTTTTTTTGTATTTCGAGTTTCAAGTTTCAACGGTTGACCACTCGCTCTGTCTCAACTATTGACCACACGCTCTCTCTATATTTCTAAATCTCTGCCTAAAGTCTTCAATAAAAATGTTCTTGAAAGGACCTGGTCTTTGGTCCTCCTTTACGAACTCTATCAAACCGCGTTTCTTTCCTCTCTTTTCTTCATAAATCCAAATTCACCTTCAAAATGCTACACTAATCCACCTCTAAATATCATCACCACCTTCTTCCTTTCTTGTCTTGTGTACCACCATGAAACTAGTATCCAGTTATCCCACAAACCGTTCTTTCTATGGCTTGTTATTTCTTTAGCCAACCTCTTCCTCATCTCTTCTTCTACTTCGTTCTTTTTTCTTCTTTCATTCCATTCGTTTTCCCCCTCTCAACTGTGTCGATATCTGAAACTTCTAACCAAACATTGGTATGTGCGTTAGTACATGTCCCTGGTGCCACACAGTCTTCTCTAAGCTGTTCAAGTTTTCCTAGTGGAATTCAAATCCCTTTGAATTCTAATACTTCCTTTTCTGCCATAGTTGGTGGAGATGGATTCCTCTGTGGTTTGATATCCTTGTCTCCTGCTACTTCAACTTTGGTTTGTTGGAGATTCTCTGTTAATGGTACTAACATGTCGTACAAGAGAATTTATCAAGACCTGGCTCTCAGTCAACTGGAAGCAGGAAATTCTGTGACTTGTGGTCTAGTTAATGACACTAATCGCCTCGAATGCTGGCCACGGAGAAAGTTCAACACTAGCAGTGTGGATCAGAATTTTTCAAGTATGGCTGTTGGTGAAGATTTCGTATGTGGGCTTTTAGAATCTGGGAATATTACTTGTGTAGGAAGTTATAATGCTGTTGCTATGCAAGAGCCCAAGGGGATCTATCGTGCAATTGCTGCTGGGTCTAGGCATGCTTGTGCTATAAATTTTACTGGTGCGTTGGATTGTTGGGGAATGGCAGGGGAGAAGCCGCCGCAAGGTGAGTTCATATCAATGGCCTTGGGGGAGAATCGTGGTTGCGCTCTGCGGACTAATGAGACAGTAGTTTGTTGGGGACAAGGTAATTTCAGTTTGCCAGAGAGGTTAAGGGAGACTTACTTTAGTACTATTGAAGCGAAAAGAAAAGTCTTCTGTGGAGTTCAGAAATCGGATTTTTCCTTGTATTGTTGGGGTAATGAGAATTTTAACCCCAATTCAATTGTGTTTAAGTATGTATTGCCAGGCCCCTGTAGAAGTGCTTGTGGTCCAGATGGTATCATAGAAGGATCTGGCGGATGGTGTCCCAAGGGACAACAGATTTGCCGGCATTCCAAGAGCAATATCCGTAATAGTGTTCCACCTGCAGTTTCGCCGCCGCCGCCGCCTCCAACACTGGAAACTCATCAAGAGAGGTGTTGGAGCGGTAAAATGATAGCTTTTTTAGTGGTAGGATGTGTAGGTTCGCTCATTTTATTGCTAGTCGTTGGGTTCTTCCTCTTCAAGTACTGCAAGTGTAGAGGCTGCCGCGTCCATGATTCCGGGCGCTTGGATGGGACCGGACCAGGAGCCCCTGTTGAACAGAGTGGTGGTCCAAGCCAACCTCATGCCCCACAAACTGAAGAAGCATCGCCGGTCTTAGAGAAGCGGCTGAGCCAGTTGGCTAGCATGGGAAATGCGGGTCACTTGGAGGAGTTCTCTTTGCAAGTTATACTTGAAGCCACCAACAATTTCTCACACGATAAAACAATTGGCACGGGAAGCTTTGGTTCAGTTTATCAAGCAACATTAGAGGATGGCCGTGAAGTAGCTATCAAGCGAGCTGAAATATCTAACACTTCTTCATACGCTGTCGGAACAAGGCGTCAAGAGGACAAGGACAGTGCATTTATCAATGAGCTTGAATCTCTGTCAAGACTCCACCACAAGAATCTTGTCAGGTTATTAGGATTCTGCGAAGATAGCAATGAGCGGGTGTTAGTCTACGAGTATGTGCACAACGGCACCCTTCATGACCATCTCCACAAGCTCGAGAACTCACCCTTAATGTCATGGGCTGCACGCATCAAGGTAGCACTAGATGCAGCCAGAGGCGTCGAGTACCTTCACAGATACGCAGTGCCACCAATCATCCACCGTGATATCAAGTCATCAAACATATTGCTCGACTCCACGTGGACTGCCAAGGTGTCTGATTTCGGTCTCTCTTTGATGGGCCCCGAAGATGACATGTCACACCTCTCACTCCACGCAGCTGGCACGGTGGGTTACATTGACCCAGAGTATTATAGACTCCAGCAGTTGACCACAAAGAGTGATGTCTACAGTTTTGGAGTAGTGTTGCTGGAGATACTCTCCGGACTCAAGGCCATCCACAAAAACGAAAACGGGGTGCCGAGGAATGTCGTTGATTTTGTTGTGCCCTACATTGTCCAGGATGAAATCCACAGGGTTTTAGACGCAAGAGTACCACCACCAACGCCGTTTGAAATAGAGGCAGTGATATACATAGGATACTTAGCAGCAGATTGTGTGACACTTGAAGGTCGAGACAGGCCATCCATGGCTGGTGTTGTAAATAGCCTAGAGAAGGCATTGGCGGCGTGCCTGGTGCACCCAACATCGCTTTCCCGGTCCACAACCGGTGGTTCCACATGAGAGGTTAACATAGAAAGAACTGGCCAATTTGTGCATCTCTCTCTAGAGCTCTCGGCATCAAACATGTGCCATGAAATAGTCCTCTTCTTTTGTGTATGTTGAGTGTATAGTAAATAGTAGTATAAGCCATTTTTTTTCAAATACAAGGAAAATTCTCCTCCAATTTGTTCATTAATGAGGCAAGAAGTTTATGACGGTGTACCTAACACAAAATTGTTACAGTTTCTTTCTTTCTATGATTCTTTCAACTTTCAGCTTTGAATTTACTTCTTCCATTACGAGGTCAAGGGGAGGAGATTGTTTAAATTTGAAGAATCAACACGATGCACCAAAGAATGGACTTCTACACTGTTTTCTTAGCTCAGCTGAATTATTTAAGTTATGACTGCGACGGATTTAAAAGGGTTTTCATAAAATATAGCTAGGTTTACAAAGGCCTATCTGTACTTTTAAAAAAATATTGTCCCAGTGGTTCAATGATTTGAGAAGTTTTCGAAATCATGGTGCTATGCAATGTCAACAATAATAGCTTATAGCACATATCAGAACACGTCCAACGCGTCTATAAACGGTTTCTGACTATAGCTTCCTAGCGGTATATAAGAACCAACGAGTCCTAATTACATAAGGCGTGATGCTGTATAAATTGATCCTTGCTATAACATCTCCTGCAAATCTAGATATTTGCATGGTTACATCCACCATATCTTGATGTGCTATCCAAGATTTCCAGTAAGTCAGGCTTGTTCCTGGTCTTATAACAGAAGTGCAGTGTTAGAGTTCTACTTGGTCGTTCTTGAGTCTGACATTCTAACAAATATTCTCATTCAAAAAGAAGAAAATACACTCATAAGAGAAACTCAAGCTTAACCTAATTTACTTTTTTTTTTTAAAGAAACAAATTTGAACATGTTGAGTCACTTGAGTTCCATAAATCCCAAGAAAGCAAAGAGCAACACTAGTTGAGTAGGAAGTGTTCGGTATCGTCTTTTAGGAGTGGTATTAAGATTTTTCCATGAGCTTCGTCCACAAGAAGTTGTTCATACAGACGGGAAAGAAACATGTGCACCAATTATTTGGTCAATTCAAAGTTTGTATTGGATTTGTTGGAAGAGAAGACTATTTCTAGCTTAATTATAATGAAAAAGTCTAGCAGGTAATTGAAGCCTGATACCTTTGAATGTTTCTCAACTACAAAGACTGAAAAAGTCTTCAAGATGATACTACAGAGATTTCCATTGCTTTCAAGGATCAAATCTTTGCTATAACAGGATCATCTAGAAAAGCTGGAACGAGCATTAAGTATCAAATAAAAATGCACTATCAGGACTTGCTGACTTTATGTAAAGATGGGAAAATACAGGCACCCATCAACATCTACGTGGTTGTCATCCACAATAACTATCATTTGCTGGAACATTCTTTACTTGAGAAAATTCAAACAAGTTTAGACAGCACAAACATGTACACAAATTTATAAATACTTAAAAATGTTGAAAATGCAAACTCAAGGATACTTTATCCATAGCAGTGTTAAGCTGGTCAAATTACCAGAAATGGAGACCAGCACATGCAACATGATGCTTACTAGCATATGTAAACTAGTTGTCCTTGGAAAGGAATTGCATGAAGACTCTACATGAAGTTTTTTATTTTTTTCCCCACAGTATTTTAGGGACTAAAAGACCTCAAATTTAGCACTGTTCAATTGGTTTCCATACAAATGAAATCCAAATTTTCACAAGCATACTTCAAAGAATAATTTAATAACAATGACTATCAAATGTCAAGCATGTGGTAATTCTAAGAAAGAGAAAACAAGGACACTTACTAGCTAAGCATTTATGGAAATTGAGGCATAAACCTGAGTATATGGGCAAAAAAAAAAAAAGGCTGGCAATTATACCAGTTTTCATAATTCCTGAGTCCTGACTATTGGTTATACACCAGCTCTTCCCTCCATCTATGCAGCCAGAGATCCTTAAATCAACTTCCTATCCTCATGTAATTTTGTGAGAGCACCATCAATTTGTGCAAACACATCTTCTTTGGGAACATTTCCATTAACCTGAAATCAACAAAATGGCTCTCCAATTTAGATTTGATAATAGTATAATACCAGATGCATTATCTGCCAAATCATATACATATATACCAGAAACCCTCTCTCTCTCCCCCTCCCTCTCTTTCCCACTCTTTCTTGACGATAATCTACTGCCTCAACAAGCAGATTTTCCTCCCTCATAGGGGACATGCAAGACAAATTGCTTGTGTTTAACTCAAAATAATACAGAGCGACTTTCTGCATTTCACCTTTCCTTTCATATTGTTGTTTAACACAAGAAAAGGAAACCCAGTAAATATTGCTGGCATCGGATTAGTGGCAGTAAGAACATGGTTAAAATAGAGCACAAGCATCGACAGAGGTGATACACATGTTGAATAATAGAAATCTAAAGCATGATGCTTGAGCATATCCACCAACATGCACATTGTCATATACTTGTTGGGAAGTATCTTCTAGTAGCAGCCCCAGTATCAACTTACCAAGAGCTGTTCAACATAATAATTTATTCACGAGGTAGTGGAGCCTGATAACATTAGGATAGCTGGGATGATATGGTAGTGTCTTCGATTGAACACACGGAAATAATATTAGAGAGAAAGAGGTATTTTATCACTTGCCTTGAGTGTAATGTCTTCATACATTAAAAGTACCGCCTCCACATTTTGATGATGAGTTTGCAACCGCAACTTCACCTAAATACAGCCATACAAAAAAAGGAAACAAACATTATCGCTTAGCAACATTGACCCAATGACCCATTAAAGACACAAAGAAGACAGAGTCCTCTGAACTAATAAGAGTGTAAGTAAACAGATAAGTTCAAAACATGCCTTTTCTTCAGTGTCATCAAAACGTTGGGTGAGCCTGGCAGCAATTTCTTCAGTCTCAGGGGGGGAATACTTGAGGTGGTATATCTTCCCAGTAACAGGGTCTAACCTACGTCCAACCACTCTTTCAACAAGAATCTCTTCATTGACCTGCAAATCAACATTCATGAGGTTGGCTGACGGGGAAACTCAATCTTGATATTTAGAATTTGAAATCTACCCAAGGATGTGAAGATACGTCAAGGCCATTACATTGTTAAACCAATTCTTTCATCTTCATTAACATCTTCTTTTACTTTGGCTTGGATAAAGTATCCTAAAAAAATTTTCAAACATACATGGATATCATCAAATTATGTACAGGGAAGAATATCAGCATGCAAGTACGCATTCTCCTCTTCCTAACCAGATAATGGGATGCAACCAAATAATATAGCATGCCTGCAGCAACAAGAATTCTTACTTCCAGGAGAATAAAAAGATCGGGCTGGAAGCCAAATTCTTTAAGAGCAGTTGCTTGTAGTAAGCTCCTTGGGTATCCATCTAAAAGCCAACCATTTTCTTGAGAGTCTGGCAGCAGCAGACGCTCCTTTACCATCTACAAGATCAGGTCATTGAATACACAATATGAATGATTTGAAAGGAGCGGAGGAGGAAAGAAGGGGGCAGTGAAATCATGCCTACCATGACAACTATTTCATTTGGGACCAACTGTCCTTTCTCCATGTATTCCTTTGCTCGCTTTCCATTCTCACTTCCTGAAGCAATTTCTGCCCTCAGAAGGTCTCCAGCAGCAATATGCACCAAACCATACTGCATTTATGAGGATGACTTGGTTCAATCTGTGTTTTCTCAATGGCAATTGCAAAATGAGAAATAATGCAGTGAATGTTTTAACTTCTATCAGCAAATCCCCATAAAAACATTGGGAAGGGAATACATATCTGATCTCAAAGCAGAATTTCAAGTACTCGTCTTGTTTATACAAGTAATCACCAATGACAGTAACAATTCCAACTGCTTGAGCTCAGCTTGCAATTGGCTTTTCTGATAGCTCAATCAAATCACTTGCACATTAATCCAAGCATTAGCAGAAGTTAAGTATGGCATACTCATTAATGCCATACGAAAAACTACTGACAAGAGCTCAAAGAAGCAAATAAGGTGATTTTTATCAGAGATTGCCTAGCTACTGCAGCAAGAAAGCCATCATATTGATGATAGTGACTACATGATCTGCTCATACACAAAAACTTCAACTTGCTTTGGCATTATGCCCAGTCCTGGCTGAGGAAGAGTAGAGGGAGTTGATTTTAAAGTTTCAACTAGAAGATCAATGAAATGGGTTTTCAATTGTGTTTCTCTACATTTGGAAGGCCGCATGTATCAAATCCTAATAGTTTACACTAACCACCTCCCTTCCTGAGTGAAACAGATATGCCAATCCTTGGGAACAAGTGAAACTATCATGCACCTCTCAAGCGAAGCTGAGCTTTCAAATACCAAATTACATAGAGATGAAGTTAGATACGCGTAGACACCAAGTCAACATAATCTCATAAGATTGATGGATCTCACAAATTAATGTCGAACATGCTTTATCAAGGGGAACTGGACTTGACGAAGCACAAACAACTATGCCAAGCTGCCCATCCAACCTCGTTTCTCTTAGAGCCCTATGTGCCAAAGCAGTAAATTGTCTGTTTTCCTTCATCGGTATACTATTTAAGTAGTGTGAATATGTTCCATGGAGAAAGTGCTTGACTACGTAACTAAAACACACCAGACAATAATGGGGTTCTCAAAATTATTAACGCAATGAAAATAATAAATTTAAAATAATATTCAGGAATTTTTAGAATTTTATTAAACAAATTTAGAGTTGTTTAAAAATTTATTACGTGAAGATCTAATCTTCATCGACTTTGAATAATTCTTTAAAGGTTGGGTTGTTGCAAACCATAAGTCATCCAATTGTCCAATCTCTAACAGTAATCTATATGAACCATCAGTAAAAAATCTCTTAAATTCCTATTTAGAAAAGAGAGATTGTTATGCTTAAAGTGTTAGCTTTCTATTCTAACTTGCATAGTTTTTTTGGTAAAAGACAACCACTTAAAAACAAGAGGCGTAGCTTTATATTTATAGGGAATCCTAAAAACCCTATAAATGACAATATTTATTTGCCCCATACATAATATTCATATATTATTAGAGGATAATTTTAGAGATTTAATCAATCAAATCCCTACTTGATTATTTAGGACTAGAATTATAATCCCTAAATTAAATACATTCTAGTGCTTAATTTCTAAAATTATTTTCAATCAAGTCACACTTGATTAATTATCTCAGTTTGACTTCTAACTAATGATTCTTAATGTGTGTGACTCATTAGGTTCCTAATATGTTGATTCAAATATAAATTATAATTCTAAATAAATAGAATTAAATAAATCAAATAGTTTAATTTATTATCAATTCAGTAATTGATTAATTTATATTTGAAGATCAAATGCACCGTCTAGCAACGTGTCATGATCCCCTAAATATTAGGAGCGTCATAAGTGGTTTGACTTAACCTTTGAGTTACTAGTTTTTCAATATAATTATTATTCCTTCATCAATAATGTTTTGATTTAAACATTTTAGCATAGAGTGTGTCTATCATTTCAGATCATATTTGTTCGTAATATTATAATCATTGATCATTTGAATAAAATTTAAAATTCTTTTCAAATCTTATTCCATTTTGCGCAAGGATTTAACAAACAATACTATTTAAGAACATGTGGAACATTTTTATTAATTCATATAGAGTAATGAATCCTTTCTTGATCACTCAAATAATTTCATATAGTTTATGTTATATCCAATATCTACTCATTTGTTACCAATACCAAGATAACATGTAGCAGAATTAAAACATAACACTCTCTATATAAAATAACTTAATGATCTCAAGTCTAAGGATTATTTACATAATTGTCACGTGACTCTTTCCATAAACACAGGTAATATCTCCATATGGAGTTTTCATATAGATCAATTTTGTGTACATGTCTTATAACAAGCACCTACATATTAGTTCTAGGTATCTTTTATATCTTAACTTATGAGAACAACTACTTCCTTTCATCAAGAAAAGAACATAATATGTATCAGTCTTTACCGCTCTAATAAATGTCCAATGTTTGAGAGAGTATCAATCATGAACATTTTAGAAGCAACGCTTTGATATAATATGAATCTCGTAATTATAACAATTTTATAATTTTTTTTGCAAAGTATTTTTGTTCATGAACTTTATTTTTACTCTAGATTTATTAATATAATATTATATAAATATTAAAGATAAATTAAGTTTTTATTAATAATAAATATATAATTAAATAAATATAATAATATCAATTATAACCAACCAATTGATATATAACATGTTAAACTAACAATATACCTCACTGTGAACACACTAACATACTGTCATTAACATTAGAAGCACAATGTCTAGATCAGATTCTTGAAACCTTCACCGGATAAAAATCCAAAGAAATCCCAGGAAGCTACACGCATTACAATGAAAAGAAATTCTTTAAAAAGCCACACTTTCGTAGGCAGAACAGTAAACATAATTAACAAGTGAGGGAAACTAAAAGTTGCTCCCTAAAGAAAGGATTAATGAAGCTGAGCAACAGTGAGTACAGGAGATCAAAATAAATATAAGGAAAAAAAGCTTACTTTCTTAGTGATGAGCTCACATTGAGTACCTTTACCAGAAGCAGGAGCTCCGGAAATCATTATCTTCAAAGGGTCTGCCTTTGCTGATGCCACAACCTGCACGAACCACACACAGATAAAAATTATCGGGAAAAAAGGAGAAAAGAAGCCAAACAAATTCATCTAACAACAACAAAACCCTGTAGTTCGGGTTCTCAATTAACAACATATCAATCATGGTGAAACCCAAAATACAAAAAACATGAAATCTTTTTTACTCACAAAAGCTGAATTCTTGGTTTCGTTGAAACGAGTGGACAAAAGGGTTTGATGGGAACGAAGAGAGAGGCAATATCTGATGTTACTGTAACAAAAAGATAAGTTAGAAGAGAAGAGGATCTGGGAGGACTTTGAGGAAGAACAAGGCTGTTCAGGGGTCCCTTTTCCATTCACTCCCCAGTTGAAATTGCAGGAGCTTGTAGCAGCCATTTCTCTGTCTTGTTTTTCCTC
>Ga0325401_1005260_pt1 | contig 12352 bp, 11 predicted proteins | sample PopdelMetagenome_FD_205666 | JGI IMG/M metagenome (GOLD analysis project Ga0325401, IMG submission 205666) | Populus deltoides microbial communities from Bellville, Georgia, United States - Xylem-PdKOR-R2 | ecosystem: Host-associated > Plants > Phyllosphere > Stem > Wood/Secondary xylem | place...
TTTTTTTTAAATTCTACTAGGTGTCCTTTGCAATGGCTGCCTTGAGGTTTAATGGGTTCCCGGGCATTTGTTTTTATGACAAGTGTAGTGACAATGCTTTATTAAGTCAGATCTAGACACCAGCAGACCTGCTAACTCCTTTCCCCATTGTATATTTGGGTGACAGCAGCAGATCTGGTAATTGGACAACTTAGGACAATGCATTAATTAGTCGGGTCTAGACACTTACAGATTAATGGGTTCCCGGCCATTTGTTTTTTTTCACGAGTGTAGTGACTTAATTAGGTCTGGAAACCTGCATGAGCAGATACCGAGTTTGATGCAATCAAGATGTTTTATTTTAAAAATTGTTATGCACCACAGATCGCCTCATTTTCTTTTTAGCCAGTACTTAGAGATTTATGAGATGCAAATGATTTCACTCCCCCAAACCTTTTTCCCAACAAGAGATCAAGAAATAAAGTGGAGGCAGCTGAATGACATTAACACTGATTTGTGCAATCCGAAACATTGATGAAGTTAGAAACTGAAGACTCAATGGGTTGACAGACTGCTGTTGAAATTGATAAAATAAGGACTTCTTAGCAAATCATTTGTTGCTTAATGCTTGCTACATAGCTATGAAATTAACAAGAAGCTTACTGCAGTTTCCTAGCAAAATGATAAACAAATGGAACAATGGACTCGTTAATTACTTTAATCCTCTAGTTAATCAGAATGGGATGGCCTTCTTTTGACTTCTAGTATTCTCGAAAAGACTTGATCATTGATGATTGGCTCTGCAAATTGCTTGCTGGAAGCCAATTCTGGCTGTAAACCCTCTTTTTTTTTCTCTTCAATTTGCTGAACTAATTCCCATGATATTGCTGGAAAGTGAAACAAAGATCAACTATTTAAGCCCTGCCCTTTCAGCATATTCATGATATTGCTTTTCTGTGTGTTACATAGAGGTGTTGCCCAATTATTTTATCGATGAGTATCTTTAACTGTTTTTGACATATAGGTGGGGTGCAATGTCTGTCCATTTTGAATAGTGTCTTTGCCATTATCTTTGGTCTCCTTGCACTGTTTCTTGGTTCAAGCCTCCTGACACTGGGGAGTAGTTGCTCATTGCCTTTGTTTTGGTGCTATGAGATTGCAACATGGGGGCTAGTCATTTTATATGCAGTAACTGCCATCTTTTTAAGAAGGAAAGCTGCTCTGATTCTTGACGAGAGTGATTTTGGTGGTCGAAACCTGGGTCTGGAAATGTTGGAAGCCAACACCATGGTGGTCACTCCAGATCTAGAAAGACGAGTTAATGAAGGTTTCAAGACTTGGATGGGGTCGTCCCTCCTATCTTCTGATGAAGAAGACGAACCTGACAATTATTCAGAATCACCTCAAATCACTCGCACCTCTTCTAACAGACAAAGAATATGATCTTGAAGTCAAGTGGCATGTGTAGCTTTTTTGTAGAGTTTTCTCAAGTCCAGCATCGAGGCCGTATGGAGCTTGTCATGTTAACTGATGGTTATCAGAAGCCAGTTTAGCTGCTGACACTGTAATGAGACGAACAGTGAGTGCATGGCTTTGATGATGATGTCCATGTGACTATACCCACTGTTGCACTTTTGGTTTTTGAGGTAGTCATCGTAGATATGTAGGTTGTAAATAATTAAATGTTGATTTCACTTTTTATGTTGGGCTCCAGAGTTAATGAAAAAGCAAGCATTTACATTCCACTAGTGATTTGATTAGCTCGAGAATTCCAGGTCTAGCAAGCAGATTGTTCATACGATTTCTTTTTACACCGCCACATCCCAAAATGTCAGCTGAATTTTCAGGTGACTTCGTTGGCTAAATTTGTTACCGGGGATGGCAATGGTTGGGTATCAATGTATATATTATTGCTCCATGATATAAAAAATTTAGATATTTATAAAAAAAATAGGTTTTGAATATTTATTTTGGAATTCATTACACCGGCTATTATTTATTATTTAACATAAAATAAATAATATGTATATTATTTTACTTTTAACATGTTATTTCATAAAGATAAATTTTTCTGTGAACACATCTTTTATTTATCTCAAATTGTTTATGCTAAAAAAATATATTTTATGATGGTTAAAATAAACTAAAAAAAATTAAAATAATATATTTATATTTTATTTTGTATAATTGAAAGCATAGTTTTTAAACTCAACTCGGTGGTCGACCCGACCCAAGACCTGGATCACGGGTTTTAATTAGGTCACTGGGTCATGCCAAGTTGATCCTTATTTTTTTTTATAAAACAAAATGATGTTGTTTTTGTAAAAAAATAAATAGTTAATAAATTACGATATGATTTTTGATCGAGTCATCTAAATTTTTGTATTTTTCTATTTGTTTTTATAAACTTGATCTGGTTCTAGTTCTAGGTGTATCGAGCCAAATTTCAAAAATATGATTAAAAAAATATAAAAAATATAATAAAATCATGTTCAAAGAAAATGAATATCATGATTTTTTTTCTAGAGTGTTCATAAAAAAAAACCAAAGGAAAAATGGAAAAAAAAACAGCAAAGTGCCAACCATCATAATTGAGAAAATATTTGCACCTCACACAGTTACTCGCCTGTTTCAACCAAGCTACAATGCTAATTTGTAATAAATCAACCACAAAAATATATTAAATTTCTTCTTTAAACTGTGAGCATCATAGAAAATCAATTCTTCCCAAGACAGGAAAATCTTAATGGGCCTTATCACAACTTTTAAAAAGCCCAACTGTAATAACTAAACCCTAGTGTGCGTCCCCGCTTCTCTCCCTCGCTGCCTCTCCCACTCCCCCATCTTCTTCTTCCCTCTCTATCTTTCCCTAATCTGCTTCCTCCGAACCCTAATTCTCCAACCATGGCAGCATCGTACGACTACGAAGACGCTCCTAGCAGACACGATGAAGAAACTGGTCCACAAGGTTACGACCCAAACTTCGTCCCGGACTCCGTCAAGTCCTTCGTAACACACTTATACAGACACATACGAGAGAAAAATGTGTACGAGATTCACCAGATGTATGAAACGTCTTTCCAAACACTCTCCGACCATCTCTTCAAAGACACTCCTTGGCCTTCAGTCGACGCGGTCGCAAATTATGTCGACAATGATCATGTTTTTTGCTTGCTTTATCGTGAGATGTGGTTTAGGCATCTGTATGCAAGACTTTCGCCCACTCTTAAACAGCGGATTGATAGTTGGGATAATTATTGTGGTCTTTTTCAGGTTTATTTATTTATCTTCTTTTTCTCTTTTCAATTTTTTCTGTTTTGTAATAATTGTTACAATTTTTGTTTGTTTGATTTGACAGGTGGTGTTGCATGGAGTGGTGAACATGCAATTGCCGAATCAGTGGTTATGGGATATGGTGGATGAGTTTGTTTATCAGTTTCAGAGTTTTTGTCAGTATAGAGCTAAGATGAAGAACAAGACTGAGCAAGAGATTGCCCTTTTGAGGCAATTTGATCCGGTAAAGATTTTGTTGCTTGTAGTTTGGGGATGGCTTTTTTTATATAATGTTAATTTGATTTTTTTATTGTTTCAATGTTGGGTGCTGTTATGGAAGGAAAGGGAAATAAATCAGTGAATTGTAGGGCGCATTCTTCCCAGAATTTGTGATGCGAGAAACAATGCTTAAGTCTAGTGTTATTTGTGGCTTTTATTTGTTGGAAATTGGTGTTTAGTTTTTCAACAGAGATGAGAAATTGGAATTTACCCCATAAAAATTGATGAGACAATAACGGAAAAGAGGAAAAATTAGAACTAGGAAGGTTGTTTTTCAGGTTTTTTTTTATTGCTTGAATGGAATATTGCACCTTTTATCTTGACTTTGGGAAACATGGGGTGAGCAATGAAATTTGAGCCAAGATGGAATTCCGAACTAGCCCTTCTGTTGCTTATGTTGATGGATGCTATAATGTGATAATTACTAGACTCATGCTATTTTACAGATGTTTTTTGTTGGATTTAATTTTGGATTATTGGATTAGAATTAAAGGGTTGTGTACGTACAGGCTTGGAATGTGTATGGAGTGCTGAACTTCTTGCAAGCACTGGTGGAGAAGTCTAGTATCATTCAGATACTGGAGCAGGAGAAGGAAGGTATTGAACAATTCACTGCTACTGATGGGTATGATTATAGTGGTGGCAGTAATGTCTTGAAGGTTTTGGGGTATTTCAGTATGGTTGGTTTGCTGCGAGTTCATTGCCTCCTGGGTGACTATCATACTGGCCTGAAGTGCTTGCTTCCCATTGACATTAGTCAACAGGGTGTCTATACCAGTGTCATAGGAAGCCACATCGCTACAATATACCATTATGGTTTTGCCAATCTTATGTTGAGGAGGTATGCACTAACTATGGTTTTTCATCAGCATATATCTGTTTTCTTTCTTCATTTTCTTGTTTTAAGACTCCATCCTTATATTTCCCTTGAGTTGGTCTATTTTGCTCAAGCCTATCATGCCAGTAACTCTCAGGTTTGTATGAATTACACTTGAAAAAAAACCCATGTGAAGTAGAGAGACTAGAGTATTCCCAGACAGTAAGTGAGCCTGTTGAGTCCATATCTAAACTCTCAATCATACTCCCCAATTCTCATTCCAACCCAAGGATAAAAATATCTAATCTCTTAGGTTAGTCCCATTGTTTCTTCTTGTTTATTGGTTTGCATATATAATATTGTTCTGGGCTTTACCTGAATGAAACCTTTTTTTTTTCTGTCCTTTTAATGTCAAACATCTTTTTTGTTTCTTTTTATAGGTATGTGGATGCTATTCGTGAATTCAATAAAATTCTCCTGTACATATACAAGACGAAGCAGTATCATCAGAAATCTCCACAGTATGAGCAGATATTAAAGAAGAATGAGCAGATGTATGCTTTGCTGGCAATTTGCCTGTCACTTTGCCCACAAGTGAAGCTTGTGGATGAGACAGTCAATGCACAATTAAGGGAGAAGTATGGTGAAAAGATGGCTAGAATGCAAAGATATGATGATGAGGCATTTTCTCTCTACGATGAACTCTTCTCTTATGCATGCCCTAAGTTCATTACTCCCTCAGCTCCAAGTTTTGAAGAACCTCTTGTAAACTACAACCAGGTATGCTTTCACATTTTACATGAACAGAGCTACCAGGAATGTTTGAACAGCACACATATTTCTTGGTGCTCTTGTCATTGACCATCTAACCTTTATGGAAATCACTTGCAAATTAAATTATATATGCATGCTTTCACTGAAGTTGAGGTATGCTGTATGTTATTAAAATAAATTTGTTATAGTGATGCAGATGCTAACATAATATCAAAGTGGATACTTAGAATTTTCTTAATGCCAGAAATAGGAGTAGAAGGGAAGAAAATAGCAGTGACTGTGGTCACACCATTCTAAAGCAGCATATTTTTCTCCTACAAGTATTTTTAATAATGTCATCTGATTCATGTTGCCATATGTTTTATATGGACAAAGATACCACTTATAAATTCCATATGGTTTAGACACAGCTGTACCCTTTGTGAGTTATCTGGATTGGGAAATTAGGATTCGCTCTTAATTTACTCTCTTAAAAGGTAATGTCTGCATATCAAGGAAGTTACATTCTATCTGTTTTGATGTAGGCTGAACCAAGCATTTTGGCAGCTGACCTGCTAGGCCCTCAACCTTAAACCCTCTCTGCCTCTGCATGCACATGATATTTACAAATTGCTGTTTATGTCTGCAGGATGCTTACAGACTGCAACTGAAACTGTTTCTTTACGAAGTAAAACAGCAACAATTGTTGTCAGGTGTTCGAACCTTCCTAAAAGTGTATTCTACTATATCCCTTGGGAAGCTTGCTAATTACATGGAAGTGGATGAACCTACTTTAAGGTGAGGTTTTTGTTCCATAGGCTTATTTCATTTAAACCTTTAATAATTGGAAATGATGTCTTGAACATGCTGCTGTTACATCTTACAGGACTATCCTGATGACATACAAGCACAAGACTCATGCTGTTGATTCCGAGGGAAAGATTATATCTAATGCTGATGTGGATTTCTACATCGATGAGGTTTGTGTTTTTGCATGTGACTAGGTTGTTGATCTTTTTTTAAGTTGCGCATGGAATTTAATATGATGTTAAATTGACATATTAGCATGTTCTTGGAGTTTTGATAGTCTTTTTGGACCTTTGCAACTAGCTGAACTTGTTGATTTTATTCACAACGTTGAATAAACAAATCACCGAGCCTTTCAGCAATTCATGAGAAAATTTACCATTGCAACAACCAATTCTTCGTCATCATAGCACAGAATCATGGTTCCTATGATATAATTGACCATGGCGAGAACCAATTCTTCGCCATCATAGCTGTTGTTGAGTTGTGGTGTCCGCACCATAAGCCATACATTTATGTACTCATGTTTGATGTGTGCATGTACTGATTACATCCAACTAAGCAATGCAAGTTAAAATACTTCCAAGATATACTATGGAAAGGCAAGAAGTAATTGGCGGTATTTATTGGAAAATTTCTGCTCTTTTGTTCTCAAACAATGCTTTACTACTGCAGGACATGATTCATGTTGTTGACACCAAACCAGTGAAGCGATATGGTGATTACTTTTTGCGGCAAATTGTCAAGGTATGCTCATTTTCTTATTTGCTGGTGTTCCAATTTTCACAACAGTGTTTAACTTCGCCTGTCATGATTTTTTTTCTTTTCCTTTATGATACAGTTTGAAGGGGTGATAAATGACATGGATCGGATAAAGCTGGAATGAAGGCCTATAACGTAGAATTTGTATTGCCTTAACTTGCATCTAGATTCTCTTTGTTTGGCTGAGATTTTGTTATCTATTGGCATTTTTTCAGTTTTATTTATTTTAAAATTTTGAATCAGTGCAACTGTGTTAGTTCTGCCCCCCCTAAAAAGAAGAAGAGAGAAATTGGCTTTCGGGATCCTTAAAAATGTTGTCGCCATGTCATTCTCACAATTCATGAAATATACAAGGGGCATTATTATTGTACTTGGAATGGTTTATGCTTCTACCATGAATAGTATAGTGTACATCATGCATTAGACTAGTGCCTAGCACCTACATTCATTAACCCTAACAAACAGCATCATGCTGTAGCAATGAATCCGATTTGTGAAGCAAGTTTAACATGCTGCTTTTTTCTTTTCAAAGGTAGTCCTCTTCTTCTTTTCTTTCCCAGGACCGATGACTCTCTTGTCCAGTGCAGCTAACTATTATAGGAGGATGACTAGCTTGTTCATTGCTATTAACTACTATAATGGGATGCTGTCCTCCCAGGACTACCAGCAGTTTAGGCTGTTAATTAATTGCTGGAAAAATGAACAAGTACCAGGTGCTGTAATGGAAACAAAAATTGTGGGCATGAGAGAGGCCCTTATTGAATTGCAGTTGAAAGTGGCAGAGATTGCTACCTTCCACTCCAGCCATTATCTAGACTGGTACTCGCTTCATGAAATGGTTAGGATCTCTGCCTGTTGCACCACTGTACTGTTCCTTCTCCTTGTGCCTTTGCGAGGATGTGATTGCTTGATCATGTGTACCGCCAATTTGTTAGAGTCAAGAACGAGGTAATGCAGCCCTTGCAAGTAAGCCTGTCTCGCCGTCAAGAACTTGAGGGCAATCTAATTTTAGCTAGCACAGCTGCAAATTTATTTATAAAAATAACACAGTGAGATGCACATGCGTGACCAATCAAAAATTTTTTTTGCATAGAGTTTAAAGGCTATAAAAATATTTATGCCATTAAGATCTTGCACGCGATACCTGTGTCTCAATAAATTATATTATTTTCACAAATAAATTTTCACGGCTGAAATTTTTAGTCATACTAGGTTTTTTTTTCAAAAAAACTCCAATTAAGTTTTTTCCAAAAAAATTCCAATCAACATTGTGTCACGAACATTCTATAATGTCTCGGGACCACCTGCGAGGCATCCCGCTTTCAACATGTGGGCTGTCTTCTCTGCCTCTAGATTTTGTGCTGGACAGACAGGAAGCCTTCCCTTTCTAACTTTTACTGGCCCTTGCGTGTACCGTACAGGTGTTTTATGTTGTATTTTATTTATTTATTTATTTATTTTTAGTATTTTTTAATTAATATGATATCCGAATTAGCTTGTATGTATCTTGATTAATCTTATAGATCCTAAAATTAATGATTATATAAGCTTTTAGTGGCTTTAAAATTTGTAAAATTCAAACTGATAATTTTTAGAAAGTAAATTTAAAATTTAACACCTTTTAAATTTTATTTTATTTTATTTTTGCATTTCATTGTTTTGACAGATTGTGGTACTGATTTTTCCTAACCTAGTCTTTATGGAAAGAAAAGCATATTGGACTCTTGAGTGTTACTTATTGTCGCTCCATGCATACTTGACTGTTAGGTTTGCCTTCAGCTTGGTGGTTTCTGTATATCTTGATGTGCATCTCTCATCTACCTTTCAAAGGAAGTGCAATTCCTACCCTCTTGCATGCAAAGAATCACACCAGGAACACCCTCTGTGTGTCTATTAACCACCAAAACAATATCAGTAGAACCCACTCTTCGCACATGCTTACGGACCACCAACCCCCTCTCCCTTTCTACACCAGTTCAGCAGAGCATGGCGGCACTTGTGTTTCAAATGGGAAATAAGCTTGAGAGGAGCTTATTATTCTTCTGCCTACCAATATTGGTTATGATAGCTGCTCAACACAGGTAGATTCAATACCAGAAATGACAAAGTGTGCAAGGTGTTGCTTGCGCAACTCAATCAGGATAGTCAACCTGATGATGCTCTTGTGTGGGACTGGAATCATCATATATTCACTTTGGCTGGAAAAGAAATGGGATCAAGGTATTGCTAAGTTCCCTCATAGGCAATCTCCTCTAACACCATGGTATGTTTCTCATCCCCTCTTATTCTTCTCAACTACACACACGTTCCTTCAAACATCACTTCATGGAATCCTTTTCCTTTTCGATGAATTGAGATTATATCATTCATAGAGGAAGGAACATATCAATTCATGGTTGATTCAAGAGATCCAAGGAATGGCTCCTCGGAATTCTAACAAGTTTTGTTTTTTTTTTTCCTGGTTTCAGGTTTATATTCACATTTTTAGGAGTGGGAATTGTTGTCTGCTTAAGCACTGTCGGTGGTCATATTATAGCTAATTGCATCAGCAATTCTACTCTCCTTTTCGTATCCTTTCTGCTTATCATTAACAAAACTAGAAAGAACAAAAGACATTCTGAAGCATTTCAAGCCTTATCATTTTCGAGGACTGCTTAACCAGTGATCATGACATCCTTAATATAAGCTCATTATCTGTGCTTCTAGAGGAAGCTCGCCATCCATTATGGTTACATGTTGCTTGTAACATTTAAGTCTGCTACATATAATTTCCGTCCTTGACTTAAACTTCAGTACATTGTTACCATCTGCTGCCTTCTTTCCCTTGAGGCGACCGCGGTCTTCGCGATTTTCTTCAAGACGGACTGGGGAAAGGTATGCTTGCGCTAAGTTATCTGATTAATATATAAATGAGATGCTCTTAGTAATGTGACCATAATATGGTCAAAGCTTATCTCAACCATTTTGAGACACAGATTAGCATCTACGGTTTAGTTATTGGTAAATTCGCATTATCTTGAAGCTAGGAAGGACAGGTGTGGTTTCCACATCCCCTTTACCCTGCATTTGGCTTGTTCTGCAGAATAGTCTGAACTCAAGTCTGATTTAATACGCAATCTATATGATCCCTGAGCCTACTTTCGAGTCTCGATATGATGCCCAGATGCTGGTCATAAGCTGCTTGTTCATGAATTTAATTTCCATGGTGTACTTAATTCGTAAACATTTTGCGAACAAGACTGTACTTCTCATGTCATATTTATCCTAGTCTTCTTTTACAGAAAATTTCTGCATACACGGGCGAAAAAAACACGTACTTTGAGATGTTTATATTGACCCATGTAAAGATAAGCCGTGCAATCACGATCTTGATTTTGGTGGCTCAGGTAACTCTAACACAAAAGGCTTGATAGTTCATCAAAACTTTAGTCATTAGAGTATTTAGTTTGTTCTCTCCTGAGAAGGACACAGGAATTTATATTGGTAGTTATCATTTTGCAGAGCAGTGTCGTTATACTTGCTGCCATTCTTTGGGCAGTAGGTAGCGAGCCAAGAACTGACTTTCTCGAGGTGGATACCTCGGTTTTTATTCAATCCTTTCTGGTGCCAGCAGAATCACCTGGATTTGCAGAGAGACCAGGACATGCTTGCAGAAGATGTGGGACCAGTGTACCTCTAGGAGGAGGAAATGCACTAAGAAGCCTTTTGTCACGTTTTAAGAGCTTACTCAGAAGGAGATTTCAGAGAACATACACTGTTTATTAATCTCCCTTCCACCCTCTTTCAGTTGAGCACAACAAAGGTTTTGCAAGTTCTGTACATTGTACCAATGCTTAAGATACAATGTATGGAGAAATTTTGTAGGTTCAATGAAAGGCTCGCTAGAAAAAATGCGTAGAGATGCTCCCAAAGTTGCTTCCATGTCTCACCATATAAATTTCGACACCAACTTTAAATAATCTAGTACAATGGTTCCCATCACCATATTTTTCTCGCATCATGTTTCCTTTCCTTTTCTATGTTCACCTTCCAAAAATAATTATTCAATCCTACGACCATATCATCTAGCAACTAGTATATATAATAAATTCTTTATATTCAATTGTTGATCAAGAATGTATATATACTCTAAAATATCGCTATCATGATGATAGTTGTTAGATGAGTTAGGGGTATTAACTATTAACTGATTTAGGGTATGGATTAATGGGTTGCTTAGCATGTCATTCGTCAATTTAGGTTAATTATTTTTGTTTAAAATGACATGGTTTTTTTATATATAAAAATAGTTTGATTCAATTAAATTTGAATGAGGTTTAATTAGGTAAAATGAATGACAAATTAATTTGTCAGATCATTCAAATTTAATTGGATTAATTTAAAAAATAATTCCAAATAAAACTCTATGGAAATTTCTTGATCACCATATTATGATATTGAGTTCAATAACTATAATTGATATTCAAATCTCTACCTAATTATAAAAGCTAAATATTTTATAAGTTTTCTAATGTTAATAACTTAATATAAACAAAAAAATATCTAATCCAAACAACACCAGCCATGTTACCAGGGTGATGTCATGGGTTAAATATTTTTTTATCCAATAAAAAAAATAAATAAAGTTTTTTCACTGCATTTTTTGACATAAAAAGATTCTTAAACATAAATTAAAAAGTTTATACACATATCTAATTAAATAAAATGATATTTATGAAGAGTTAGCTAAGAGTAAAACACTTGATTTTATAATAATAAAAAAAACAAACGTGAAGGAAAGAAAAAAACAAAAACACAAAGATCAATTTTCAAAAAAATAAATGTTGAAAGATGAAATTAAAAAAAATTAATTTTAAAAAATAACATAAAAACAAACCAAACCCATGTGAACTATCAAAACTCGTGATTGTGCTCATGAGACCTGGATCGACCGCAAGGAAGGGAAACCTAGAAAAACAACGAAGCAAAATTATCAATAAAAAAATGTTAAGTGATGAAAACAAAAAGAAAAATTATATAAAAAATATTTGCATCAAATCAGGCTAACCTGCTACTTTGCAAAAGAAAACTTTACAGAAAAGAAAGTGAAAATAAAGCAGGAGGACCAATTTAAAAAAAAATTAAAATTTCAATGATGAAATTGAAAATAAATCAATTTTATTAAAGGACCTAGAAAAAAAAATCAAAGTCAAACTATGTCATCCTTCGAAACCCATAACTTGTTCATGAAGTCAGGATTAACCTCATAGAAGGCCTTTTTTTAAAAAAATAAAAAATTTGAATGAAGAAATCGGAAAAGAAAATAAGTAAAAAAAATAAAATTGACTCATATTAACTTTTCAAACTCGTGACTCGAAAAAAACGGTGAAGTTCAATCCCTAGCAGATCAAATGCCAAAGGATGAGACCGGAAAAAAATCAATAAGATAAAATGATATAAAATTAAAAAAAATCATAATTAAATGAATGAGTGAATATCAAAATAAAAATAAATTAGAGAGTAATAAAAAAAACTAGATCAAAGGGCTAAATAGAAAGAAAAACTTTAACATAAAGAAGAAAATAAAAAAATAAGGATCAAATTAAAAAAATTAAACCATTATAAACTTGAATTGAAGGATGAAATTGAAAACCAATAAAATTTTTATAGAAGAGAAAAAAATAAAAATTAAATGAATAAGGA
>Ga0325401_1005261_pt1 | contig 12350 bp, 13 predicted proteins | sample PopdelMetagenome_FD_205666 | JGI IMG/M metagenome (GOLD analysis project Ga0325401, IMG submission 205666) | Populus deltoides microbial communities from Bellville, Georgia, United States - Xylem-PdKOR-R2 | ecosystem: Host-associated > Plants > Phyllosphere > Stem > Wood/Secondary xylem | place...
CCTCCTGGCAGCGGACCAGGACTGTGACAACGTCGGGGTCGGTGACGGTCGAGAGCCTGCGCGGTGGGGAGTTCGCGCGTGTGTTCATCACGATCGGCTGGGTCTGCACCGCGGTCGTCGGGGTGGTGACGGCGGCGGTCGGCCTGCCGCCGGGTAGAGCAGCGGCGACCTCGGTCGTGGTCCTCACGGTCGTCGGTCTCGTCAGCTGGAGCGCAACCCTGTGGACGACGGAGGAGCCGGGCTGGATCCTTCCGTGCCTGGCGGTCGCCGGTGTCTGCGGTGCGGGCCTGGACGCGATCCACTCCTCGGGGCCCGGTTACGTGCTCTGCTACATGGCCGTGGCCGCGATCGGGTTGCGCCGGCGGGGCATGGCGGCCGGGCTGGTCGCAGGTCTGGTGGGTGCCGGTCTGGTCGCAGCGGAAGCATCGGTCTCGCCGCAGTCCGTCAGCGCCGCCGTCGGCAGCGGCATCGGCGTCGCCTTCGTCTTCGTCGCCACCAGGTTCGCCGGTGCCAACCGCGACGCCGCCCTGCGCGTCCAGGCGCTCCACGCCCAGGAACGGGCCACCCGCGTCGCCCAGAACGAGGCCGCGGTGCTGGCCGAGCGCGCGCGCCTCGCCCGGGAGATGCACGACGTCCTGGCCCACACCTTGTCCGGGCTCGCGATCCAGCTGGAAGCCGCTCGCATGCTGGCCGAGCACGTGCACGCCGACCCACGGTTGATCGACCACCTCGCCACCTCCCACCAGCTGACCCGGGACGGCCTGGTCAACGCCCGGCGGGCCGTGGTGACGCTGCGTGACGACACCCCGTACGGGGTCCGGCAGCTTCCGTCGCTGATCGAGCTGACGCGACGCACCACCCACCTCGCCATCACCGTGGAGGAGAGCGGGCTCCCGGTGGACCTGCCGGTCGAGCTCGACCTCGTCGTCTACCGCACCGTCCAGGAGTCGTTGACCAACGCGGCCAAGCACGCCGGGCCCGGTGCCACCGTCGACGTGCTCCTGCGGTGGACTTCTCAGGTGCTGACGGTCGAGGTCCGCGACGACGGTGGGACGGTCGCCGCCCCTGCGCCGGAGGGCGGTCACGGTCTGGCCGGTCTTCGCGAGCGGGCCGGCCTGTGCGGAGGAGCGCTCCAGGCGGGGCCCTGCGCGGGCGGCTGGAGGGTCGAGCTGACCCTGCCGCTGCCGGCACCGCGGCCGACCACCGGTCAGGCGGCTCGCTCGTGAGCGGGACCGAGGCGGTTCCGACTCCCGTGCGGGTGCTGGTCGTGGACGACCAGCAGGTGATCCGGGAGGGCCTGAGCATGATGCTCGGACTGCTGGACGACCTGGAGGTCGTGGGCGCAGCGGTGGACGGGGACGACGCCCTGCGTCAGATCGCCGACCACGACCCTGACGTCGTCCTGATGGACCTGAAGATGCCGGTCCGGAACGGCATCGACACGATCACGGAGATGCGGGCGCGCGGCAGCCGAGCCCGCGTGGTCGTCATGACGACGTACGACGAGGACGAGTGGGTGTTCTCGGCGCTGCGCGCCGGCGCGTTGGGCTTCCTGACCAAGGACGTCGGAGCCACGGAGATCAGGAGCGCGATCATGGCGGTCGCGACCGGGCGAGCCCAGCTCGACCCCGGGGTGCAGCGCAAGCTCCTGGAGATGCTGACCTCCGGGTCCGGCTTCGGGACCGCACAGACGGCGGAACGCGCTCCCGCACCACTTCCCGGGCTCACCGCCCGCGAGTGCGAGATCCTGGACGAGATCGCCCAGGGGCTCGACAACAACCAGATCGCTGAGCGGCTGAGCATCTCCCTCGCCACGGTCAAGACCCACGTCAACCACCTGCTGAGCAAGACCGGGTGCACCAACCGAGCGGGCCTGGTCATCTACGCCTACGAAGCAGGCCGGGTCGATAAACGGCCCGGCGGCTCGCCCTGAGCCCGACGCTCGACCCTGGGAGCAGCGACCTCACGGGCACCGGCGCGAGAGCGGTCGCTCCCGCCGACCCGCGCTCGACCGACGCCGGTCGCGACGGCTGCGGTGTGGCGCTGTGGAGGGCGACCGGGTCTAGCTGATGCCGACGAGCCCGACGACGCCGAGCGCGTACAGCACGAGCACGGCGAGGGAGTCGACACCCATGCCGAGCACGCGCCGCTGCGGCCGGAAGATCAGGCCGGTCGCGTAGACGAGGGTGAGGAGCATGGCGATGGCGGTGAGGTAGATGTCGCTGCTGTTGGCCTGGGGGAGCACGGCCTTGCCGGAGAGCACGGCGGCGACGAGGAAGAGCACGGGCAGGAAGGCGTTGCCGCCGAAGATGTCGCTGACTGCGAGGTTGTCGTCCCCCTGGCGGATCGACTGCAGGCCGGTCGAGATCTCGGGCAGCGAGGTCGCGAGGGCGAGGACCGTGGCACCGAACAGCACGCCGTCGAGCCCGACCTGCGAGGCGGCGGCGTCGCCGGTGCGTTCGAGGACGACGCCGGCGCCCAGGGTGAGCAGGGCCGCGACGGCGAACACCAGCACCGTACGGCCGGTGGAGTGCTTCTGGTGCTCCTGGTGGTGCGCGGGCTTGCGGCGCCGGTGGCCCTGGGGGTGCGGTGTGCTGTCGGGCGCGCGGCCGTCCTCGTGCCAGGGCAGGTGCGACCCGGAGCGGCGGACCAGGAGGAGGCCGACCAGCCAGACGACGGCGATGAGGACCACGCCGGGGGTGAGGCGGGCGAAGGTGAGGTCGGAGGGCAGCTGGCTGCCGGCGACGACGACGGTGAGGACGGCGACGACGACAAGAGCCTCGACGACGAGGGTCAGCGACGCGGCGCGGTAGGTGAGGGGCTTGACGCCCTTGCCGCGCTTGCCGAAGCGGTCGAGGACGACCAGCACGACGGTCTGCAGGGCGATGCCGCCGAGGATGTTGCCGACCGCGACGGAGATGTTCCCGCTGATCGCGGCGCTGACGGTGATGGCGAGCTCGGGCAGGTTCGTGGCGACGGCGAGCACGATCAGCCCGCCGAGCGCGCTGCCGAGGTGGAGGCGGGCGTCGAGGACGTCGGTCGTCTTGGACAGCTGGATCCCGGCGAACCAGACGACGACGGCGGCCACGACGAACAGGCCGATGAGGGCCCACAGAGGCAGGGCGCTCATCGGGCGAGTGCGCCTTCGGGCTCCACCGAGGCCGCGGACGGGATGCCGCCGTCGAGCGTCGGCTCCGGGCGCGGGTGGGAGAACGTCTGGTGGTGGCGCCGGCTCGCGCGCGCGTGGTGCTGCGCGGCGCGTTCGACGAGCTCGGCCGCCAGCGGAGCCAGCGGCTGGTCGTCGCGCCACAACGCCCGGAGACGCCGACGCAGCGGGGGGCCTTCGACGTCGACCTCGACCAGGGTGCCGGCGGCGAGCTCGACGCCGACGGCCAGGTCGCTGAGCACCGCCGGGCCCCAGCCTCCGATCACCGCCTCCACGACCGCGTGGTTGGTCGGCAGCTCGGCGAGCGGTTCGGGACGGGGCACCCCGACGTCACGCAGGGCGTGGTCCAGGGCGAGCCGAGGCGCCGACCCGGGTCCGCGGTCGATGAGCCTGGTCCGGGCCAGCTCGGTCCGCGAGACGCGGCGAGGGTGGCGCTCGGCCCAGGGATGAGTGGTGTTGACCACGAGCAGCAGGACGTCACGCCCCACCTCGCGGTCGCTGAGGCTCGAGGAGGCCTCGTGGCCCTCGACGAACCCGACGTCGGCCGTCCCGGCCGCGAGGGCGTCGGGGACGTCCTCGGAGTCCATCGACTCCAGCCGCATGGTGGCACCGGGGTGGCGCCGGGCGAGCCCGGCCAGCCACCCGGGGACCAGGTGCTCGGCGACGGTCTTGCTCGAGGCGATCGTGAGCCGGCTGCCGCCTCCGTCCCGCAGCGCCGACAGCCCGGCGTCGAGCGAGGACGCCGACGCCATCGTCTCCCGCGCCCAGTCGGCCACGAGCACGCCGGCACTGGTCAGCCGGGAACCGCGTGGTGTGCGTTCGACCAGCTTCATCCCGACCTGACGCTCCATCGCCCGCAGCCGTGCCGTCACCGCCGGCTGCCCGAGCCCGTGCTGCCGCCCGGCCTCCGACAGGCTGCCGTGCACCCCGATGGCCATCAGCAGCTGCAACGAGTCCAGGTCGGGCAGGCGACGCATGGCGAAGACTCTAGAGCCCATCGACGTCGGTGATGACGCCATCAGCAGCTCGGATGTTTGCTCACCGTGGGCTCAGGTAACGCACGCACGGTCGATCACGACCACCGTCGTGTCGTGCCCGGACCAGCCCTGCGCCAGGTCCCTCCGTGCACCTCCACCTCATCGCCCGAAAGGCTCCTCGTTGTACGCCGACCTCACCTACAGCCAGTCCCAGTGTGACATCGTGCTGGCCAGCTTCGTGCTGGCGGGCTTCGCCCTGTTCGCCACCTTCGTCTACCTGACCATGACCCGCTCCGAGGTGTCCCCGAAGTACCGGCCCTCCGGTTCTGCGGGGGCGCTCATCGGCCTGATCGCGTCGCTGGCCTACCTGCTGCTGACGATCTCCTGGATCACCGGGTTCGACTTCGACAAGTCCACCCTGACCTACCGGCCCTCCGACTCCGCGCTGCAGTTCCACAACAGCTACCGCTACGTCGACTGGGCCATCACCGTCCCGCTGCTCAGCATCGAGATGGTCGTCGTGTCGACCCTGCGCGGGCAGAAGGCCAACAAGACCCGCCTGCTGCTCGTCGCGCTCGCGTTCCTGATGATCGCCACGGGCTTCCTCGGCGCGGACACCTTCGACAGCACCACCGGACGCCTCGTCTGGGGCCTGGTCTCGACCGTCTTCTTCATCCCGCTCTACGTGATCATCCTGCGTACGGCCTTCTCCTCGGCCCGTGAGCTCGGCGAGCCCGCCGGGCCGCACCTGCGCCGGGCCGGACTGATGCTGTCCTGGACGTGGGGTGTCTACCCGATCGCCTACTGCATCCCGTTCTTCTTCGCCGACTCGCCCGGGTGGGCCGTCGCCGGCCAGCTCGCCTTCACCCTGACCGACATCGCGGCCAAGGTGGGCTACGGCTTCTTCATCCACGCCACCGCCAAGGCCCGCACCGCCGTCGACGTCGCCGCCGGCGAGGTCCCGCACCCCGAGGCCGTCTACATCGACGCGCTCAAGGTCGCCGAGGCCCAGCCCGTCTCCCCGGCTGAGCGGACCGTCGGCACCTTCGGCCACCCGCTCAAGGACCCCGCAGCGCCCGCCACGCCTCGCGCGTGACGCTGCCTCACCAACGCACACCGGCACGGGCGACCCCAGCGGTCGCCCGTGCCGGGCGCACGGCAGTCCGACCGGTCGACGTCACCCGACTGGCCGTTCAGGTGTCGCGGTCCGCCGTGGTGCTCACCGTGCTGCTCGCCCTGGTCGCGCCCTCCTGGGTGCTGACGCAGCAGATGTGGATCCTGGCCGTCGGCTTCCTGCTCGGCCTGCCCCACGGCGCCATCGACCACCTCCTGCCGCTGCGCCACCACTGGGTCCGGGGCGGACCGTCCGGCCTGCTCGCCGTACTGATCGGGTACGTGGCCCTCGCCGCACTCGCCTACGCAGGCCTCCGCCTCGCCGGACCCGTCGTGCTCCCGGTCCTGCTCGCCGTCTCGGTGCTGCACTTCGGCAGCGCCGACCTCGCCGCCGACCGGACCAGACCCGCAGCCACCACGTCGTGGTCACCCGGCAACGCGGCGGAAGCCGTGGCTCGCGGGCTGCCGATCGTCGCCGGCCCCCTGCTCAGCTGGCCCACCCTCACCGGGAGCGCGCTCGCCGGGGTCGGCCTCGGCGCGATCCCGCCACCCGCCGTCACCACCGTTATCGCGGTCGTGCTCCTCGTCGTCAGCGCCGCGTACGTCGTCGTGGCCCTGCGCAGCCGCCGCTGGACCGCGGCCGCCGAGGTCGTCCTGCTCCTCGCCCTCTTCACCACCGCACCACCGCTCGCCGCCTTCGGCGTCTACTTCGGCCCGTGGCACGGGCTGCGCCACACCGCCCGCCTCATCGCCGACGACTCCGCCGACCGCGAGGACCTGGACCGCGGCAGGCTCCTGCGCCCCCTCCTCCGTTTCGGGGCAGCCGCCGCACTGCCCGCCGGGGTCGCGCTCGTGACCGTCGTCGTGCTGGTCTGGTTCGCCGCCGGGCACCAGGACTTCGTGGCCCCGGTCTTCTCGGTGCTCCTCGCCCTGACCGTGCCCCACGTCCTCGTCGTGGCGCGCCTCGACCACGACCGCCCGCGGTAGCCCCTGACCTGGTCCGGGAGACGCGCACCGGTCCGCGTGCGCGGCAACCTCGTCGTGAGCCAACTGGCGCACGGCGTCGAGCGGCGACGGATGCCGACCTCGTCCCGAGCAGTCAGCGAGGCTCGGGCGTCGGCGGGCTGAGCACCGCGAGCCGTCGTTCGACGCGCCCGGGTGCAGTCACCAGGTACGCCAGGAAGGCGAGGAACACCACCGCCGCCAGCCACCACCACCAGTGCTCCTGGGTGACGGCCAGGAAGGCGTACACGACGGGCAGCACCGAGAAGAGCACCAGCGACCACCGGCGCGTGCGCACCATCTCGTCCCGCCGACGCCTGACCAGCGCCTCGGCAGCTTCGCGGAGCCGCGGGTCGTCCGGGGCCGGTCCTCGTGCTGCGGCCCGTGCCACGGTCCGCAGCTCGAGCAAGGAGAAGTCCTCGAGCCCCACCAACATCCGAGCGTTGATCCTGCTCGTGGTGACGCCCATGACGACGCCGAACAGGACGCCACTGACGGGACCGCTGATCAGGGCGGGGAACCAGCTGTCCTCGTCGAGCCGGAAGAACACGGTCATCAGGAGTCCGAAGACGAGGCCGTACGCCAGCCCCTGGACCCACCACGGACTTATCGCCAGCTTCAGCCGCACACCCGCAGTCCTACCGCATCCCGAGCCGACCCGAGCCGGTCAGCGGTCCGACACGTGACCTTCTCCGGCTCGTCGGTGGGGTGCGCGTCGCAAGAAGCGCCGAGGAATGAGGCGAAGTACCAGCGGGGCCTCGGTCACAGGGCGGAGGATCGTTCTCCGTGTCGAGGTGTTGCCCGCAGACCGGCCGAGAACCGTGAGGTCGAACGCGTGAGTGTCAGAGCGCGGTGGACGGTGCGGATCGCGATCGTGGCGTTCGGAGTGCTGATCGGTGGTGTCTCGGTCGTCGACGCCGCCATGCAGGCGTCGGGGTTGAGTAGTGCTCCGGCTGGACCCGCTCGTCGAGCAGTGCTGGCGTCAGTGATCGGCGGGCTGCTCAAGGGGCTCGGTCTCGGCGGCGTCTTCTTCTGCCAGGCGGCGGAGTTCCGGGACTGGTCGTCCTGGTCACGGCCGCTGAGGCCGCTCCCAGGAGCGGGGTCCGGGTTCCGGAGCGCTCGCCGTGCTGCTCGGCAGATCGACGGCGTCGAGCCGTACGGACCCGATGAGGTGGCCCGTCTGCGTCAGCTCGCGGAGCACAGGGTGTCGCTGCGCCGCTCCACCCTCGCGGGCAGGCTCGCCGTGGTCAGCCTGGTGGTGTTCTTCGTGGGGGTCGTGCTGTCGCCTCCGAGCCTGGAGCCGGTGACCGGGCCCGTGCTCGGCCAGGTCCTCAGGGTGCTGGCGATCATCATGATCGTCTTCCTGGTCGCGGCCTGTGTCGTCAGCTGGCGAGCGACGACCGACAAGAAGGCCGAGGCGTTCCTCGAACGGACCGCGCCCCCTGCTCCCGACGCAGCCGCCACCCCCAGACCTGACCAGGGGAGATCCGAAGCGTCGCCCTGACGGACAGACTTGGCTCGTCGGCACCCTCGCTGATCCGGCGGTGTCCCCACGTCGCGCTCGACCACCGACCGGCGGACATCCCCGCTTCCTCGTACAGAGGACTGCTCGGGGCCTCCGACGCGGTGTTCACTGGTGCTCGTGCTCCGCGGCCTCGGGTATGCGGCGGACGGATCGCTCGTGGACGACACCGGGCACTCCTGGACCCGCGTCAGCAACTGGGTCGAGCCGTCCGATGCAGAACGCCTCGTCCGGGCGGGGACGAGGTTCGTGGTCCAGGAGTGCTCCTCGCCTCCTGAAGTCGTCCGTCCTGAGCGGTTCAGGCGGGACGTCAAGGCGCGCATGATCACCGCGGCCGTCCTGGGCGACCACGAGGGCACGAGCAGGGTCCCGACGATGATGGTCGGAGAGCTCTGGCGCAGCGCAGACGGCGTCGAGCTCCTCCTGTTCGTCGAGCAGGACCCACGCCCTCGCAGTGCTGAGGAGCTCCAGGACAGCTGGTGAGGAGACCCAGGCCCTCCATCGGCGACCGTCGGGCGGAGCTCGCAGCCGACCTCTCGACGAGGACGAGACGGTGACCGCGACGTCGTCGCGCGCGAGGGCCTAGTGCGGGGTCAGCTCGAGCGGTGGCTCTCGCTCGAGCAGGTCGGTGAGCCACCGGAGGTAGGAGGGCTGGGCGAGGCGCAGCCGCGGCAGCTCGGCCGCGGTGAACCAGCCGATGGCGTCGTGCTCGTCCGGCTCGGCGTTGATCGGCTGTCCGATCCAGCGTCTGGTCAGGAACGCGTGGGCGACGACGTCGGGGTCGTCGTCGGGAGCGTCGATGGGCTCAAGGTCGAGCACGTCGACGCTGATCTCCTCGCGGCACTCACGTCGTGCCGCCTGTTCGGGCGATTCACCCGGTTCGACGTGTCCGCCGAAGAGGTCCCAGCAGTCGGGGTACCAACGTCGCGCGAGATGACGGTGGCCGAGCATCACGCGTCCGTCGTCGAGCAGCGCCACGATCGCGACCGTCTCCGTCACCGACGCAGTAGACCACCGGCGCCGGTCACCCCGGCCTTCGAGATCGGTGACCGCGCGCGATCGTCGGACGCGACGGCAGAGATCGTGCGCTCACCGATCGAGAACGACGCCCCGGCGTCGGACAGGCGGTCGCAGGGCCCTGGTCGCCGTTCATGCGCCGAGGAGAGGTCGTCGGTGGGATGCTCCGCTGGTGGACAGCGACGCCGACGTCAGTACGTCGACGCTCCTGATCGGTGCGGGGGCCACGATCGCCCTGCTCGTCGCCGGGTTCCTGGTGGCTGAGGCCGTCCTGCCTCGCTACGTGTACGAGTCGTACCTCCCGGCCTTGACCTTCCTCCTGGTCTTCATCCAGGTGCACCGGAGCAGGGCCAAGCGCCGGCGCGAGAGTCACTGACCCTGGCCGCGCGACGCCGGGCCCGATCGACAGAACCTCGTGCGGGAGCACGGTCGGGCTGCGCTGCGAGGTCGATGCGGCTTGCTCGTGGTGTCACCTGTTCGGTGCCGTCATCAGCAGCAGCGTCCTCGACCGCGATCGTCGAAGCTCGCGCATCGGCAGGATCGCCAGGGCAGCGACGGCCACAGCGTCGCCCCACCACCACGGTGAGGTCAGGAGAGCCAGCACGGCCAAGACCAGAGCACCGGCACCCAGGATGGCCTGCGCGGCGATCCCTTTGATCGCCGCCTCGTACGACAGACGTGCCAGTCGCTCGGCCTCGCGCCGTACCGCTTCGTCCGTCGGGACGGGTCCACGCCGGCTGGCCGCCAGCGCCTGGACGCGTTGCTCCATCGACAGGTGTCGGTCAGCGGCGCGGTAGCGATCGCGCCGCTCCCAGATGCCGAAGAAGGTCGTACCGGCGGCGAGCAGCACGCTCTGGACGAGCGACTCGCTGGCAGCAGATTCGAGGGGTCGACCCCTCGCCAGGTGGAAGCAGAGCAGCGAGGCGAGAACCAGCAAGAACGACGCCACCAAGCGGGGCAGGGCGTGCCGCCACTCGATCGGCGGCACCGTCGGTCTGCTGACGGGGACGAACACGACAGCAACCTAGGGCGGGTCCGGACCTCGCGAGAGCGGTTCGACCCTTCATGGCGTGGATGACGAGCTCGTTGCCACTGTCGAAGACGAGGACGACCGTCTCCAGAAGACGGCCATTGCTGTCGAATCCGAGCCGGAGCTGTCGAGAGGGGCTGTCGTCGTCGAGGTCCTCGACCCAGAGAGGCCAGGTCGCAGCCTGGATCGCGTCCCGCTCTCGTACACCGTGCTTGAGCGCCGACCTGTGGATCCTCACGCAGCCGAAGCGGCCAGCGCCTCACGGATGACCTCAGACCGAGACTTGCCGTCGCGTGCTGCTCGGGCGTCGAGCTCTGCGAGCTCCGCGGCCGTGAGTCGTAGAGCGACGACCTGTGACGGTTCGGCGCCTCGACCAGGCCTACCTCGGCCGCGTCTCTTCAGCTCCTGGACGTCGTAGCCAGCGTCGGCCTCTGCGGCCCAGGCAGCGATCTGCTGCTCGGTGACAGGAACTCCGTCGATCGTCTCGGGCATACTCACAGTCATATCGTATGACGAAAATGAACACTGGCTGCCTGTGATGCCGACGGCAAGGGCGCGAAGCTGTTGTCGAACGCCGTCCGCCCAGCGCCGATCAGGAGCGCAGGCTCAGTACGACGGCTCCTGCCGGGAAGACCCTCGTGGGACCCGCCCGAGCAGGACGGTGCTCCATCAGGTGTTGGCCGCGATCGGCGCGTCGAGCAGGCGTCGGGCCAGGGTGTGCACCCGTTCGCGCAGCTCAGCCGGCTCGTCGACGACGACGTCGGTGTCGAGGTCCGCAGCGAGGGACACGAGCACTCCGGGCACCCAACCCAGGCTCTCGACACGCATCTGGACGCGCACCCAGCCCGTCTCCTCGGCGGGGGCCACCACCGCGAGGCCCGGAGGCAGGAGCCCGCCAACCTCGTCCGGCGTGGCGCGGACACGCACCGCGACGCGGAGACGCCACGGCGTGGCGGCTAGCCCCTCGAGCACCAACGACCGCACGTCGAGCTGGTCGGGAGGGTCGAACGTCCCCTCGCCGAGCTGCACACGGTCCACCCGGTCGAGGCGGAAGGTCCGGACCTCTCCGCTGAGCGAGTCGGCACCGCACAGGTACCAGCGGTCGCGGTGCGCCACCAGCCCGTACGGCTCCACGGTCCGTCGACGGACCTCGCCGTCGCGGGTGTGCTCGATCCTCAACGGCCGTCGGTCGCGCGTCGCCTCGGCGACGAGCAGGAGAACCTGGGCCTCGTCCGGTGGTGCGGTGTGGCCGGGACTCAGGTCGGCGACCTCGAGCAGCGAGTCCACCCGCGCGGCGAGGGGTCGGGGGAGCACCCGGCGCACCTTGCCGGCCGCGGTGCGGGCGGGGGAGTCGGCCGCACCGCCCTCGATCCCCGTGTCCCACGCGAGCAGGCCCAGCAGCACGGCGAGGGCCTCGTCGCTGGTCAGCATGAGCGGTGGGACCCGGTAGCCGGGCATGAGCCGGTACCCGCCGTACGTCCCCCGGACCGACTCGACCGGCACCTCGAGATCGAGCAGGTGCGCCACGTAACGCCGGACGGTGCGTGCGTCGACGTCGAGGCGTCGGGCGAGGTCGGCGGTCTTCCACACCCCACCCGACTGCAGGATCTCGAGGAGGGCCAGGACACGGGCGGTCGGTCGAGCCACCGCCGAAACGTAGCCGGGATACCGGGCCGAAAGTGTCCGGTACCGGTCCTAGCGTCGCCGCCATGAACCTGATCTCCGTCCGCCTCATCACCGACCACGTCGACCACCTCGTCGACTTCTACGCCCGCCTGACCGGTGCGTCCGTCGACCGGCCGTCACCCGACTTCGCCGAGCTGCGGACCCCGAACGGCACCATCGCGATCGGCAGCACCCGGACCGTCGCGCTCTTCAGGCCGGGCTCGGCGGAGCCGGCCGCGAACCGCTCGGCGATCGTGGAGCTGATCACCGAGGACGTGGACGTGGTGCACGCCGAGGTCAGCGGCTGGGCCGACGTGGTGCAGGCCCCGACGTCCATGCCCTGGGGGAACCGTTCCCTGCTGCTGCGCGACCCCGACGGCACCCTCGTCAACGTCTTCACCCCCGCCACCGATGCAGCACGGGAGAAGTTCGCCCGCTTCAGCCGCTGACGTAGCCGCGCCTCTCCCCGGACGGACGTCCACACGCCGTCCGCCCGACGCCGACCAGCAGGGCCGGCTCAGCGCGACGGCTCCTGCGGGACAGGTCCGAGCTCACCAGGCGACGGCCCCGTGCCGGTCGGTGAAGGTCCCGGTGGGGCCGTCGGGGCCGACGGTCGCCATGGCCACGACCGCGTCGGTGCCCTCGGTGACCGTCTGCGGGCCCGAGTTCCCGTTCAGCTCGGTGGCGGTGTAGCCGGGGTCGACGACGTTCACGCGCAGCTCGGGCAGGAACTGGGCGTAGACGGTCGTGATCATGTTCATCGCGGCCTTGCTCGCGGAGTAGGCGAGCGAGGGGACCTGGCTCTCGATGCGCGAGGTGTCGGCCCGTACGGCGAAGGAGCCGAGCCCGCTGCTGACG
>Ga0325401_1005264_pt1 | contig 12347 bp, 10 predicted proteins | sample PopdelMetagenome_FD_205666 | JGI IMG/M metagenome (GOLD analysis project Ga0325401, IMG submission 205666) | Populus deltoides microbial communities from Bellville, Georgia, United States - Xylem-PdKOR-R2 | ecosystem: Host-associated > Plants > Phyllosphere > Stem > Wood/Secondary xylem | place...
AACAGAGTCATAAACGAAAAGAACCACCTACAGAGACCTAAAAAAGAGAAAAAGCAAATGAGAGAGCACGCAAACACGCTTTTTGACATAAAAAACAACAAATAACCATCTGACATTCTCTTAAAGAAAAAAATTAAACAACTTTGACATGATGAGAGGAAGGCAATCAGGGCAGCAGCTCCGACGACAATGGCAAACGTGGCAGCATATTATAAAACGAAGTGACATGGAGTTGCCAGGATGTCCGAAAAAGAAAATAAAAAAAAGCCTACCAAGACAAAACAAGGCATTACAAACCTTAACGTGACACGGAATGGCCAGCCCTCAGAAAACCAGTCTCAGCCAAACAGTGCTCTGATTCAGCACTTCCCTCGAACAACTTGCCGACTTGGAAGCGCATTTCATGGGAACCCATCACAGTTCACAAATCAAGGAACCTGTGAATCAGCGCCAAAAAAAACACATCGGATTTGCAACAATGTTCCTCACAGAAGCAACGTAAAAACGCAGATGAAAAAGAAAAAAGAGAATGGTTGAGAAACCGCGCCGACCGTGCAAGCCATGACGTTAGAAAGAAGCTATCCTATCCTATGAAACAAAAGGAGACGGCTTTGACCGATAAAGAGAAGAGGAGCGTTGTAAAAAACAGCGAAGCCAGTTAGAAGACACCACTGCAAAACATCTAGTAGCTCCAGCCCAGCCTAAGCCTAAAGAACCCAGAAGCACACCTAAACCCCAACCCAAATGAGAAGAGAGATGAGCCCCAAAGAAAAAAAAAATCATGTCCCTAATCCACAAGCCCATATTTAGCAGAAGAGAATGAAAATTCACAAAAACTAAAGCTTGTGGAGTTTTGACTGTACATAAAATGTTCACTTTCTCATAAATTACTATGAATTGAAGCATTGATTTTTTATTTTTTATTTTTGTAAAATCACCGTTCCCCTTCTCACAGATCACTTGAACGGTCACCTGCTCTACTAATTGATTAATACTAAATTCTTGATCAGCGCTAAGCTGCGAGATTGATCATTTTTTTAATCCTAAAAAAATGTAAAGATTCGGAGAAGTAAAAAAATGTAATGCCTGCTAGATGAAAAATCTTTAAAATATTAAGAAGTTAATATATTAAAAAAAAATTAAAAATATATATTATAAAGACAACACTTAAGATCAACTCGAGCCCGTCATGATTAACCTAAAAAATATGCGATCTAAAGCATAAAACCATGATAATTCTATGGAATGCAAATTAAATTAAATTAGAAAACTCAATTCTAATTAACCAAATATTGAAGATAAAAAATGAAAACAATATTAAATTAAAAATAAAAACCTAAAAAAAAACTTGACTGAACCTAGATTGACGACCTACGCTACGTCGCGACTCATGAGTCGAATCAAATTTTTTCTAACATAAAAAAAATGCTCAGACGATGATAGTACTTTTAAAGAAGCAAGAAAAACCTGAGACCTAGATTGATGACTTGATTGGATCCAATAAACTCGGTTAATTTAATAATATAATAAAAAGGCAACAATAACAAATAAATCAAACAATTTTTTTCAATAATTACTTATAAAAAATGAGTTGTCAATATCATATTTAAAAGGAGTCGCTCCGTTGTGAACACTATCTCATCACATGAAAGAAGACGCACCCTCCACAAAAGCAATGACTCATAAATAAAACCAAATAAAATATTATTAAAAGTGCATCTTATACTTATATTTAAATTAATTAATTTAATTTAATTTAAAATTTTTTTTAAAAGAAAAACTAAATTTAATAAAGGAAATTAAGCTACATGCGCTCGCCTAGGGATAGGGGTACAACCATGACAAATAAAAAAAACCCTAAGGAAGGTTGGTTTTGGCTACCACAAGTCCAATCATTTCATCGTGCTTTAAAAAATACAATTCCAAAAAAACCCTTAAAAACTAGTTGATTGAGCTTTGCTTTTAAAGATAATAAAATCAATCCACTGTATAAAAAAGTTCAAAGACTGAATTACCCCACTCATCTTCATAATGAAATATTGACCATGTAAAAAAGATCATCCTACCCTTAAGATCAAAGCCAATGAATTTTCTTGTGATGGGGAATTTCATCAGCATATTACTACAATAAATAATGTTTTGTCTCTTATGTTACAATATTTTTTTCACGTGAAGTAGTTTTTGTTTATACTTCACAATTTTATTAATTCTATTATGAATTTTTTTAAAAATTAGTTTTTTTTTTGTCGTGGCCAAAGTTAGTGAATAGTTTTATATTTATTGAGGCCACAAACCTAAAGCCGGTGTGGTTTATGCTTAAAAAATATTATATCTTTAAAAAAAAACCGCTATACCTCCAAGCCAAATACAATTGTATGGCAGTGAAAAGAGTAAGTGAGCTTACTCTCAAATTTATAGTTGCAGTAATGTTCCTTTTCTTGAGCTTTATTCTCCACAGGCGCAATCCAGGCGTCTTTCTTAAGAATCGAACCTACCAGGCACCAGCAGAGGTTATCTTTACAGTTAAAATTATGAATAGATTTACTACACTATTGGAGTTTACGCATCCCATCTGTTCTCCACTATAATCCAGTTCAAGAACAAAAACAAAGGAGAAGAAGCTGGCATGCAGCACTAGTTCTTCATACATACAGCTGCTTTAATTACCAGGCCGTTCCGATTAAAACTTTGATAATTAATATTCGCAAAAAAAAAAAAAAAGTTGCCGCAAGACTTTATAGCTCATACAGCTCGTACATTTTTCTCTCTTCTCTGTGATGGGCAAGAACCACCAGGGCATCTCAACTTCTTTGAAATGATAGCTTGATATACGTTCGTAGGCATTTAATTCAGTTTGTATTTGTGTGTGTGTGTGTAATTCAGTATGAATAATTATATCTTATGATTTGAAAAAATTAACCCTCTCTTGACAATCATGGAGAAATGAGATTTTTTGTCAATGGAGTCTAATAATGCGGCTCGTTCCTCCATTCATTTATGATGACTCGAGACTTTTTCTACATGTATGAGATGCAAGTAATTGTTTTTTCTATGTCCCAAGTAGGGAATATCAGAAGTTTCAATTTGACGTCAAAGAGAGAGAGAGAGAGAGAGCAAGTAATGACTTGAAAGATCACATTTCACTGTTTTTATTGGTCCATAGTAGCCACAATGGAGTCTAGTAGTGCGGCTGCTAAAGTTTAGTAACAGTCATTTTTTAGAAATTCTAAAAGAGAATATGAAGTTTTCATTTCACCTCAAAGATCATATTTCATTATTTTTATTGTTTTTTTTTAATTTGCTTCAATTTATTAAGTTGTAATTTTTATAACTATTGGGTCATAGAAATAGTAATGTCACATGTCATTGCTGATGCTGCACCATAGGTCAAATTAAATTTTTTTTATATTAAAAAAATATCTAGGTGTTGTTAATAAATTTTTTAATAAAAAAATTTAAATTATATATGATTAATATGATGTGACCATTTAACTTGTCATGCTTAAAAAGACAAAAAAAAAAAAAGAAGAAGATGAAGTTTGACTAAAAAAATTAAGATAACAAGTTTTTTTAAGTATTAAAATAACAACATATTAGATCGACTTTGATTAATTTATCAAATCTGTTATCCAGGTTATGAAATCCTGATTACCTTATAGAAAACATATATACTTTTTTAAAAAAAAACTCAATTCTCAATTAACCCAATATTAAATGATGAAATTGAAAATAAAATTGAACTAAAAAATAAACCGAGTCAACCTCGGGTTATCTTACCAAACTTGGATTATGAAATCGAGATAACTCTATAACAAACAAATCAAAATAAATTATGAAGCTCAATTCACAATCAATTAATATATTGAAAGATGAAATTAAAAAACAAAATCAATTAAAAAAAGACATAAAAAACCACTTGAGCCAAACAAACAAACTCTTGACCCGGGTCATGAAACTAGAATAACCTCATATAACGCAAATTTAAACAAATTATGAAGCCAATTAATTCAACATTGAATGATGAAATTAAAAAAAAAGATCAATTAAAAACAAGACAAAAAAACATATGTCAATCAACTTAACTCGCGATCTAGATCATAAGATTGTGATAACCCCATAGAAATAAAATAAAAAATAATAATCATGAAGCTCAAATCTCAATCAACCTAATATTGAAGAATTAGATTGAAAAAAATCAAATAAAAAGAGAAAAAAATAATGACCCGAATTGATAAGAGTTAACCTGTTAAACCTAGGTGAGGAGACCATGATAACTTTATAGAAGGAAAATAAAGAATTTATAAAATTCAATTTCCAATCAATCTAATTTTGAAAGATGTAATTGAAAAAAATACAATAAAAAATAAAAAATTTGAGTTAATCCGACTAACACGTAAAATTTGTAATTTGCGTTATAAAACCATAATAATCTTATAGAAAGCAAATAAAAAAATAATTATGATTATGAAACCAAGTTTCCATTCAACCCAATATTGAAATATAAAGTTGAGAAAAAAATTAATTAAAAAAAACAAATGATTCAAGTCAACACGACTAACTCGCAAAACTCCCAACTCGGGTTATAAAACTGAGATAACTCTATAGAAAATAAATCAAAATAAATTATGAAATCCAATACCTAGTAAACCCAATGTTAAATGATAAAATTGAAAAAAAAAATAAGTTTGAAATTAAAAAAATTTAAAAAGTTTTCAAAACTTTAATTGGGGTACTAAAATGAAAATTCACTAATTTATTACTATAATGTGAATTGTCAAGGTCTTCTAGTATATGATAGTTTAAAGAAAAGATGCATGGTTCAAATAATAAGGATTTATTGGTTGATAATTCATCATTTTTATTTTTTATTAATTTTTGACTGATTATGTTTTACTTTAAATTTTATCATGATAATTCAACTTGTCTAAAAAATATAATTTCTTGTTCTTTTGGATTAGCATAGACGCATTAAATAATTCATCACTTGATTTTCTATGCAAATTTATAGCTATATTTTAAATAATAAAAATCTATTTTCAAAATTATGTCAATACGAGTGAAAGAATTTAACAATCAATTAGAGAATAATGATGTTTTTAAATCAATATTTATGAAATTATTAATTGAAATTAGACAACTTTTCAATACAGATTCTTTAAGCATACTTTCAAGTTTCAATGTCGATTCTTGCCTTTATTGACTATTTTAATTGATTTTTTACGAGATATAAACAATTAATTGCATTTATATTTTTTAATTTATCAAAATAAGATACATTCATAAAATTACTTAGAATTGAGAATGAAGACACAAACCCATAGATTAATTTGCCTGGGCACACTCATAAATTGTATTCTACTGCCTAGCCACCATAGAGAGACTGTTATCAAGTCTGCAATAGTTCGGTTCGGTGTCTTTCTGAAAGCAACACAAACTCAAATCTCTACGGGGCCCCATCTCAAGGACGAGCCCCCCTTTTCAACTTAAACAGGCCCCTGTAACATGTCTGGAGCTGCAGAGGGAGTGAAGACAATCTGATAACCAGAGTCATTTTTTCTTTCCTTGTACCTGGCAAGCCATACCATCTCCCTTTCTTTTCTTTACATAATTCTCTAATATTATTTCCTTGCCTTTCCCTGTTACTGCTAGAACATTGTCTTGTCTGTTCTCCGAGCGAAGACCTCCTCAAAAAGATCCCTCTCCCTCAGTTTACATCAAAGTAGTAATAGTGAAACCAAAACCAGTGAAAGGCTCATCATTCCATTACTAGTATAGAGAGAGAGAGAGAGGGGGAGGGAGAGAGGGAGAGCTCATTGTTTTCACTCATGGTAATCTGATTAGGACATCTAGTGTAAGGTTTGATACTTTGGTAGGCCACCACACCACACACTGTCAATCACTCACTCTCTTTTTAGTCAAAACACTCACTCGCGCATACACTCACACACACTCTGATCTGACCAGACTACTAAACAATAATAAAGAAACAAAAGACAAAGGGAAGGTCTTTAATTCAAAAACTCACACAATTTTCATTTCATTTTCCGCTCTTCTTTTTTTCCCACTTTTGTCTTTTCTTGCTCTCTCTTGCTTTTCTTTACCAGCATCTGCATTTCCCTGTCAAAGCTCTAGATTATTTTCAAATCCAGGGTTTTGTTCTTGTTATGGCGTGGTTCAGGACTAGTTGAGTTGTCCATCCTTTTAGGCCTGTGTAACTATCAAAATTGTTTCTAATTCTGCACAACATTTGTTCGCAAAATAAGTTGTTTTCTGGTGCTGCGAGAGTGAAGTTTGTTGCTTGTTTAACATCGTTTTCTTGCTAGCTTTAGTGGGGTTAGATTGCTTTCTTATCACTGGATTTTCTTAATTCTGTCCTTTGAAACAGAAACCTCTTTGAAACCCTTGTTTCAAAATTCCTTTATATATGTGTAATTGAGGATTTAGGGCTATAATGCGTTTCATTTCCTTTCATCTTTTCATATTTCAAGTTAAAGATTTTAAAATTTGTTGTTTCCCAGCATTTGCGCTCTTTATAGAAAAACCCTTGTAAAACCCTTATCTTGAAACCCTCACTTGCTCTCTAGTTTAGTTTCTATTTTGCACAATCTTTGGTTAAATTCATAATTTAGTGTTGAAGAGGGTCTAAAAAAAACTATCTTTAACAACTAAAGAGAGAAGGTAAAGAAAAATCAGAGATCTTTTTGCTGGTTTGATCTTGTGCTGTTGTGATCTTGCTCAATTTTGCTTAGTAAATGCATGGATGGAAGAGAAACCATGGCATTTCCTAGTGGGTCATCTTCATACTATATTCACAGAGGAAGTGGGATTCTTGGGTCTGGGTCTGGATCACAACATGATCCATTACATCCTCCAACTGGGTTCAGATCCTTGTCAAGCCCTCACCTTGCATCTCAATCAAATGTCAGGCCTGGTTCATCTGCGCCAGCATTTTCAATAGAGCCGCCAAATGCTAATTTTGGCCATGGCATTAACATGGCTGCAACCTCTGAGGTGCAAGTGGGCGAGCCAGTGAAGAAGAAGCGAGGTAGGCCCAGGAAATACGGTTTGGATGGGCAGGTTTCACTTGGATTGTCTTCCTTGCCAGATAAGGCTAAGCCATCCTCAGGGGAGGATTCTTCCACCTCAAAACGAAATCGAGGGCGGCCGCCTGGGAGTGGAAGGAAGCAGCAATTGGCTACCCTTGGTAAGTATTTGAAGTACATCATTCCTGTAGTTATATGCTATTGCTACTGTAAGTTATTTATATGATATCTTATTGACATTTATTATGGTTTAATAATAAGTTTGAATGCATTTTCTGCACTGGGAATTCCACTTAGCTTAATATTAGGAGGCAATGCATTGTCTTCAATAGTGATCTTGTCATTTTATTTTCAACAAAGTGTTTGATTTGCAATGTTTTGCTTTTGTTATCAAGATTTTCCTTGACATATATGCTAAGCTCTTATCCATTTTTTTACCTTGCTCTATTCTTTCAAAGTTGTTTCCATTTGTCCATTGTTCCTTTTAAATGCTTCTTGTTTTAAAGCATTTTTAATCTGTCATTGACGTCAAATTTTATTTTGATATTTATGTTTCCATTTTTCAATAATTCCTTTTAAACGCTTCTTGCTTTAAAGCATTTTTAATCTATCATTGATGTCAAATTTTATTTTGATATTTATGTTGACTTTAATATATCTAGTTTTTTTTTTCTTTCAATTTTCTAAAATGATTTTAATTGATATTGCAAGGTGAATGGATGAACAGTTCAGCTGGAGTAGCTTTTTCACCGCATGTGGTCAGCATTGGAGCTGGAGAGGTATGCTATATCCTTTGTAGTTTCAAGTTTCTTGGACATTTGATTTGTAATCTTAAGTTGAGTGTTCAACTTTTTTAGTCCAAGATTCAGTTAACTTGAAAGTTTTTTCTCCATGAAACTCATTTTATTACCCGCATTCATGCTTTTTCAAATATGAAAGAAGCTGGTCTAACATCTTTGGAATCGTATGCATGAGGACATCTTTGGAATCGTATGCATGAGGTTTTCTTGCATTTTGGAGGGGAGAAATAGTGATATTAGGATAGTCACCCCTGACTTTGAAGTTTCCTTCATTTCCAGTCTGTGTTTTGTCCAGTATGTAAGTAAACTTGAAGGGTTTTCCTCCATGAAACACAACTGGCCACATTTATGCTTTTTAGAATCTGAAAGAGTAGTCTTAACGTCATTAGAACTGAATGATGAGGTTTTCCTGTACTTTTAAAGGGACCAGTTTTTAACTACTGCTAGCATATTAGCTTTGCTAGTGGGGTAGTAATAACAATATTTGGTACTTGCCCTGACATTGAAGCTTTCTTAATGTTTTTCCAAGTCTGTTTTCTTTGGTATGCAAGTTGTTTAGCTATATGAAATAGCTAAATAGATTGTTCAAAACAAAATATGCATATATCAATGGAGAAACTTGGTGCACATGTGCAGGCACACACATGCATGCTATTGCCCTTATGGAGTTGCATGGTTTCCCAATTTCATGTTGATTTAAAACCTGTTATGCTGTTCTTTGTAGGATATTGTTTCAAAACTATTGTCATTTTCCCAACAGAGGCCAAGGGCTGTTTGCATCTTGTCCGGTACTGGTACAGTTTCCTCTGTGACACTTCGTCAGCCAGCATCTTCTGGGCCCCCTATCACATACGAGGTTAAGGCAATCAAATATCTTTTGATATTTTTCTAGATTGAACTGTTTCATTTGAATGACTCAGCTTCCTTACTGCAATTTTGTTGAAACTGTTGATCAGAAATTGGATGTGAATGCCACTATGCCACACTTATTTTCCCCGAAGTTTTATAAGAACCCCACAAGGTTCTGACTTGTTTTATAGTACATTATCTTTTTCCACATCTTCTAATACGTCAATGCACAGCAATAATTATTCCAAAATTGCTATTGAATTTTAGTGTGTCCAGCTTCCTGATATATTTTTACTTCTTTTGTTAATCGTTAAAATGCTGAAAATATAAGAGCGCGTGGGCAAACAATGTAATAGCTGTCAACTTGTAGATTTGTGACTAAACTAGTGACGACAGAACCAAGAATTCAATAAATGAATTTAAAGGAATATTTGAGCATAGAATGCAAGAATAAACAGGGAACGGTAAGGTTCTGGTAGAAAAATAGATGGGACTCAGCTTAATCTGGAGGTGATTAAGCATTGCATGAAAATAAATTGAATCTGAAGCCTGTTAGGCTGATAAGCAACAGTTGGGAATTTGTTTGAAGGTCTGGAATTTGAATATGGAACATAATTGGGCATATGTTCTATCGAGTAGGAGAGCTTTTAGGCTGGGTCAAGTGTCTAAAGTTGGTAATTATGTTCATGCTTTGCCTGTGATTAAATGGATAGCAAATGGTATGTGAACAAGGATTCTAATGTCATTATGAGGAAGTATGTCACGGGTCTCAAATTATTGAAATATCAATTAATGTGTGACAAATGTCACGGGTCTCAAATTATTGAAATATCAATTAATGTGTGACATTAGTGCAGATATCAAAACCAATTTTATTCATCATTTTTCTGAAACCTCAGGCAAAATCATCTATCAGCTGATAACTAAGACGAGTGCTTACCTGGCATGAATGTTGGTTAACTGTTACTTTGAACTTTGGGTGTAGGGTTCTAAAACCCCAACAAGGAGCAAGCATTTGTTAGATTTGGGAATGCTGCCCGAGATAGGATTGTATTTCTTGGCTTCAATGTTGTTCATTTTGTGGTAGATTTGTAGATTAATTACATGTCTGGCCACATAACTTGTTCAGTAAGTTCCAGGGGTGGCGAACACTTTACTACTTTCTTTCAATGAATAAAAATATGCTTTTCCAATGGCTATGTCATCGTGGATTGAAATGGCCTCAGAGTTTTTGGCAGATTTAATATAAAAATAAGTGATGCCTTTTGAAGGTGGTCATTTGAAGTTTTGCCATATTTTTGGCCACATTGGATTGTTTAGTGAGTTTCAAGACTGGCAAACACTTTCTGTAGTGGATTTAAGTGGGTGCTGAGTACTGTGGTTTAATGGATATTGTTGAAACTTGGATGGATCTTTTTTGCCTTTCCCTTCTGCTTAGGTACTGTAATTAATTCAAACATGTTTTTAGCAGCAAGAAGGACCTCATTTAGAATATTTAACTTGTGTAGGGCCGTTTTGAGATATTATGCTTGTCAGGCTCATACTTGGTTGCTGAAGATGGTGGCCCTCGCAATCGAACTGGTGGTATAAGTGCTTCTTTTTCCAGTCCTGATGGCCATGTCATTGGTGGTGCAATTGCAATGCTTATTGCAGCTAGCCCAGTTCAGGTACTATTTTGATGCTCTGAATTGTGTTGTACCTTTAATTGTTCATTCTATGATAATGTTACTGTTCTGCTTACAATCTTTAATATTCTGAAACTTCGATTCTTCTTACTTTATGAGTGTGCCCGTGCTAAATGCTGTAAAATTTGGTGACATTCAAAACTATTTTAATTGCAATTCAGACTTCCATTTTACTGGAAACCAGCCAAAATCATGACATAATGCTTGGCATATGGTAGAATGGCATGCAAAAATCATGGTTCATCTTTTGCATGTATGTGAAGTGTGCAGCATTGTTTGGGATTGGCAATGTTGAATTCACTATGGATGGTTTCCATTATGGGCGATCAAAGTGCACATGGAAAATGCATACTTTATGAAATACAATATGTGAATTGTGAAGCATTGTTTGGGATTTGCAATGGTGATTGTGTATTGGATTAATCTTTTCAATACTGAACTTGGTAAAAACAGAATGGTTTAACTGAATATATATCCCTTTTGTTATTGTGTTGATACACCACTTTATATTCACCTTTATAGTCTAGCTTTTATCAGTCTAGCCATGTGGTCATAATAAAATGATAAATGAGCCCTCGCTGCAGGTGGTTGTCTGTACATTCCTATATGGTGGTTCTAAGAAGGATAAACAAGTAGGCCGTCCCAAAAACAAAAAAGACTCTGCATCTCAGCTCGATGATAATTCTGCTAACCTGAAATCAGCCACCCCTACCAGCACACCGCAAAGTTTCACTCCCTCTCTGACAAGTGTTTGGCCTGGTCCGCGACCAGCTGATATGAGAAACCCCCACACTGATATTGACTTGACAAGAGGATGACTGTTTGCTGCAATAGACACGTGACAATTTTGTACATATCTGTTGTTCTAAATGTATCCAATCCTGCGATAATTATGAAATCGGTTCTCCCAAGTAAAGGGCAATGTGCTTGTGCTGACGTAGTTTGTACAAGTAGCCACCATTTAAAATTTTCAAGTGACAGTAGAAACTTGTCAAAATTTCCTGGTAAAAACATTAATCTGTAGCAGAAAGTAGCGTAAATCGCTGTTTCAAGCAAATGATGGCTGCTATTCTTTGGAACTTTGGTTTCCCTTGTTACTCATTCATTCCTAGTTTAACCGAGCCTTGGCAGGTGTTTCTTTGTAAGCATTACCCCGATCAATTCTTTATGTAAGAAACCCGTGTTGCTCGAGCATGTGACAAATATTATTATTATTATACGATTTTGTCGATCAGGGAGAAAACACCAGCCTTCAACTGTACTGCTGATCTGAATTATTCATGGACTATGATATAACTGCTCGGGGAGGAAGATGTATTGATAGTATAGTATCTTGGATCTGCTGCAAGCCTGTAAAGGACAACCAATGGAGATCATCACGAAGATCTTAAATATAACGATGAAAATGTTGCCGATCTGGATGTCCTTGAATTAAGAAAGAGCGTGTCTAAACGAGATTCGAAGTTTTGAACTCCTGTGAATCTTCCTAGGAATCATCATAAACAACAAAAGAATCTGAAACAGTAGAACCAAATGAAAAAACATGTTGAATAATTACGAGATGCCACGATGCAAGTCTCACATCAACCCAGTTGTCTTTTGTTTTCCACCGCGAGAGTAACATTGTTTACATGCATCGTAAAATCTCCTAATCACAATTAAGAGGCAGTCTTTGGTAGTTTCCGCCCGAATTTTTGTCCTTTAGCAACCCCCCTCCCCCCACCCTTTTCTATTTGTTTTCTAAGGTGTGCACATTCTGTACACCACTAATAATCAGCATCACTGCAAGAAGACATTCTGAAAAAATGAAGCAAGTTTACCCAACCTTTACGTATCTTCTAGCCCTCTTTGTGCTTCTTGTCACAGCTGGTGCCTTGGTTGAAGCACAAAAGTGCAAGCCAAGTGGCAAAGTGAAAGGAAAGAAGCCCCCGAAAAATGAGTGTAACCAGGATAATGGCGCAGAATGATGT
>Ga0325401_1005270_pt1 | contig 12342 bp, 12 predicted proteins | sample PopdelMetagenome_FD_205666 | JGI IMG/M metagenome (GOLD analysis project Ga0325401, IMG submission 205666) | Populus deltoides microbial communities from Bellville, Georgia, United States - Xylem-PdKOR-R2 | ecosystem: Host-associated > Plants > Phyllosphere > Stem > Wood/Secondary xylem | place...
GTCCGTCCCGCTGGATCGGATCCGGTCCACGACCTCGCGGTAGAGCGCCGGGTCCATGCTCCCCGCGCCGGTCGCCGGATCGCGCACGTGGAGGTGGACGATCGCCGCTCCGGCCTTCGCCGCGTCGATGGCCTGCTCGGCGATGGCGCACGGCGTGATCGGAACGGTGCCGTGCTTGTCCGTGATCGGGGCGGCGCCGGTTACAGCGCAGGTCAGGATCGTCTTCAAGATCGCGCCGGTCCTTCGATGGCAGTGCGATGTGAGCGACGTCAGGGTGGCATCAAACGCTGGACGAGAGCAGCAACGAGATCACAGAACCTCTATAGCAGTGATCCCTTAGAGGGGGCGGCCTCTTGTCGTTCATCCGGGTCCTCGGCGGCTGACCAGCCCCCATGAGGTGATCCGGGCATGTTCTTTAGTGGAGCATGCAGATGGCTGGGGCTGATCCGGAGGGGACGGGGCCGCTCGGTGGTGGCACGCTGTGCTGCAGAAGCACCTCAGGCGCGGGCGGTCGGTAGCGGAGCGAGGAGTGCGGGCGGACGGTGTTGTAGTGCCGACGCCAGCTCTCGATCAGCACCATCGCCTCGGCGAGCGTGTTGAACACCGCCGCGTTGAGCAGCTCGTCCTGCAGCTTGCCGTTGAAGCTCTCGACGTAGCCATTCTCCCAGGGGCTGCCCGGCTCGATGGACGCCGTCCTCGCGCCGACGCCGGTGATCCAGTCCCTCACCGCGGCGGCGGCGAAGTCGGGGCCGTTGTCGGACCGAGTATGGCCCGGGGTACCACGCAGGATGAACAGGTCGGAGAGGGCATCGATCACGTCTGCCGCCCCGAGCTTGCGGCCCACCCGGATCGCCAGGCACTCGCGGGTGTACTCGTCGACCACAATCAGCATCCGGATCTTGCGGCCGTCGCGCGATCGGTCCTCGACAAAGTCGTAGGCCAGACGTGGTTCGGCCGCTCTGGCCGCAGCCGCACGCACGACCCGTCATTCAGCCAGAGCCGCCCGCGCATGGGTTGCCGGGCCGGCACCTTCAGCCCCTCACAGCGCCAGATGCGCTCCACCCGCTTGTGGTTGCAGGACCAGCCCTCGGCCCGCAGCAGCGCCGTGATTCGCCGGTAGCCGTACCGGCCGCACTGCCGCGCCAAGCCGACGATGCTCGCTGTCAGGGCCGCCTCATCATCCGGCGAACGCGCCACCTTGCGCTGCGTCGATCGGTGCTGCCCCAGCACCGCGCAGGCCCTGCGCTCTGACACGCCGAGCTGTCTCGCCCCACTGCCGCCCGGCGGCGCGCAGGGCCTAGCAGTACTTTGGCAGTTTGCTGGAGCCTGCGGGGTAGTGGGACGCTCTGATCTGGAGTGATCGGAGGCGGTCATGGTGTCGGGCGCGGGTTGGCTGACGGAGCTGGAGGGCTGGTTGGCGCCGTTCCTGGAGGCGCTCGGGCATCCGGCTGCGACGGGCGACGTGCCCGCTCTACGTGGTGGGGCTGATCGGGGCGGGCGAGCGCAGGAGCATCCAGCCCATGGCCGAGCGCCCGGGCCTGCCGAGCCACGACGCCCTGCACCACTTCATCGCCGGTGGAGCCTGCTCGACAAGGCCGATGTGCCGGAGTCCTGGAGGACACCGCGCACCAGGCCCGAGATCGCGCTCGCAGAGCTGGACCGGGTCGTGGCGGCGGGGGCGCGGTTCGGCACCGTGCTGGCCGACGCGGGCTACGGCGTCAGTGCGGCGTTCCGTCAGGGCCTGAGAGCGCGAGGGCTGGCCTGGGCGGTCGGGATCCCGCGCACCCTCAAGGTCTACCCGGCCGACGTCGCACTCCTCCCACCACCCAGCGGGGGCCGACGTCGCCTGCACGCACCTGACCAGCTCTCCCGCTCGGCCGAGGAGGCCCTCGCAGATGCCCCGTGGCGCAGCATCACCTGGCGCCGGGGCACCAAGGGACGGCTCACGGCCCGGTTCGCGGCCCTCCGCGTCCGTGTGGCCGACGGGCAGGCCCAGCAGATCGCCGGCCGTCCTGCGCAGCACCTGCCCGGAGCGGAGGCCTGGGTGGTGGGCGAGCGGCGCGCCTCGGGCGAGACGAAGTACCACCTGTCCAACCTGCCCGCCGACACCGGCCTCAAGGCCCTGCTCAAGGCCGCCTCCGGCTTAGGGCCCGCTTTGCTTTGTTGAAAGACTCATAAAAACCCGGCGAGGAGCATGAAGCTGTGGGTGAGGACGCGGAGGACGAGTTCGCGGTTCTGGGATGAGGTGTTGCGGGCGGTGAGGGCGGAGCCGAGGCGGCGTTTGTGCTGGCTGAAGCCGCTCTCGACGTGCCGGCGCTGATGGTAGAGCGGCTTGGGGAAGCGGTGTCGCACGGCCCGCCGGTAGGGCGTTCTGGGCGAGCGGTGGCCGGTGTCGCGGCGGTTGAGGCGGATCACCGTCTGCCGGACGCCGAGGTCCTCGCGGCAGAGGCGGTGGTTGTGCTCGGCGTCGTAGCCCGCGTCGCCGAGGACGGTGTCGATCGCGATCAAGCCCGCGGCCTGACGCGTGGCGGGCGTGAAGTCGCGGGAGGCCTGGCTCGGGCCGATGCCCGACACGGCCCCGAGGATCAGGTGCGAGCCGGTGTGGAGCACGACGGTCAGCTTGGGCCAAGCCCGCTGGCGGCAGCCCTTGCCCTTGGCTCGGCCCTGGCCGGGATGGGCGCTGACGTGTCGCGTCTCAAGCTCGGTCGCGTCCACGGCCACGACCAGTGCGGTGTCGATCAGACCTTGACGGCGTGCCCGTCCAAACATGGCAGCCTGGACGCCGATGAAAGCCCCCTTGCCCCGGTATCGGCCAGGATGCGGCGCGACGCGTGGGCCAGGGTCGAATAGTGCGGCACCTTGGCCGGCCCAAGGGGGCGTCGGAGTTCGCCCCACTCGGCGACCAGGGCCACCACGCCCCGGCAGTCCGTCCGCAGGAACCGCCGCAGCACCAGCATCGTGAAGAGCTGCGGCTGGGTGTAGTCCTTGCGCGAGTACGGGCTGGCGTACTCCGGCAGCGCCGCCCGGCCCGCTACCAGGGCCTCCCGCGCCACCTGCACCGCCGACTTCGACATCCGCATCATCACCACCTTCCGGCCTACGCCGAAAGGCCTCCCGATCCATCACAGTTCCATCGGGTTTCAACAGAGCAAAGCGGGCTCTAAATTGCCATCGCTGGCCGGACCGCATGCCCCCATCCCGCGGTGATTCGCTCCACCGTGCGCCCGGCGCGCAGCAGCAGCGCGTCCTCGAAGGGCCGCGCCACCAGCTGGGCCGAGAGCGGCATCCCGTCCGATGCCAGCCCGGCAGGCATCGACAGCGCCGGATTGCCGGTGACGTTGAAGGGCATGGTCTGCACTGGCATCGGCCCCGGGCGGTCGGCGGGGTAGGCGGAGAAGGGCGGCGCGGTGCCGAGCGCACAAGCTGTGAGGAGCAGGTCGCAGCGGCGCAGCGCGCCGCGGTTGACCGCAACCGACAGCTCCCGCCGCAGCCGCTGCGCCTGCACGAGGTCTGACGCGGTCAACCCGGCGCCGGCCAGCAGGCGCATCAGGAAGAGCTCGCCATAGTCGAGCGGGCGGTGCTGGAGATCGGCCTCGTGGATAGCGAAGGCCTCGGCGGTCAGGATCACGCGGCCGCAGGCGTTGAAAAGCGCGTAGTCGGGAAGTGTCACCTCCTCGACCACCGCGCCCTCCGCCGCCAGCGCCTCCGCGAGCCGGTCCAGGGCCGCGGCCGTCTCCGCCGACAGGCCCTCGGCATCGCGGTACAGGTTGCGCGGCAGCCCGATCCGCAGTCCGGCCACGCCATCCTCCAGCCTCGACAGGAGATCCGGGACGGGGCGGTCGGCGCTGGCGGGGTCGGCCGGATCGAAGCCGGCGATGACCTGGGTGGTGATCGCCGCGTCCTCCACGCTGACCGAGAGCGGGCCGCAGTGGTCGAGCGTGTACGAGAGCGGGAAGACGCCACGCCGGCTGACAAGCCCGTAGGTGGGCTTCAGTCCCACGGTGCCGCAGAAGGCCGCCGGACCGCGGATCGAACCGCCCGTGTCCGACCCCATCGCCGTGCGGCACATCCGCGCCGCCACCGCCGCGCCGGAGCCCGAGGAGGAGCCGCCGGTGATGCGGTCCGTGTCCCATGGGTTGCGCGCGGGGGGGAAGGGCAGGTCGAAGCTCGGGCCGCCGAGGGCGAACTCGTGCGTCGCCAGCTTACCCAGCAGCACGCCGCCCGCCGCGGCCAGGCGCGCGGCCACGACGCTGTCAGCCGCGGGCACGTTGTCGATCAGCAGCTTGGAGTGGCAGGTCGTGCGGATGCCGGCCGTGTCGTAGATGTCCTTCAGCGCGTAGGGGATGCCGTGCATCGGGCCTCGGTCGGTGCCCGCCGCGAGTTCCCGGTCGGCGCGCTCGGCATCCGCCATGGCGCGCTCGGCCGTGACGAGCACGAAGGCGTGCAGCGCCCCGTCCAGCGCGGCGACGCGGTCGAGGCTGGCCCTCGCGAGCCGGACGGCGGTGAGGCTGCCGTCCCGCAGCCGGCGCCCGGCCTCAGCGATGGAGATGTCCTCGGGCGCCTCCATCACGCGGGATCCCGCGTGACGGTGTCGAGCACGTAGGTGCCGGCGGGCTCGGCCGCGGCGGGGCGGCCGTTGCGCAGCAAGGCGCGCATCCCCTGCAGCTCGCGCCATGTCTCGCGCAGCCCGGCCTCGCGCCCGGGGGGGATCGTGAGACCGGCGCGTCCCATCGCCGCGGCCATGTCCTCGTCCTCGGTCAAGGCGCTCTCCTCTCGCGGTCGTCGGCATCACCACGCGGGCGGTGCGGGAGGGCGGTGTGCAAGAACGGTGCCCGGGTGGGTCCGAGGGCATTTGTTTGCGGTGCAGCGAAATCATGTTGTGGGACGCGCGCCGTCACGATACCGTCCCGGTGGGAAGGCGCTGGTCACTCCATCGTTCGCGCCGGCGGCAACGGCCGCCGGGCAGGAGCTGCCATGACGCTGCGCCGCGCCGTCCTCGCCCTCGCTCTGCTCGCCTCCGGCGCGCTGCCGCCGCCTGCGCGCGCGCAGGAGCAGGTGCTGCGCGTGGCGATGACGGCGGGCGATATTCCGTCCACGGCCGGGATTCCCGACCAGGGCTTCGAGGGCTGGCGCTTCGTCGGGTACAGCCTCTACGACGCGCTCGTCTCCTGGGACCTGTCGCGCGCCGATCGGGTCGCGGACATCAAGCCCGGCCTGGCGACGGAATGGCGCATCGATCCGGCCAACAACCGGCGCTGGATCTTCACGCTGCGCCAGGGCGTGACCTTCCACGACGGCTCTCCCTTCACCGCCGACGACGTGCTCTGGAACTTCGCGCGCTTCACCCAGGAGGGGGCACGCCAGTTCAACGCCCGCCAGTTCGCCTTCGCCCGCGCCTATCTGGGAAACTACGAGTCGATCGAGAAGATAGACGACCATACCGTCGCGATCATCACCAAGCAGCCCGATAGCCTGCTGCCCTACAACATGAGCTTCCTCATGCTTGTCAGCCCCCGCCGCTCCGCCGAGGTGGGGGACGACGCCGACGCCTTCGCGCGCAACCCGTCCGGCACGGGGCCCTACCGCTTCTCCCGCATGGTGCCGGGGGAGCGGCTGGAGCTGGTCCGGAACCCCGATTACTGGGACCGGGCGCGCGTGCCGCGGCACGACCGGCTGGTGCTGCTGCCGATGCCAGAGGCGTCCACCCGCACCGCTTCCCTTCTCTCCGGCCAGGTCGACTTCATCGAGGCGCCGGCGCCCGACGCCATTCCACGGCTGCGTTCCTCCCGGATGCAGGTCGTCACCAACGCCTACCCGCACAACTGGGCGTACCAGCTGAACTTCGTGGATGGACCCTTCGCCGACATCCGCGTCCGGCGGGCCGCCAACCACGCCCTGAACCGGGCGGACTTCACGGAGATGCTCGGCGGCGTCGCGCTGGAGGGCTTCACCAACATGCCCCCGGGCACGGCCTATTACGGCAGCCCGCGCCGCTACGAGTTCGACCAGGCCCGCGCCCGCGCCCTGTTGCGGGAGGCGGGCTGCACCCCCTGCCGGGTGACCCTCGCGATCTCGACCTCCGGCTCCGGCCAGATGCAGCCGCTGCCGATGAACGAGCTGGTGAAGGCGCAGCTGGAGGCGGTGGGCTTCCAGGTCACCTTCCAGGTGATGGACTGGAACGCGCTGCTGCAGGTCGGCCGCGACGGGCGCGAGAAGCACCCCGGCATCCACGGCATCAACATCAGCCGTTCCCTCCAGGATCCCTTCAACGGCATGCTCCGCTTCGTCTGGAGCGCCCAGGCCGCGCCCCGCGGGTCCAATTGGGGCCACTACCGCAGCGCGGAGATGGACGCGCTCATCGACCGGGCGCTGGGCGAGTTCGACGACGCGCGCCGCCTGGCCCTGCTGACGCAGATCCACGAGAAGATGAGCGAGGACGCGGTGATGCTGTGGGTCGCGCACGACCTCAACCCGCGCGCCCTCTCGCCCCGCGTGCGCGGCTTCGTGCAGGCGCAGAGCTGGTTTCAGGACCTGACGCCCATCACCCTCGCGCCGCGCTGACCGGGGGAGCCACCCGATGCTGGGATACGTCGCCCGCCGCCTCCTGGCCGCGGTACCGATCGCCCTGGGGGTCTCGGTCGTCTGCTTCGCGCTCGTCCACCTTGCGCCGGGAGATCCCGTGCAGACCCTCCTGCCGCCCGACGCGGATGCGGCGACGGTCGCGCGGCTGCGGGAGCTCTACGGGCTCGACCGGCCGCTGCCGGTGCAGTACGCGGCCTGGCTCGGGCGTGTTCTCGCCGGGGACCTCGGCCGCTCCATCGCCACCGGCCGGCCGGTGGCGGAGGAGATCCGCCGCTCCCTCGGGAACACCGTGCTGCTCGCCGGACTGTCGGTGCTGCTCGCCTTCTCCCTCGCCTTCGTCCTCGGCACCGTCGCGGGGCGGTGGCGCGGCGGCTGGCTGGACCGGCTGGTGACCGGCGTCGCCGTACTCGGCGTCTCCGTGCCCAACTACTGGCTCGGTATCGTGCTCGTCATCGTCTTCGCGGTGGAGCTGATGGCGCTGCCCGCCTCCGGCATGGCCGGTGACGCCTTCGACCCGACGAGCTGGGACCACCTCCGCCACCTCGTGCTTCCCGTCGTCACGCTCTCGATGATCCCGGTGGGCATCATCGCCCGCACGACCCGCTCCGCGGTCTCGGAGGCGATGAACCAGGAGTACGTCACCACGCTGCGGGCCAACGGCCTGCCGGAGTGGCGCGTGCTCCGCCACGTGCTGAAGAACGCCATGCCGCCGGTGCTGGCGGTGATGGGGCTGCAGTTCGGCACGCTGATGGGCGGCTCGATCCTCGTGGAGACGGTGTTCTCCTGGCCAGGCAGCGGCTTCCTGCTCAGCAAGGCGATCCTCGCGCGCGACGTGCCGGTGCTGCAGGGCACCATCCTCGTCCTCGCGATGATCTTCGTCGTCACGAACCTGACCGTGGACCTGGTCCAGTCCTCGCTCGATCCTCGCATCCGCCGCGCATGAACGGGGGTCCCATGTCCGCCACCGCCGCTCACCCGCCGTCCGCGCCCGTGATGGCTGGTCCCCGCCAGCGGGGTTACTGGGGCAACGTGGCGCACCGGCTGCGCTACGATCCGGTCTCGCTGGTCTTCGGGGCGCTGCTGATCCTGATCGTGCTCGCCGTCGCCTTCGCCCCGCTGCTCGCCCCCTTCGATCCGTACCAGGAGAGCATTGTCCGCCGCCTCAAGCCGCCCGGCTACCAGGGCCGCTACCTGCTCGGCACGGACGAGCTGGGGCGGGACATGCTCTCCCGCCTCCTCTACGGCGGCCGGGTCACCCTGCTGATGGGGATGCTCCCGGTGCTTGTCGCGACCCTCGTCGGCGGCGGGCTGGGCGTGCTGGCCGGGTTCGCCGGCGGCCTCATCAACACCCTCATCATGCGGACCATGGACGTGTTCTACGCCTTTCCCTCCGTCCTGCTGGCGGTCGCCATCTCGGGGGCCATGGGCGGCGGCATCGTCAACGGCATGATCGCGCTCACCCTCGTCTTCGTCCCGCCCCTCTGCCGGATCGCGGAGACGGCGACGACCCAGGTCCGCAACCTCGACTTCGTGGATGCGGCGCGGGCGACGGGCGCCCCGCTGCGGCTCGTGCTGACGCACCACGTCCTCGGCAACGTGCTCGGCCCGATCCTCATCTACGCGTCCAGCCTCGTCTCGGTCGGGATCATCCTCGCCTCGGGGCTTTCCTTCCTCGGCCTCGGAGTAAAGCCGCCGGTGCCGGACTGGGGGCTCATGCTCAACGCGCTGCGGCAGGCGATCTACGTCGAGCCGCTTATCTGCGCCCTGCCCGGCATCGCGATCCTGCTCACCTCGATGAGCATGAACATGGTCAGCGACGGCCTGCGCGCCGCCATGGACGTGCGGAGCTAACGGTGGACATGCCCCCTCGCGCCATCGCGGCCGCCGCCTTCCGCGACCTTGCCCTCGATCCGGCCCCTGCGGCGCTGTTGGACCGCGGCGGACCGGCCCAGCCGCTGCTGACCGTGCACGGGCTCCGCAAGCACTTCCCCGTCCGCGGCGGACTGTTCGGCCGCACCACGGCCCGCGTCCGGGCCGTGGACGGCGTCTCCTTCGCGGTCCGCAAAGGCGAGACGCTCGGCATCGTGGGCGAATCCGGCTGCGGCAAGTCGACCGTCGCTCGCCTGATGATGCGCCTCCTCCGGCCCGATGCCGGCGAGCAGATCTTCGACGGCGAGGCGGTGGGGGAGGCGGGCGGCATCGCGGTGGACGCCATGCGCCGGCAGGTCCAGATGGTGTTCCAGGATTCCGCCTCGTCCCTCAACCCGCGGATGCCCGTGCAGAACACGGTCGCGTTCGGGCCGGTCGCCTTCGGCGCCCGCCGCGACGCGGCGCTCGCCGCCGCGCGCGACCTCCTCGCCCGGGTCGGCCTTGACCCCGTCCTCTTCGGCGGCCGCTACCCGCACGAGCTCTCCGGAGGCCAGAAGCAGCGGGTGAACATCGCCCGCGCCCTTGCCCTCCGGCCGCGCATGGTGATCCTGGACGAGGCCGTCTCGGCTCTCGACAAGTCGGTCGAGGCGCAGGTGCTGAACCTGCTCCAGGCCCTCAAGCGCGATCTCGGCCTCACCTACGTCTTCATCAGCCACGACCTCGGCGTCGTGCGCTGGATCAGTGACCGGGTGATGGTGATGTACCTGGGGCAGGTGGTGGAGATCGGCCCGGCCGAGGCGCTCTACGCGGCACCGAAGCATCCCTACACGCGCGCGCTCCTCGCCTCCCGCCCCTCCCTCGACCCCGATCGGCGCCGGGAGGAGGCGCCGATCGGCGGCGACCCGCCGAACCCGATCGACCCGCCGGCCGGGTGCCGCTTCCATACCCGCTGCCCCCATGCGGAGCCGGTCTGCTCCGCCCGGGCCCCTGCCATGGCGGGATGCGACGGTCCGGGGGAGGCGGAACTGCTGGCCCACCGTGCTGCCTGCCACCTGCACGACCCATCGAGCGGCCACAGCGCCGCGGTCGCCGCCTGATGAGCATCGAGCTCCCGCCCCCCCTGGTCGAGGTCGAGGACCTCTCCGTCAACTTCGTCACGCGCGACAGCGACGTCCGCGCGGTGGACGGCGTCTCCTTCGCCATGGCGGCCGGCGAGGTGCTCTGCGTCCTTGGCGAGAGCGGCTCCGGCAAGAGCGTGACCTTGCGCGCCCTGATGTCCCTGTTGCCGCCACGCCGCAGCGTGGTTCGCGGCCGCGTCCGGATCGCGGGTCAGGACGTGCTGGCGATGGGGGAGGGGGCGCTTCGCCGGATGCGCGGCGGGACCGTCGCGATGATCTTCCAGGAACCCATGACCGCCTTCGACCCGGTGGCCCGCGTCGGTGACCAGATCGCCGAGGTGGTGGCGCTGCACCGGGGCGTCACCCGCCGCTCCGCGCGCCAGCGCGCGCTCGACCTCTTCGATCTCGTCCGCATCCCCTCCGCGGCACGCCGCCTGGACGCCTACCCGCACGAGCTGTCGGGCGGTTTGCGTCAGCGTGCCATGATCGCCCTCGCCCTCTCCTGTGACCCGAAGCTTCTCCTCGCCGACGAGCCGACGACGGCGCTCGATGCGACGGTGCAGATCCAGGTGCTGATCCTGCTGCGCCGCCTGCAGCGCGAGCTCGGCATGTCCGTGATCGTCGTCACCCACGACCTCGGCGTTGCCGCGGAGGTCGCCGACCGCATCGCGGTGATGTATGCCGGACGCATCGTCGAGACCGGTCCGGTGCGCGACGTCCTGCGCGAACCGCTGCATCCCTACACGGCGGGCCTTCTGGCCTCGACCGTGCACGACCAGCCGCGGGGCCGCGACCTGTCGGCCATCCCCGGCTCCCCGCCGGACATGCGGCGCCTGCCGCCAGGCTGCTCCTTCGGCCCGCGCTGCGCCCGGCGGGTCGGGGCGTGCGAGGTCGCGCCTCCGGCTGTCCACACCGCGCCCGGCCGGATGGCGCGCTGCGTGCACGTCCCTCCCGCGCCACCGGGCTCCGGCCACGCGAGCGATCGGTTCGGCGGAGCGTCCCGCCCGGCGACCGCGTGAGGGATCGATGCCGCATTATTACTCATCCCGCGCCTCGATGCCCTGCGGGGGGTCAGATCGATCCTCCGGCACCGGACTCCGGAGCGCGCCGGGCGCGTTTGCCGGTGCACGCGGCGGCGGGGGCCGCCCTAGGATCGTGGCGGACGTGACGTACGGGAGTGCGCGATGAAGCTCGGTGTCTTCCTTCCCATCGGCAACAACGGCTGGCTCATCTCCAGCACCTCGCCCCAGTACAAGCCGAGCTTCGCCCTCAGCCGCGACGTGACCCTCAAGGCGGAGCGCTTCGGCTTCGACTTCGCCCTCTCCATGATCAAGCTGCGCGGCTTCGGCGGGCCAAGCCGCTACTGGGACTTCAACCACGAGAGCTTCACGCTGATGGCCGGGCTCGCCGCCGTCACTACCCGCATCAGGCTCTTCGCCTCCGTCGCCGTGCTCTCCATCCCGCCCGCGATCGTCGCCCGCATGGCCTCGACCATCGACTCCATCGCCCCCGGCCGCTTCGGCGTGAACATCGTCACCGGCTGGCAGAAGGCCGAGTACGAGCAGATGGACATGTGGCCCGGCGAGGAGCACTTCTCCCGCCGCTACGAGTACGGCGAGGAGTACGCGACCGTCCTCAAGGACCTCTGGGGCACCGGCGTCTCGAACCACAAGGGCCGCTTCTTCCGGATGACGGACTGCCGGGTGGAGCCGACGCCCTCGGGCCGGATCGACCTCATCGCCGCCGGCCAGTCCAGCCGCGGCATGCGCTTCGCGGCCGAGCACGCCGACTACAACTTCATCTCCGCGGGCGGCATCAACGACGTGTCGCAGGTCGCCCCGCACACGGCGCGCCTGGCCGAGGCGAACGCGGCCGCCGGCCGGTCCTGCGAGGCGATGCTGCTGATGATGGTCATCGCCGACGAGACGGACGAGGCGGCGCACGCGAAGTGGCGGCACTACGTGGAGGGCACCGACCTCGAGGCGCTCGCCTGGCGCGACGCCCAGGCGGGGGCGGACACGAGGGCCGAGGCGCACTCCACTGTCGGCCGCATGGTGCGCTCGGAGCGCGAGCCCACCACCATGCTGCGCCTGATCGGCTCCTACGAGACCGTCGCGCGGCACATGGACGAGCTCGCCCTCGTGCCGGGCCTCTCCGGGGTGATGCTCACCTTCGACGACTTCCAGATCGGCATGGAGCAATTCGGCACGCGGATCATGCCGCTGATGCGGTCCCGCGGCGCCCTCCGGCAAGCGGCCTGACCTTGCCCGAGGGGATCGGGCCGGACGGCCCTGTGCCCGGCGCGGCGGGGATCGCCCAGCTCGACCTCGAGCTGCGCCACCTCCGCAAGCGCTACGGCGGCTTCGTCGCGGTGGACGACGTCTCCCTCCGCATCGCCCGGGGGCAGTTCGTCTGCCTGCTCGGCCCCTCCGGCTGCGGCAAGACGACGACGCTCCGCTGCGTCGCGGGGCTGGAGGAGCCCGACGACGGCGACATCCTCATCGGCGGGAGGGAGGTCACCGGCGAGCCGCCCTGGAAGCGGGACATCGCGATGATGTTCCAGGACTTCGCGCTCTTCCCGCACATGAGCGTGGCCAGGCAGGTCGGCTTCGGCCTCGAGATGCTGCGCCGCCCGCGCGCCGAGATCGCGCGCCGCGTGGACGAGGTGCTGCGCGCCTTCGAGATCGCCCATCTCGCCGATCGCCGCCCCGCCGGGCTCTCGGGCGGCCAGAAGCAGCGCGTGGCCCTCGCCCGCGCGATGATCACCGAGCCC
>Ga0325401_1005271_pt1 | contig 12341 bp, 11 predicted proteins | sample PopdelMetagenome_FD_205666 | JGI IMG/M metagenome (GOLD analysis project Ga0325401, IMG submission 205666) | Populus deltoides microbial communities from Bellville, Georgia, United States - Xylem-PdKOR-R2 | ecosystem: Host-associated > Plants > Phyllosphere > Stem > Wood/Secondary xylem | place...
ACAAACTCACAGTAGCCATCACAGTATCATTTATGAAAAAACCGCTGAAATCGCAACAGTGCCCACCCAAGCCAAAACCATCAACAAGAAGCGAAGTGACACGTTCTTTAAGACTTGATGGCTGTCTCGTCTCCCCTTTGGTAATTGGGACACGTACGTTTGCATCCGAAGCACATGAGAGGCTTATTAAAACCAGTGGCTTTTTACCTGCCAAGAGGAAAAGAAAGATCATGTGTTGTTTTTCTTCTTCTTCTTCTTCTCTCTCTCTCTCTCTCTCTCTCTCTCTCTCTCTCTCTCTCTCTTTTTATTTTTTCCTCTGAGAATTTGTGCCTTTATTAAAATAGAAAAGTGCTAAAGAATGGATTTTCTTTTATGTCAGCGATGCTTTGGAACCTGTAAAACCCGATTCCTGTCTGAATTCAGTGAATGCACTCGTTTACATGTTTTTCTATTAATAAATTAAGAGCTGAGTCCCTTTTTTTTATCAAATTAAATCGGTTCATGCTTCGACGAAGCGTTTGAAAACGCGATTTACATCTTGTTATCAAAAAAAAAATTTAAATTTTTTTTATTAAAAATTAATATGATTTATATATTTTGGATCGTTTTAATGTGTTGATATCAAAAATAATTTTTAAAAAATAAAAAAATTATTAATACGCATTTTGGTATAAAAAATTATTTAAAAAGTAACGGTTACCACACTGTTAAATACTCTTGTACAATCTATATAAATTTTATAATAATTATTTTTTTGAAAGAAAAAAAAAAAGTGTGTGTATCTCAATGCCCCTTGTTTGTATTAAACAACCATGCTCTCAATTATTTGGAGAAAGACAAATCGCCCCCAACTATCCCAAGTTCTCAATTGGATCCCTAATAAGAAAATTCCCAAATAATCAATGATTCAAATTTATGGTAGAAACGATGAGTTTTCAAGCCAAATAAGTCCTCGGTTTTACTATTTTAAGAGGGAAAAAAAAGTTAAGGTGCAGATTAATTGGCTGGTGCCCGATAGGTGAGGAATCTAATCGAAAGAAAATTATTTTTATTTGCGGATTGAATTGAAAATTAGGTGATGATTTCAAGACAAACCACCCTCCCTTTTATCATCAATCAATACATATTGGGACGAGTAAAATGGAATCAACCGACCGTAGCAGAAACCAGAGTAAAAACAAGTGACTGATGTTAGAAACCATCAAACACTAACCTTGAACACCTGGGGCTGTCCCTCCACGCATCTACTACAAAATCTATATAAATATGTAACAAGATCTTGCTAATTTCATCATGCAAAACTCTCCCCAAACTTCCTCTAACTTCTCTCATTAACTAGCCAGCATTGATCTGTTCACTTACCTCTCACAATGTCTAAGAATGTTGTAGCTCAGTCTCCTCTTCAGAGAAATAGCTTAGCCTCACTTGACCAAAAGCTGGCCATGGCAAAGCGCTGCTCACATGGTACCTTTTAGTTTGCTTGTTGCTGGTTTCTAATGCTAGAAAATTTAGTTAAATCTGTAAAACTGATTTGTCTTTGATGGGTCAATAGAAGGAGTAGTTGCAGGAGCTAAGGCAGCTGCACTTGCTACCATTGCCACTGCCATTCCAACTGTAAGCCAATCCTTTATTCAACTCGTTACAAAAATAAATAATTCAATCAATGAATAACAGGAGAATTCTTTTATATTTTCTTATAAAGTCTACCGTGTTTATATAACATGTAGCTGGCTAGTGCAAGGATGCTGCCTTGGGCAAGAGCCAATCTGAATCACACAGCTCAAGCTCTCATAATTTCAACAGGTGATTAATTAATTGCTATCCAAATTAAACAAGCATTATCCACATGGTAATTGTTATTTTCTTCTTTTATTGATGAAATTATACATTTCCTTGCAGTTGCTGGAGCGGCATATTTTATAGTTGCTGACAAGACTGTTCTTGCTACTGCAAGAAAGAACTCCTTCAAGAGTCGCAGCTCTAGCAATGAGGCATGATGACTTAATTTTTAATCTGAGGTCTTAGTTATATAGACCTTGTTTGTAGTTCATTAAGCTATTTGCCTAAGAAGCAATTGTATCTGTAAACCATCATCTATATGTATGAATAAATAAAGATGGATCAGTTCACATTTGCAGCCTATGAAAGTATTTATTGTTTTCTTGTGAAATCAAAACTCAACTGAGTGGAGAATATGATTAATCTCGTGTCAAATGAAGGGTGTGTTAACCTTGTTTCCAGCCTAGAAACAGAGAAATTATTCAGCCTACAATGAATGCTGAACAGCTGAAATTTCATAGGTTGGGTATAAAGAAAAAGATGTTTCTGTTGATAGGTCTCAGATTAATATTATTACAAGAAATAACCCCTCTCAAAACCAGCATTAGATGCCCACAGAGTTATTACAAAAGCACCGTTTTACTGTAGTTATAATTTCGAGTACAAAGCTTAGGTCAAACCGCGAGTTGGTTGGATAACTCATGAGTTAACGAATGTTTCCTTAAAGTTGATTGAGTTAACTTACTAAATCATTTAAATTTAACTGAGTCAGGTTCCAATTTAGTTACAAAACAAACCTGACCCTTTCCCAGGCCCTTCTGTCCTTTCCCGAGCTAGTCTTAGCTAAATTGATCACCGAGTAGACAGGATTAGACAGCTATGCGTTTTACTACCAGTTCTCACGCTTGTTCTTTTCCCATGTTCCAAACACAAGCAAGAACCTCAAAATAATCACTACAAATCCCATAGCATTGGATTGGCATACCTAGGAAAGATAAATCAAATGATCCCCTTTACTTTTCTTTTACCCTTTTTTGTTTTTGAAAAAATGAAGGCAGCAAATGATCTACCATGTAAACTTTATAAAATACTCTTGAAAATTAAAGAAAACGCTTAAAAATTGAATAAAGTATGAAGAGGCTAAAACCCACTAATCAACTTGAAATATTCTTAATTTTTTCGTATATTTAAAAATTTAATTTTAGAATAAAAGTAAAACAAAGTACGAAGAGATCAGAAACCTCTTCTTACAAAAAACTGTGATAACCATCCTAAGCGTGCCTTGACTTGAACAATCGAATATAACTCTGCCTTCCGCTTAATGCTCCAGGTGTTGGTCCAGAGAGGTACGAAGCTGCCACGTTGCGGAAGAGAATCAAACCATGCCCCAATGGGCTCATGCAGAGACTAAAGAAACCAGATGAAACTCCCATCATATTACAGTAACAGTTTAGATCACCACCTGTCAACGGTTGCAGATGTTAAAGAAACTCAATTGGACAAGTGTCAAGTTCTTACACCCCCTTATCCACATGTCGTGTTTCGAGGAAGACAGAGCATGAAGAGCTACGAGGTTTGTAACAGAGCCATCATTATACGTGTCTAGCTTAGAAGGTCGTGTCCTTACAAAAACCTGGGTATAATAATGTCAAGTAAGAAGGGTTTATAAAGTTTGTCTAGCTATATCGTTTTGGTATATTGAAATGCTAGTAAGATTTGGTTTTAGAGTTGGAAGTTGATCGAGTTTGAATACAGAAAGGATCCTAAAGAAAGATGAAGGTTAGTTCTTGTTCCTTGAAATTCTCAGCTTGGTTTCAAATTAATGGAAATTAATTCCTTGGTTTTTACTTAGTTGATATTTTCAATCTCTCAATTTTAGCATATTGTACGTATTGAAATATAAGATATGTATTGTTTGATTAGAGCAGGTTAGGGACTCTGTAATTCTGTATATTGTACTAACACTACCTGCATGCATGTGTGTAAAGGTCCACGAAACAAGATCTCAAGTTCATGCACCATCTGATGAAACCAGGATAATGACAAGGAAGCAGAAGGTAGGTCAAAGCCAGGCACATGAAGGAGAACAGTCACCAAAGAAGAAGGCAAAGAATGGAAAGGATCAAAATGATAGTACAAATGGGAAATCTGAGGATAATATTGCTAAAGAGTATGAAGAGTTTTGTAAAGCAATTGAAGAGCACCTTTCTGTTGAACAAATGAGAGAAATTTTGGATATGAATGACAAAGATTCCTCCTCTGGCTTTGATGGTGTTGTCACTTCTAAATGGCAAGTCAATCCCAGCCTAATTGAAAACTTTTAAGAATATGAGAATTGGCTGGGTATTATCACTGATAATGTTGACTTTTTTTTGGGGCAGCCAAGATGTGCTCTTTTTTGGGCCACTGGACAAGTGCCCATTATGCAGCAGCAATTTGGAATTTGATGGTAAAAGGTGTTCTTGTAAAGGGTTGTACAGTGAGTGGTCTAGTTGCACATTCAAAACAAGAACTCCACCAAGGAAAGAGGAGCCACTCAAATTACCTGATTCTGTTCTCAACTCCTCAGTTGCAGAAGTAACTTACACTTCTATCACGGAAAATTTTTGTTTTGTGCTTCCTTCGTTTTGTTGAATGTACTTGTTCTTTAATACTTCAGTTGCTAAAGAAGTATCAGGATCCCAGTCGCCGGCCTCGTCAGGGTGCCCCAATTAAACCTTTGGCAGGAATAGTGGTCTCTTTATCAGGCCGTCTTTCGCGAACACATGTATGTTCACTGTTCTAATTATTGGTTCTGTGGTTTCCTGGAATGTCTGCATTGCTAATTGAATTTGAACTTGTGTTGGTGTATGCAGCAATACTGGAAAAGGGAGATTGAGAAACATGGAGGGAAGGTTTCTAGTTCAGTCAAAGGTAATTAATTCACTCTGAAAGGTGTGGTTTATGAGTTTGCATGGATTCTTGTGTTGATATCATGTCTCTCACCAACATTTTTTAACTCCGCAGGCATTACTTGCCTAGTTGTGTCACCTGTTGAGAGAGAACGTGGTGGTTCTACGAAGCTTGCCGATGCCCTGTGAGTTCAGAAATTTGTTTGGGCTAACGACTGTATCTTCAGACAGATAAAATATGGGATATTCCTGCTCTCAAACAAATCTATAATGCAGAACATTTGGCCTTTGTTGTTTCGACAAGTTAAATTAACATGCCTTTTCCATTCATACAGAATACGTTCTCTGTATTTATTAGTTTTCATTATAGATTTCTCTTATAATACGTGTGTGTCAATCGCTGTACTGTACTTCAAAATGTGACCTGCGAACAAATTTGGGATCATCCTTCTTTTTGTCGCTTGTTACATTTTTAAAGTATTTTTTTAATATTTAAAAATATTTTGAAATAATATTTTTTTTTTATTTTTTAAAATTAGCATATTAAAAAAAAAACACTAAAAAATAAATTTATTATTTTTAAGATTAACCTTTTAAAATTATTTAAAAACACTTAAAAAATTAATTAAAAAAAAACATTTTTAAAAGGCTAAAATAAACGTGTTTTTAAGGCTTTTTTTTTTTTTTTTCCATAAAGGGAGGCGGGCATACCTGTAGTAAGGGAAGATTGGTTGCTTGACAGCATTGAAAAGCAAGAACCGCAGCCAATGGAAGCATATGATGTTGTTTCTGATCTTTCTGTGGAGGGAAAAGGAATTCCATGGGACAAACAAGATCCCAGTGAAGAGGCTCTGGAGTCTATGTCAGCCGAAGTAAAGGGCTTTTTAACTCTTAGCTTCTAAGAATGACTCCTAGGAAATAAATCTTCTCCTAATCAGCAGATCGTTTCTGTGTATTTCAGCTAAAACTATATGGCAAGAGAGGAGTCTACAAAGATACTAGAATGCAGGAACGTGGTGGACAGATATTTGAGAAAGATGGGATATTGTACAACTGTGCCTTCTCAATGTGTGACCTGGGCCGAAGACTGAACGAGTACATAATATGAAAGAACTGTTGATCTTAATTGATTTTTCTATAACTACCTGAGCTTATGTTTCATGTTAACTGGTGTAGGTATTGTATCATGCAATTGATCACAGTACCAGATAGTAACTTGCATTCCTACTACAAGAAGGGGAAAGTAGGTGATAATACAAATGCGGAGGAGAGGCTTGAAGAATGGGAAAATGTGGACAATGCTATTAAGGAGTTTGTCAGGCTCTTTGTGGAACTTACAGGAAATGAGTTTGAGCCATGGGAAAGAGAGAAGAAGTTCGAGAAAAAACGACTCTGTTTCTATCCGATTGACATGGTACAAAAATGCTTCTGTTATAACTCATTGGGTGGATTAATTTTCTATCTTGCCTTTTCTTTTATATATATATATATATATATAGATGGATGGATGGATGGTTGCTTGATTGGGAATTTTGTTTGGATAGGATGATGGTATGGATGTGAGACATGGAGGGCTTGGACTAAGGCAGCTAGGAGTTGCAGCTGCGCACAGCAGCCTTGAACCCAAAATTGCTTATCTTATGAAGATTTTGTGCAGTCAGGAGATATACAAGTATGATCCTTCTATAGATAGTTCCCATCTCCATCTGCTTTCTGCACAATTTCTTTTGTTTTAGATAATCTTGTTTCCTTTTTGGCAGGTATGCTATGATGGAGATGGGTTTAGACTCTCCCGACTTGCCAATGGGGATGCTTTCAGATTTACACTTGGAAAGATGTAAGGATTTTCCTTTCGTTTCGGATTTTCCTTTCGTTTCCACCCTTTCTTTTTCTTTTTCCCTCGCGAATAACAAACTAATCTCATCAGGTGAGGAGGTCCTGCTTCAGTTTGTAGAAGCCGTGAAGTCAATGAAAGAGACAGGACAAAAGGCTGAGGCTGTTTGGTCAGATTATAGCCAAAGATGGTCTACTCTTCTGCATTCGACTAGGCCTTTCGTCTTCAAAGACTATCAGGATCTTGCAGATCATGTAAGGCCAACCCAAGCTTCCTATCCATTCTAAAGTCCCTCTAAATTGGACACTAATGCACGATTACGGATTGGATTTTTAGGGTGCAGCTGCATTTGAGACTATCCGAGACATAAATATGGCATCACGCCTTGTAGGAGACATGTTTGGCTCAACCCTAGATGATCCGTTGTCAGATAGATACAAGAAATTGGGCTGCTCAGTTGCTGCACTAGAGAAAGATTCTGATGACTACAAGATGATTGTGAAGTACCTGGAGAAAACTTATGAACCAGTCAGAGTCGGAGACATTGTGAGATTACACATCTTAACATCGCTTATGCAATCAATTCTGATCAATACCATGTTATCAATTTTACAATGTTTAAATTGTTGATGTAGGACTATGGTGTATCAGTTGAGAATATTTTTGCTGTGGAACCGAGTGCTTGTCCTTCTTTGGATGAAATAAAGAAGTTGCCAAACAAAGTACTGCTATGGTGTGGTAAGTTTTCAGTCCGAATCGACTGTGCATCCTTGTTCTAGCAGAGACTACTACTTACTTTTGTTTATGCTCTCTTAGGCACTCGAAGCTCAAACATGTTAAGGCATTTGCAAAAAGGATTTCTGCCGTCAGTCTGTTCTCTTCCAGTCCCCGGTTACATGGTAATATCAATGGCTTACAATTTAAGCATGCATCAATATTCTAATCTTGGCACTGAAATATTCATTTGGCTTACAGTTCGGGAAGGCAATTGTTTGTTCTGATGCTGCTGCGGAAGCTGCTAGGTATGGTTTTACCTCAGTAGAAAGGCCAGAAGGATTTTTAGTTCTAGCTGTTGCTTCTCTCGGGGATCAGATCATAGAAGTGAAGAGCCCACCAGAGGTATGTTAATGTTATTTCCAGCTTGAATGGAAAAATTGGCTATAACTCTCCTGGAATCCTGAAAATTTGTTTCGATCGAGGCAGGATACGAAGTCGTTGGAAGAGAAGAAGCTTGGGGTGAAGGGATTGGGCAAAAAGAAAACAGATGAATCTGAACATTTTATATGGAAGGATGACATCAAAGTTCCTTGTGGTCGCTTGATTCCATCAGAGCATCGAGACAGCCCTCTTGAATACAATGAATATGCTGTTTATGATCCAAAACAGGTATAATATCCTGAAAATACAGTTTCTTTTATTTGGTATTTACTTTTGTGAAATGTTTGAATTTCAGACAAGAATAAGGTTCTTGGTGGAGGTCAAGTACGAGGAGATGAGCTAGATACTACAGAGCCTTGAGAAAAGGGAAAGGCCAAGGAGCGAGCTGGGCAAAGAGCAAAGAAGGGTTCTGTACAGACCTTTTTGTCTTTGTTGCCGCTTTTTGCCATCTTCTTGGATGGGCCCTTGGGGTAAAATCCAAAGCTTTTCAATGGGGGTGAATGGTGAAGGATTCTGTGCTGCATATAATCATCAGAACCTGTGCTTTAAATTGTTGTTACCTTTCTACTTCTGGGGTGAAGCCCAAAATTTCTTGGTTCATCTCTGAGTGGAACATTTGGCAATAAAAAACTTATCAACGTGAAAATACGTTGTGCTAATTTTATTCTCTCTGGAGATGAAATATTAAGAGCGTGTTTGGTGGTGTGGTTGCGGGTGCTTTTCAAATAACTTTTCGTGTTAAAATACATGTTAATGATGTTTTTTTATTTTTTAAAAATTATTGGAAACGCAGCCGCAGCCGCGTTCCCAAACGTAGTCTAAAGAGGGTGCGGTGCTGGACTTGGCGGGGGAATCGAGGGAAGCCATTGTTTTCTTTGAAATGATTGGCTTCATGATAATGCGTTTCCATTGAAAGAAATGTACAAGAAGGACCTGATATCCATTGCCGGTTTAATTGTTGCTGTACCAAAAACCTCCCAGGAAATCCATACAAGGCTATCTGTTCTGAGCTCATACTTTAGACATGAACGTAGGGTTCCCTTCGAGTAGTAAATTACTTCAATTGGAGTCAAAAGACGAGATAAGTTAAAAACAGCAAAAAGATTCACCAGGTTTTGTTACTACCCGAGCTAGAAGGTACTGCGCTACCCAAACTGCCAGAACTAGTTTGGTAAAACACTATTTTCTCCATAAATTAGTGAAATTTACTGCCATCGACTGAACATATTATCCAAGACCCAGCAGTGATTTCAAATGAGCATGCCTTCCAAAATATATAACGCATCGAAGCTATCGAACCTCATCGAGGTACACAATAACAGCACATGAGAACTTGAGCCTTGCCCGCATCTCAATGATAATTTATCATTGCTTCTGAATGTTCCAAACAACTTACAAGTTTAACTTGATAAAGGCAGTGCAAAAATGACAAAATCTTTCAGATTCATAACATGCAAGTGACTTCAAGGTGACAAAACTATTCATATTGAAATATTCCTCCAGATTTTCCCAACAGTAAACCCACAGTGATATGTGCATATCTAAGCTATGATAAAGAGTTATTGATACGATAACTAAAAGAGAGCACTTTTATGCAGCAAAGCTTGAAGAACTCAACAAGAGCATTTTCAATCATACTAAAAGCAAATGAGACCACAGATCTTAAAATCATTTTCTTAGATTCCAGTATTGCCCTAGACTATCTTAGATAGTACAGGGTCAGCATATGCGACAGAAATATTCGACTACTGTGTTTTCATAACCAACTCGTAGAACCAGCAATAATACAGAAATTTGAGCTTGACAACTAATCTATCAATCCCGCATAAACAAAAGATTCAGCATCTGAAAGATCATTGATAAACTATAGCAGTAGGAAACTTAAACGTGTCCGTAATGAAAGGTATTGCCTGTGGATTGTTCACCAAATCGTGATAAAAATCATACTCTGCCTCGTAATCATGTAACTTAAGCTCAGCCTTTTGATTACTATGATAATGATGCCTAGCTGAAGCTGATTTTCCAAACCCAAAAATACCAACTTTGTCACAAATCCCCACTGCAAGCATTACAGCTTGCAAACCAGATGAGTAGTGGAACATGGAACCATCATGAACAGAGCCCCATTCATCCAATGACTTCCTTGTCTCCTCCACAAACCGTTTCAGCGAAAAATATTTCACAATCCTCGCACACAGCACATCAAAGCGTGGATCAGTGACAATCAAAGGAGCGTTGTGAGATGAATTACAAACAGTATAATCCAAGAAATGTGCTGGTTGACAAATATACATAACCATAGGGACATTAGCCCCATATGGATGACAAAAACAACCTTGCCTCCTTCCACAAAGATGCAAAATATTGCTATTTACAAAAGAAATATTAGTTTTGACCCCCACATTTCGCTCATATCTCTCCGTCCTCGCATTGTTCAATCGGATTACAACATCATGACCATCAATCAACTCTCCATATTCTTTCTGCATCAAAATCCCACTATTCCCAACTACAGCACAAGAACCGTACCGCCTTTCGGAAACCACCAATCCATCATGCCTATCGATAGGACCCTTCACAAGCCCTATTAATTCATCCATTATTTCAGGCTCATACCTCTTCTTTCGCGACCAATCATGTAAAACCCTCGTAAAATCTAACCGATTCCTATAAAACTGAGGGGACCTAAGCATTGCAAAAATACCCTTAGACGTTCTTGCTTTAACACTAAACCTATAACTTCCTCGACTATCAAAGTTCCCTTTCAATAGCTCTTTAATTTCATTCTTAGCTTGTGCTTCTCCTACGTCAATAGCCGCGTATTTCAGCAGCGTAGAATTAAAAACCGGAACTTTTTTCCGTAAAATCAAACTGGGTTCCTCCACCTCAATGGAGCTAAACCCACCACCGCGTCGGACTAGGATCCTTGAACTGAGGGTCAGAGAAAATATAATGAGCAGTAGAATACTAAAAAGTGGAGGAGCTGACCTTTTCATTGGCACAATGAAAACCGAGTTATGGGCACTGCTTAATTTTCCCACAGAGTATTTGCATCAGATTCATTTTTAGTTTCAAGAAATATGTGCATCACAAGAGAAATCAAGAAAGTATAAAGATCAATAAATAAAAATGAAATTTTGGATGAGCTTGTAGAACAAAGACACGTTTTTTTTCTTTGTTAGCTTAAATAAAACTAAAATAAATATTTGAGAAGAAAGCTTGATGTCACAAGAAAGTGAAGTAGGAATTGCAAGTGAAGGAGATATTTGGGAGTGGAGAGGTTTGGTTCGGAGATGGGAAATTCATGACTGGCTGTGGAGAGAGGGAGTGAAAGAGGAGGAGCTGCGAAGTGGTTTGGCTGTGTGTTTTGCTGGGAAATTGTGATCGAAGTCTTTTGTTGTTTTTATTGGTTCATTATGGAATTAGATTGTATTTTAGTCCTTGTAATTTTTATTTTTTTATGAGTTAATCCTTCTAGCTTAGAAAATTAAGTTATTACTTTGATCAAAGTTGATCGTTAATTCTCAAAACTCTAATTTCTCAAAGTTTATGGTTTTTAAACTAAAGGGATTAAAGGTTTGTTGAGATACTATTTAGATATATCTAATCTAACTTTTTAAGTTAATGTTTTTGTGCTTTACTAGATTATTTTTTATTTGAAAAATATTAAATTAATATTTAAAAAAATAATAATATATTTTTAATTAAAAAATATTTTAAAAAGTATTGTGCATTACAATACTAAGTACATAATTAATCTCTATAATCTCTGATTATCCAACCTGATGTGTTTCTACTTGACTATCAAAGAAGATTTTATTTGATTAATAAGATACTTAACATTAAAAGTAGTTATAAATTGGTTAGTGATAACTAGGAAAAACTTATACTTACTCTTATATTATATGTTATTTGCTTTATCAAATACCGTATAATAAAATAAATACAACTACTTTATTTTTCATTTTATTTTAAATCAAAAAATGTTATCCTAACCCGTTTATAATATTATATTCTTTTTCATAATCTTGTCTCTTTCGTTGTAATGGGATTTTAATCCTGTAATTTTAACATTTTTTTAGTATTAAGTACAAATGCAACTTCATTAAAATCCAAAATTAGAAGATGTGGGTGTGAAAATTTGGAGACATTGAATTCATCTCTTGTGTTGAAAATGATGCTGGTTTCTGGGCCTCTCGTTCTTTGTTTTCCCGCTTGACCAGGCAATGTAGGCTTGTTTGTTTGCATGGTGAGGTGATCATTACAAGATAGAACTCCTGTAGAGATTTGTCATCGTGGTAATTTAGATGTGTCGTTTGCCATGGTGGGGCATGAAAGGACACGACCTGCCGTCTAGACCAAGTCTTCCACCACTTGTACGAGTCAACTTTGGAATCTACCACAACGTTTCCCGTTGCCAAGTCTTGGTGGAAAAAATAATTTATTGGAAGAAAAGGAAACCTCTGCATTACTTCGCATTGAAGTGCTGATAATTGGCGTTGTAGATCGCTGCATTTTTTTCCACTCAGAATGGCTACTTGCACAGCTTCCAGTCCGTGTGTGTACACGACTGTGGACTTGCCTGAGAAGGAATTGGATTGATGAGTTGTAGAGTTAATCCATTAATTTATAAATTAATTTTTTTAATTATTTTTATCAAAATTATATTGGTTTTTTTT
>Ga0325401_1005272_pt1 | contig 12340 bp, 15 predicted proteins | sample PopdelMetagenome_FD_205666 | JGI IMG/M metagenome (GOLD analysis project Ga0325401, IMG submission 205666) | Populus deltoides microbial communities from Bellville, Georgia, United States - Xylem-PdKOR-R2 | ecosystem: Host-associated > Plants > Phyllosphere > Stem > Wood/Secondary xylem | place...
GAACAAAATAATTAGCAGGAAAAAGATAAATAAATTTGGTTATGAATGTTTGCTCGCGATATGCTGCTTCTGACAATGAAGCTTAAGTAATTCCAACGCATATGATTGGAGAAGATACCTGAAGCGTCAAAGCACTGGTATGCTTAGTGACCAAGAAGTTGGTCAAATTCACAAAATATGCGAGAGAAGAATTGAAGAGCAGATAGAATATGAATTTCGTATCATCCCTTGCAAGGGAAATTGTGATTCCAACGACATCTCTCTCCATAAAAAAAGCTGCAGGAACAAGGACTAAAACTGCTACTGGAGCCATGTACATTAAGAGGTTCATAGAATGAAGTTTTTCCCTGGTAAAACAGTGAAATTATCAGATCATGCCCATTCAATCACTGATATTAGAACAAGAATAAATAGAACAGTTTCAAATCTTGGGATGCAAAATGAAGAGAAATTCATTACCCTTCAGAAGACAGCAAAATCCCTTGAACCACAGACTTGAGCGCCCGTGCTGCTGTAGCGCCAATACACATTAAAAACCCAAAAAGATGAAAACCCGGCTCTCCCTTCAGTCAAGTAATGAGAAAAACAAATAAGTTCGAATCTGTTAATGATTTTTCCATCAGTAAAGGAAACAGAAAATCTTCAATGAATTATCTAAACCAATTAAAGAGGTTTCCTTAAGAACTTGTTTCAGTAGCATTATGGCTAAAGAAGAACACCTCAAACAGCAACAGGTATCATAAATAGTAACTTTTGAATTCAAACCCGGCATAGATCCCCTGTGAAAGATTAAAGTTAACTTGTTGCTGCATGAAAGCCAGCAGCTAGTTCTCTCCATTGTAAAAATCCAACAAATTTACAATTTTCAATAACCAATAATGATCTCAATGACAGTAACACCAAAAAAAAATATATATATATATACCCAAAGAGAATTATACAATAAACTACAACAAAAAAACCAAGACTCAATCCCAAACTAATAAATGGATCCTTTGGCGCCATTCGGCGACATCATACACCAAGGCAACAAAAATATAAAGAAAGAAAAATAAGTTCTCACCCCACTAGCAATGACACAACCAGCGACAACAGGAATGAGAGTAACATAAGTTAGCCAACCTTCCCTTCTAAACGTCAGCAAATATGCAAAAACTGCAGTGAAAAATGGGGTGGTAGCCCCAACAGCCTGATTAAACGACACTGGAAGATATCTAAGAGATACATTGCCAGTCACAACAGAGGAGCAAAATATGACCCCAAGAGCAGAGATCTTCAGAAACTGCCATCTTGACCTTATGGTCTGTAAAGGCACAATCTTGAGCCATGAAATTGCAATGTAACTAAGCAATGAACAAGCCATCATGTGACACAAAGTGAGAAATATGGGATACTTGAATCCATAGCTGCTAAGCAAATATTTGTTCAACAGCAAAACTCCTATATTAGAGGAGTACCATGATGCAATTAGGCAAACGTTGAATAAACGGCTCATTTTTTTTTTTTGGGTGGGGTATTTCCTTGAATCTGATGAAGGGTAAGAAAACAGCTCTCAAAAAACGAGTTGGGGTTATCGGTTTTTGTTTCACATGGTTTTTTTTAGGGTTCGAACAAGCTAAACTTAGAGAAAACAGAGAAGAAGAAAAATGCAGATCTAGCTAGAGGAGTGGTAATGTGATAGAGAAACAAAGGGTCTGTTTGGTTGAAGAGAAAGAGGGAATGGCTTTGTAAATCAAGAGAGAAGATTTATCACCAGGTTTTCATGACTCTTCTTAATTTCAGGGGTTGAAGATTGATTGTAAAGGGAGGCTTCGAAGTTCTTAAGGAGGCAAAAACTGAGAGAAAGGTTTCTGTTTCTGTTAGTTTGGGTATTGTTTTGTGGCTGAAAAGGTGAGAAATGTGTTTATTTACTTGTATATTTTGGTTTTGGTAACGGGTAGTTATATTGTCGTTTTGTGCATTTCTATCCATTTAGGCCTAATCCCTCAGGGCCAGGCTTGAGACTCCAGAGTTGAGAGAGAGTTTTTCCTTTTCAGTATCTGCTTTAGGTTGAGGCTGCTAGTTGAACAGTCATATCCACGGAAATTGCCCCTTTATATATATATATATATATCATTTTTTTAAATTTATACTAAGTTTGAAAAATACATTTTCAATTTTTTTTCACAGTTGTTCTTTATAGAATTCTCACTGTTTTTCAATTAAAAAAGCATGAACAGATCATTTTCTAGTAATATAAACTATTAATTATTTTTTTTATATGATTATATTTAGTCAGTGTCCTACATTTGATTTTCATTATAAATTTAATATAAAAATTTTCTTTTTTAGTTGGCAATATACCTACATTTCACCACCGTAATTATTTTAGTTTAAATGGAATAAAATTAATATTCCATAATTAGATTATTAATAATATAAAATATTTAAATGATTATTATAAATTATGGTTTTATTTTTTTTTACGAAAAATAGTTATAATTGTGATGTATTTTCTTATTTTCAAAAAATAAAATAAAATAAAATTCATTTTCATTCTGAACAAGTAAACATATTTGACAGTTCTTCAAAAGAAAAGCCTGTTTTTCTAAGATCTGCAGCACAAAAAGTCGGAACTTTCATTTTTTTTAAGCAATAGAGCTTGAGGTTTAAGGTTCTTGAGGTGTCGTTGTTCTTTCTACAAAACAAAGGTTCAGTGTCGTTGCAGTTCACAAGTTAAATGCAACAGTGGATGTTTCTATCCAACAATGACGCAATAATTTCTTTCAAATGATACAGACCATATCGTACTCAAAACAACATAAAGCAGTTAACACATCATTTTTCTCTTTTCCACTTTCGAGTGCCAACCTTGAGATTTTATCAGCTTCTACTGGTACTGGATCAAAATCTTTGATTTAACAGCAGGTAATGGATATGCATACAAGCCACTGGCAGTAAATGAACTGGAACAAGTCGATAAAAGGATCTTGTATCATCCGTGAAGCACAAACTGGAGTTTAAGGAATTAAAGAGGATAAAAAGGCCATTTGCACTATGGATCAGTAACGATTTTGTGTTTACAATTACCTGAAACCAAAATCTGTTAAAAACTTTTGCTGTTTCAACTATGTTTCTCAAATCATCTCCATGCTCTCCAGAAAATGGGGTGGGGGAACACTCACACAAGCCAGAAGAAAGACTTGCAACATTGCTCTAGAATGCTAGTTGCTCAATACGAAGGGAGTTTCACTTTTCAAGCCACCAACAATGAGAAGTAGATTATAGAGGGCAGGGAGATGGAAAACTTCGCAGGACTGATCAGTTTGGCCTCCAATCTTCACCTGCATGAACTACTTGGTCACCCAGTTCTTCCTCAATCCGAAGCAACGGCAAGAAAGTTAGGTCTATTAGGTTCATATCTACCTTGTTATCCATTCAGTTTGTTAAGCCTTTAATGATTAATAAAAAAGTTTCTCCAGTTTTTATCACGTAATGATTGTAATGAAGGAGAGCTCATGGATATCATTAACAGAAAAAAATAACCTGTGATGTCCGTCTAGGAGACTAGATTTAATAAAAGGGCATGGCGGATCAGAAGAAGAACAATAAATAAAAGGGTATTGCGGATCAGAAACTTAAGAATAATAAGAAAATAATAGCGTGGTTCACTAGAAAGGAGAGAAAACAAAAGACATTGACATTAGGAAAATTTATTACCCCATTAGTGAATAAAGCTTTCATTAAAATGATCAGGAATTACTCCTTTCTTCCCATTCATCCCGAAGAAGATGGAGAAGGAGAAGAATAAGATCCTTCAAAGTTCAATCATAAAAATTTCATCTAGTGCTAACTGCATACCTTGAGAAGAAGTGCATTGCAACTGAACTCATGTAATGTTCTCTCAATACGTTTTAGATTTGACATCAACAAGTCATCACCTACAACCTGAAAACAAACCCTTTTATGGCTTCTCATATATATAAAAGCAAAAGAAAAACCCAAAAATTCAAGAATTACAGCAAAACGTAACAAGCATACCTGACAAAGTCCAAGTTAATTACTTTACTTAACCTACTAATTCCGCAACTATATGCACTACCTATTCTTACCCTGATCATTTACATCCTACAAAGTCCTTCCCAATAACAGGATAAAGATAAGCGAAGCACAGAGTGACTACATCCCTGTTTTTTCTGACGTCCCTGCCTAATCAACTCATTGCATGAAGGCACTCACTATTTAAAAAAAAAATCACTTTTTTTTTTTTTAGAATGAAAGATTTTCATTTAAAATCTGCTAAATAATAAAAAGGTAACATGTTCAAAAACTGCAATGCACTTCCAATCAAATATCAAGTTAAGATTTTTCAAAACAGCACATCAAAAATACTTATTCCTCATAATTACTCTTCGTTCCACAATAAGTCGTTGTGATGCAGTGGAACCATGGAAATTAGGATTTCAAGATGCAGCAAGCCCTATGATGCAAGGAATAATGGATTAAATATTTAAACTTAAAAAGACCATACCTGAACGGCTAGATTATTCCCAGCATGTTTTCCACCACTTATGACAGTGAAAGCAGGGACAGGAAGAGTCAGGTTGGTTTTGCCAGAAAGATCATAAATGTGTTTGTAAAGCGGAACCTGGTATTTCAACGGCAAAATTTTCAAAGAAGTGCACAAAGTGCCGATCCAAGTACTATATTAATTAATTATCTAAAATAAAAGGCATCATCCATGGCTCCTTTTCTGCGGCTCCAGCTTTGCATGCAGCAATTGAAACTGCTAGCATAGCATTTGTTCCAAGTTCACCCCGTGTATGACTCAGACTAAGAAAAAGGATGCCTTACAAGATGCCAGCATTTTAAAAACTTGAACAACAATCATTTCCAGATTGCAGATCATCTCGCATGAAACCTAAAGTTGAATCTTGAACCAACAATCTATGCTCAGTACAAAGGTCATCAGATGTCCCCACAAAGATGTCAAAAGGGGCACAACGTATGGATGTTTAATCAAGTTTGAGGAAATATAAAACAAGCCTACAGTAATAAGGATTTGAAAGTTGATATTTCGAAACCATCTAACTTCAAAAGTACTGGGTGAACCTTTCTCCACGCTGGCTGGATGTGAAAAGCATGGGGTTAAGTCCACGTATTATTAATACACAAATAACCTTCTTGCATGGTTGTCTATTGGGATAAATAGACAAAAGCCACAACATTTCTCTTCCATTTGCAAGAAACCAGACATATTTGCATGCAACACAGTAGATTCCATCCAGAATCAACTAGATTCGGAACTATCATCCTGTGTGACAATGTGTCAAAGGTTAACAATTGGTCATTAAAGTTTTATGTTGGTGGAAAGAACTGATGCAAAGCAAACATGTGATTACACTGATCAAAGGCAGGGAAGAAAAGAAAGCATAACCTTGTTTTCTGTTCTGTCCGAGTCTATCATGGCCTGATCAATTTGAGACTAGAGTGCGGGGTCCATACCAATCAACGCTTCAGAAATCTTCTCATTAATGTTCTTAACAGCTCTACTCACACTGTTTCCCAGAGACCTTGCTTTATCCCCATCTCGCAGTTCAACAGCTTCATAACTAGGACTGAGTGGTCATTAATCGAAATCACTCACCACACAAGATTTCAATTTTTTTTTAAAATGAAGGGGCTGCTAGGCTCTAGAAATTGAAAAGAAAATAAAGATTGGTGTTGCCCACATGCCAGAAACATCACCGCTAGGAACAGACGCACGGAAGCTGCAAACAAGTCAACTTTTACGAGAGCGCATATGCTTGTCTAGGTATTCCTGCACCGACATTTCGATTCTTCTTCTTCCTCAACTCTTATACGGAGAGAGAGAGAAAGAATCTGAAATTTATGCAACGAGCGAGAGAGAAAGAGAAATCGGAGCTTCCCTGCCCTTGAAAATTAGGAGAAATCTGAGAATTGGTGAAACCTTTTCAAAGTCTAACACTCTAACTGCTTGATTCTTCCTTGTGATGAATTGGTGTAACTATTCAAGCCTAGCTAATTTAGGGTTTTCCCCGAGATTCAGAAGGGGTCATCGTTTGATGGCAATTTAGAAACGACGTGTCGGTTAGTCTCAAAGATCTTTCAATTTCTTGTACGTTTTTCGCTGATGAACGACCATCTTTTTACACAGGATTAATGGTCAACCATGGTTTCCTCCAGGCATTACAAAAACTAGCTGGATTAATTAAACATGTTAAAGATAGCTACAGGGATTCAAGAATTTATTAGCAAGTGTTGCCCCATGCCAGCCATCTGTCGTGCAAATATATTTTTGTGTAAGAAAAGGAATACTACAAGGACAGGAGTAGCGTGTACATGTACAAGAACAAAATGTTTTATCATGTTACGACGAAAGCACTAGATGAACCGGTGAAATGGCTGATAGAACCTAGAAGGCCCTTTGCAGCTCCAAAATGTCTTATTCTATAGACACCAGGGCTGGCAGATTGCGGGATCCTCCATTCTATAGTTGCTTGACTACGAGTACTTAATTTTGAAGGTCTCGACCACTTGAAGCGAAGGCAGAAATCATCATCATCATAAGCTGGGAACCAACTATCCTTTCCTTGGAGGATCTCCACAAGGGAAAATGTGCCTTCTGTCATTAGGTCATTCCTGGGGCAAGCTGACCAGAAAACAACTGTGACCGTATCACCTCTTTTGAATGTGGAGTTCTGGGAGACATCAGAGCTGCAATCACCGAAATGTACACCAGGAGGGGTTGCGTCCATTACAACTGGTGTAAGTAAGCTTATTTGTTTATCCAGAAGATCTGGGGGTTGTGGACCAGGCCCAACAGATTGGCCAGTGGCGAGAGCAGTTGCAAGCTTCTTGAACTCCTGGATATAGGCACTGAGAGTGTGTGGACCAAAGAGTGTGGAGGCACCCTGGGAACAACATCAGTTTCATGAACAAGCGATTATAGAGGTAAAAAATAACGCCAAATAATTCCTTAACGAAAGCCCATGACTGTCAATTTAATCTTGCACGTTTTCCCTTGATAATTCATTCTGACATGGCATGGAATAATGGTATAGAGATCATCCAATACCAGTCATAAGGATGATGCTTCAAAACCTCAAGACAACTTCCAATTTAGAGCCAGATGGCAACCTATTTTTGCTAATGAACCAACTTCCCATGCATGTAAAGCTGCCTGATATATAGCTTTCTGAATGTCAAAACTACATATCTCAGCTATTACATTTCACAGTGATCTTTTTCCTAAGAAAGAAAACGATTCATGCATCTGTCATTAATTATTCACTTACCTCATATCTCTGCACTTCATACTCTTCGAAAGTGGTCACATACTGTGAATAGGTATTAGTCAATCCTGCTATAACAACGTGAATATTACTATTAAACTCACTATTCCCAGAACTCATGAGCACTGTCTTGACAGCATCTCTAAGACGCCTCCCAGCCATTGTTGTAAATTCTGTTTGACACAATCATGCAAAAAATCCATGAACTCATAAAATCATTTGGTCAAAGCATATAATCATAGAAACAATGCATGGAAAGTAAATTCAATAAAAAACCATCATCAACCAGTTAAGTAGCCCACCAAATCAAAACAAAGAAAGAATGACTCCTAGCATGTTTAATGCCAGAATAATGTTCTTACACCAATCAGAATGCAAAGATGAGTTGGGGAACTAAAGATTTGGCACGGGCTGAGCTATGAACTTTGCCTGTCTGGCACTTGGCAGGGCTGGCCCCGTCTCAACATGAAATTGGACTAGCCTGAAGCAAAATGTAGTTTTATATATTCCACGGGTATTTTTTTTGCATAGTGTAATTTCAACCTGCCATGCAACCTGTCCATTTACACAAGTTCATTTGAGCCCGACCAGACTTTTTGACAACAAAAGGTTGGACATACTGGGGATGACTAGACATCATCCAGCCTGAGCAACCACCTTAGCAGTGTGCTCATCACCACCATTTGGAGAAATACAAAAAACCTGTTCTTAGCATTTTCTATAATTCATGGCTATAATATTAGCAGTTTCTTCATCCATTCAATTTCAGAGCTTAGTTTGATTGTAAAACATGAATCCGCAAATGGAAGCATTAACTTTACATGAAAGGAAAAAGAAAGAAGCAATGAAAGGTACCTCCAGGTACACTGAGGATGACTAACTGCCCGATACGGAAAATTTGGATTGGAAGTATTGAAGGCTGCATGATCCATGAACAATCAGTTTGGTCAGTAGTAAAGTAACAGTGGTTCCAAAATCATCAGCATGAAAATAGTGTCACTAATAGGAATGCCAGACACAAGAAAAAAAGATATTTTTTTTTTCTCTTTACACAACGGGCAAACATTAGCATTCCTATCAGTAGGCAGACATGCCATGCCAGAAGACCTCAACAATCTTTAAAAACTTCAAATCATGAAAAACAAACTATCTTTAAAAAAAAAGAAGGAATGCTGCATATAAGATGGAAGGAATCCTTCAACGGAATGTTATTTGGGTACATCCAATGTGTGATGCCATCGCATTATTTTAAGGTGTGATTGAGACTTCATGGACATGCATTAAGGAATTCTTTGTGTTTATTAGAATGGCATCAACCAAAAATATTCAGCATAGCTGGAAAACAAACTTGGATTACACTATGTGCAAATTGATGAAGCAAAACACTTGTTTCAGTTCCAAATCATTTGTACATTGATTCCACATTCAACTCCAAAATAAAAGACAAGAAACCGAAAAAACCCTTAGGAAAAGATAATCAAGTTATTTTGGTAACACCATGCCATTCTCGTAGTTAGCAGCACAACACCAACCAGTCAATCTGTGCACACATGTGAACAAGCACAGATGTTGCTGCTATAATGTCCAGAATCAAAAAATTCTACCCATACAGTTAACTATACCCAATCCCAGTTTTAATTTCTTTGATGTTAGAGACAGAATTTGAACACTCAATCTACAACACTGAACATAAATCAACAGACAGAAATTCAATTTCATAAAAAAATAAAAGAAACAAAATAGGACTAGAACTGAATCAACAGTTTACCTGATCCAGCTATTAAGTTACTTATCTTAAGTTTTTTATGATGAAATTTTGGAGCAAATACAGCATCAACTTGGTTAGAAACTTTTGAAAATAACCCCATTCTACTAGTGTAAGATGTACAAAAAAGAAAGCAACTCACTGCCCAATCATATGGTTTCTTCATTTCACCAGTATCAAGCAAGATAGGCTTTGGATGCTGACATTCAACTTGTTCCTTTCCTGGTGTTTTTAAGAAGTTGCGCACAAGTCTCCAGAAGGCATTTCCCTGATATAACATGACAGCAAACAACAATCAAGAGAAATAGGCAGCCACTGAATATCATGACAGAATAAATGATATAAGGCATAAATATTACAATCACAGGTTACCTCGTTATCTCCTTGCTTGAAATCAAAAGCTCCAGGTCCATCTGTTGTTCCTGCAGCAAATGCAAAACCCATTGCAGCAGGACATGTTTTTACTACGTCAGAACCTCCTCCCTGTTTAGGAAGTGTCACTTCCAGCTGGGAGAAGTCTACAAAAGAGTGGCGATGATCAATCTTTCCATTTAATTTCTCAGATGCTGTGTTGAAAAGATCCACAGCTTTTCTGAATTGCCTCTCTCCAATAATACGGGTACTTTCAAATTCATCAGGATAACTGCCAGGTTAGGTTCAAAAAACAAATTAGCATTCTAACAGGGTCAAAGGCAAGTATTTTACTATCAAAAACATTGGATGGCACAAGATTCAGTACCCTGGTCCTCGGCCATAGCACAACTCGTTCTTCCCACCGCAGGTACTGTGATTGAAGTCACAAGGCAGTCCAGTGTCTATACAGAAAGTTCCAAGCACATTGGGGCTAACATCACCACAGTTTGATTGACAAAATGCAGAAACAAATCCAGGTTTGTCAGCTTGCCTGAGAGCACTCCTGACACGCTTTGCAATGCTAAGAATCTTGGTTGCTGGTTGACCAGAAGAAGACTGGAAGGATGCTGCGAGCTCTAGTAGCTCATGGTCTGCAATAGACAGATACCAAAAGTAAATGGATGAAGCTATTTATCCCTTTCCATATTATTCTAATCTAGTAAACAACATGCAGAACATTTGTTGCTATGCTGTAGTTCTCATATCCTTCAAATTCCCTGTCGCAACTGTGCAACTTGACAGCAGGCTGGATCTGGTCACAAGATATCAGATCCAAGATGCATACTCTATGGTTGTAAGTAATTGAAATACTTCAAGTGGTCCAGTGTTATCACTTATTTTGATTTTTCTTTTGTATAAAGCACTGATTTTTTTTTTTCAATAGCAACTTAACCTCATTATAAGGTAGAAATTCAGGCATCTGACAAGCACAGAGCTGGTGATGAGGTTAGTTAACTGAATGGAAACCCAGTATCATCTTATTAATTTTTTCCGGAAATAAAAAGGACAGTGAGAACTGAAATATGAATAAACTGCTATGGAATAATGGTTTTCCATTAATTATATTTGTTTCATTGTATATTTTAATCCAGAAATTTTTATCCTTAAAGATAATGTGATTACATTGAATTATACAATTCTAAAATCCATACGCCTCATGCACTTTTTTAGTGTCAAATGACAAGACAGAGGCTTCTGCATAACACGTTGAGTTAAACTCACATGGAAGAGAATTGTGCACTTGTTTATGGGAAGAATAAAAACTCTAGCAGCTAATATAAAGTGCTTGTCTGAAACCTTAACCAAATAGGTTGGTAACTATCTTTTTACAAATTACTCTACCTTTACTGAAAACAAAAAGGGGGGAAAGCAACTTACGATTGTCATGCAAGTCTGGGATAATATTTGAGATTCTTCGAGGAATTCCATCAACTACACTTTCATCAGAATATGAGTTTCCAATACCATTCTGCTGAAACCAGTCTTCCATAAATCGCGCTGCTGCCCCCTTGTTATCCCCACTTATCAAAGAGTTTGTACGGCTCATAGAAGTTCCATGGGTTGCAAACCAATTGAAGCTACCCACTGGGCCCCACTGAGTATCTACAAACTTCAGAAGGGTCATTTCTGTGTCAACATCGTACTTGTATCTGCTGCGCTCTTCTGCAGGATTATTAAGATATGCACTAGGGCTGCGATTTGCTCCAGCATCTAAGATCTCTCCTGTAAGTATGAAGCCGAAACCTCTCTAAGTTTATATTAAGCAATATGACAACCACACCATGGCCCTTACCAAAAAAAAAAAGTGAAAAATAACAACATTTGCAAAGAGATCATAGAGGCATGGGTGCGAAACAGCACATGGTACATCTATAAAGGCAACAACAAGAAGCATATGGATTCCAGGTTCTAATCCAATTACCGATTAAAAGTATAGCACAGGCTAAAATGAAACCTGATGAAGGAAATATGAAGCTCTTTAGATGTAGAAGGCTATCATTTTCCCAGAATGCCACAAAATTGAAAGTCTAAGATTTGTTAGGCTTTTCCCAAAAACTGCCTCTATGAAAGATAACCAATGAAATAGAAATAAGAATCTGCAACAATAAGTTTCTAAGACCAAGATGGTAACTTGTAAAACTACTGATATGATACATTAATGTAAAACCAAGGTCATGACATGAATCATTTATGTTCCCTTACCAAGCAAGCACTTTCCCAGCATTTTAAATGACAGTTTCCCTTTACCCACTAGCAAATTCATAATCCGCAAAAATCATATATGTTCCCTTACCCTTATTCACAAAAATCGATCCAGGATGGAGATTTTCATGAGCTTGAATTATGCATTTCTCAATGCCATCAACAAGTGCATCGAATGATTGGCGCACAAATCCAAGAGATGTCACAATGTACACAACATACTGAAGATAGCCCCCAGGACCAGCATGAGAGTGAATGCCACTGATAGCAACATTATTCTCAGTATAAAGATCCCCATACCTGCAATACAGGCAAAAAGACTCTTTTAACTTTTACACTTTACTAACATCAAAACATAGCTCAAATGATCATAATCAAAATGCAGAAATGAGAACTACCTTGCCTTCAACCTCTCAATAACTTTAATAGTGACAAGTTGAGAGGCCATACAAGCATCAAGATTAACAAACACAACACGGTTCCCTTTAGGCTCGGCCACAATAAAAGCACGAGCACGCAACCTGAAGTGAACCCCAGAAGCAATCTGGTCTGTGTTAGCATAACCCATCATGTTAACATCAGCAGCTGGTCCAGTGATGTCATAGCTTCCAAGCCCAATTAAGTAGTTGGGATCAGATAACACTACTCTACTATTTAGCAGCAA
>Ga0325401_1005275_pt1 | contig 12338 bp, 9 predicted proteins | sample PopdelMetagenome_FD_205666 | JGI IMG/M metagenome (GOLD analysis project Ga0325401, IMG submission 205666) | Populus deltoides microbial communities from Bellville, Georgia, United States - Xylem-PdKOR-R2 | ecosystem: Host-associated > Plants > Phyllosphere > Stem > Wood/Secondary xylem | place...
ATTTGAAACCCAGTAGTATATATACTCTATGTTCCCAAGAAAAAAATCATGTTTTTTCAATATGGAATAAAAAACCTTTTGGTTTAAATACTTCAACTTAAAAGGATAACATAATATCTTTTCAATGTGGGATTTGAAACCCTTTCATATATATACTCTATGTTCTCATGGAAAAAGTTATGTTTTTTCAATGTGAGATTTAAAACCTATTGGTATATATACTCTATGTTCCCAATGAAAAAGTTATGTTTTTTCAATGTGGGATAAAAAAAAATTTAGTTTAAATACTTTAACTTAAAAGTTTAACATAATATCTTTTTAATGTGGGATAAATTTTTTAAAAATATTCTTTTAAACTTCATAATATGTATAATCTATATTTACATGGATTTTTTATATGAAATATTAAAAATTTAATTTTTTTAAATTTTCCCGGGTTAATCCGGGTTGACCCTGGTTGACCCATGAAACCCAGGACCCGACCCCTTGGCCAGGTCAACTCCCGGGCCGGGTTTAATAACTATGGTAAAAAAAGAGAGAAAGAGGAGCCAGGTTACTGGCGTAGAACATTAACCGGGCTAGGCCGCTGGGTGTAGCACAGCCCGCACGGCTGGGCTAGATGCAGCTATCCTCCTAAAAAAAACACAGACCCAGTTGTGGCCGGGATAGGTCTTCAGGCCCAGCTAACCAAACAAGCTTATTTTTTATATCAAAAAATTCTAGAAAAAATTGTGGACCCTTTTGAATTCATTTGTGGGTCCTTCATGTTTTTTTTCGATGATTTCATTGTATATTTGATTTGTAAATTTTATTGTGAAATGCAAATATGATATGCGATACATGCCTTTTTTTTCAAAAAAATAAAAAATATGTATGCTTTGCGTTCAATTCATTTTACCGGTTTATTCACTAGTGTTGGAGTTAGGAATACCATATTTTTTTGTGTTACGTAACATTTATCAATGTCAGAGTTAAAAGTATTTGTAGTCGAATATTCACTGGCACTAGAGTCAAGAATATTACAAGTAGATCATCATAACATAATCCAACAAACTCTTAGTAATTTAAGGCAAAACCAGTAATGTAACTTGTCTCGGGTAGGACACTTAAAGAGTGATAATATCTTTTCTTTTGCGTAACTAGTCCCGAACCATAAAATATTTGTTGACCAGTTATGGTTCTTAGTGACTATAATACTAGGTGACAACTCCTTAAACAAAACCTTTTTCTATTTAAGAACAAGACACCATATCAATTCTTTTTCAATTTATTTTTTAAAAATCACCGCGATATCAAGTGCGACACTCTTTATAATTTTTTTTTATAGGAAAGATAATGACTCCAACACCAGACTATTTGTTTGGCATCAATTAAATGTGACAAGATGCTCTTCTACAACCACTCTATCTAGCATTGGAAACGAGAAGTCTTACACCTAGTGATACAGAGGCTTCTTGCAACTGTTTAATCACCATGACGCTGCTAAAGAATCAAGATAAGATTCATTTCTAGTAATTACTTGTCAAACCTAGAGCACTTCTGTGTGATTTCAAGGGAATAAACATTGAATTTCTTTAGAAGTAAGAGGACTGATCATGAAGTACATTCAAACGAGCAAGTATTCTAGCGTAATTTTGCATACTGTTAAGTTTTATGACAATAATTATAATTCTTAATCTGAACATTGGATCAGGTTGAAAATTTACCAAGAGTTTCCCAACATAATGTTCTAGTTGGGGTACATTTTCATGTCAATCTGGATTTAAGAAGGTCTTGCGATATAGATCAGAATAAGCTATATGAATTTTGTTATTTACTTTCTTTTGACTTGTGGACTTTCTATTTGGTGAAAATCCTTTTCATACAAGAATATGGCAATTTATTATGAGAATTTTCTAGTTTTATAAGGATCTTTAATAAGCTGCAACATTATTTTCAGGTGTGGTAAGGATTCATTAATGTTTTAAAATTCTTTTCTTACACATGAAAAAAGGGCTAATACCATATTTAATGTCTGATTGGTTAGCTTATTTTGAAAAGTTTTCTAATCCTATAAGAAAAGTTAAAGAAAGACAACAAATGTTTCCATGTTTGGAGAGTATTCTTTAAGCTACAATTAATTATTTACTGATGCAAATCTCTTGATCACGTGGTCAAACAACTCATGATGAAGATGATACAACTCTCGAAAAGCCAAGAAATTAGGTTTGATAGAAGTGTGATATAATGAAAAAATGTTTCAAGGTACCAACACTATTGAAATAAAAAACCCCTACCCAACAAATATCAATTCATGAATGAGAAGTATAAGGAAGACACCACAAGATGAATTATAGTTTAATAAGTCAATTCATTCTTTGTCTCAACAAAGAACACGCGTTGCTTAACGCAAAACATAAGTTTATTTCATAAATCCATGACTCCTGAAAATTTTAGCTTACAAAACCTTATGTAATAGCTCATCTAGTAATCGTAATAGACCTAAAACTTATGAGCTAATATTTACTCATTTACAATAAACCCAAAGTATGTTAACTAAGCCCAAACAATGAAGAAAATAATAAAAATAACTAATTTGTTATTAAATACCATCAAACATTCTTTTTTTATGTAGCTAGGATGAATAAACAATTCTTATAAGAAAATAATTTTAGAACATTAATGAATTATTACTACACCTGAAAATTATGTTGCAGACCATTAAAGATCCTTGTAGAACTAGAAAATTCCTATAACAAGCTGTCATATCCTTGTAGAAAAAGAATTCTTGCCAAATAAACAATCCATAAGTAAAAAAAAAAGTAAATAACAAAATTTATATAATCTATTTTGATCTATATCGCAAGGTCTTCCTGAAGCCCGATCCAATAGTCAGATTAAAAATTATAATTATTACTATAAAACTATTCAACCCTTTCTTGGATCGAATCACTCTATCCAGCATTGGCAATGAGAAGTCTTACACCTGGTGATACCGGGGCTTCTTGCAACTGTTCACTCACCATGGCGCTGCCAAAGAATCATGATGGGATGCATTCCTAGTAATGACTTGTCAAACCTGGAGCAGTTCTGTATGATTTCAAGGGAATAAACATTGAATTTCTTTAGAAGTAAGAGGACTGATCATGAAGTACATTCAAATGAGCAAGTATTCTGGCTGAAAGAGACTTCATGCTGCTGTTACCCCGCAGTGTCAGGTCAACCAAAGGCATTTGAGCAGAGGGCCCATACTTCTGTTTTAACTCGGGCAGCCGAAAGATCCTTTCTATAGTGTTTAGGGCCTTTTCCTGCAGTATGGGGGAGGAAGAACTAAGAAATCCAACAATTGGTTGTATGGCATTTGCCTGTGCGAGCACCTTACCACCATTTTGAAGTTTAACACCTTCAATTAGAGTCAATAGGGCGTCTAAAGAAGCCTCACAGGTTGCAGGATCTGGATCTCGAAGAACCCTCACAAGGGGTTCGACTGCATCAGCTTCCACAAGGCAAAATGATGATTCAACAGCACAGATTCCCCCATGAATCAGGCAGCCAGTTTCTGGTGGAACAGAGAAGCACCAGAATCCCTTGCGCTTGGGTATTGACCGGCTAAGCTCAAGCGAGCTCTCAGAGAAACGAGCCAGAGAAATTGCAGCACATTTCTTTGTCATGGTGGTTCCGCTGTCTAGCAGCTGCACTAGCACAGGAATTATCCCAGCTTCGGCAGCTTTCTTTTGCCATTCTGGATTTGTTGGAACAGTAAAACGACGCATGGCTCCAGCGGCATTTTCGACTAAGTCATTTTTATGGGGATCATTCTGCTTGCTATCAGGGAGAATTCTGGAGATTACAGGAAGTGCCCCGGCATCCAGAAGCCACTGAGTGATCTGGGGCTTTTCTGGGAGGTTTGAGATAATGCCCATTGACGAAGCAATCTCTTCTTCAAGATTAGAAGATTGGATAATCCGGAGCAAGGTCTCGAGGCATTTCTGACCCACATGCTCTAATATGGTGCCTTCATCACCATCTTCTACCAAACAATATAACAGCTTCACAGCATTTACTCTTACATTAGGGTCGTCGCGCTCACATAACTGGACCAATACTTGCATGGCTGAACACTGTTATCAAGACCAATTAGTGAAAATACGATGAAACCCTATTGAATAAAATGTTATAGAGGAAACTTAAATATGGAGGAGCAGAGTGGTGGGACAAGACAATTACAATAAAAAAAAAGGAGGAATAAACATCTCAAAATCAACAAAACTAAGAAGCAATAAGAAACCCAGCATTCCACATTTCCCCAACGAATTAGCCCTCAGGGATGAGAAATAACTTCTCAGGTATTTGCAATTGGCAATTTGCCTGGTTTTTATACAGGTTTCATAAACAGTATATAATAATCATATGTTTGATCTGATCTGGTACTTTATTCTCTACAATTATAGTGAGTTTCTAGATCCCTTTCATCTTGTAAGAGCATTATTAGAAGATCGGAATCTTGATGACATTCTGAACTCTGGCACCATATAGCCAAATTTGTTAGTCTAGCCGATCTCTGGTCATATCATTGCATCTACATATCTAATCACATTTAGGCACCAACATTTCTTGTTTTCTTTGTAGGAGAAAATATCTCTACTTTTATCTCAACCATTTTGGTATTAAATTTCTTGGGCATCATACTGCATGTAGTATGGTGGCTTGTGCAAAAATAATCATGATATTACCAGAAAATGTAAGTAGCTAGTGTGCACAATAGCCACGGTCTACTTTTCTTTCCCTTTAATAGGCAGTAATTTTCTTACTAGAACTGGACATACACAGACACAACCTCTTGTTACCTCTGTCAACTTGGTCTTGATATTTAATGCTGATGGGGACTGGCACAAGGCATGGAAAGCTCGAAGAATGTTTTGTTGCACATTAGACCCCGTCAAGTTGATCAAAGAAAAGAGCCTGAAAGTATCATTATCAGATTCCAACAATGAAATCGGTGTTGGGCTGGATTCTTGAGACACTGTTGATAGAGCGAGGTGCATAATTGTGGCAGCCGCCAGCTCACATAAACTTGAGGATGAAGAGATGTGCTGAAAGAGAAGGCCAAGTAATGGCTGCACTGCACCTTCTTTAATCATCTGCAGACCATTTGCAGGTAAGCTTGATAGGTTCTGAAGAGCTTTGACTGCCACTTTTTTCATCCGAACATCACCGCATGATACCAAGTGAAGAAGTGGACCCAGAGCACCTCCTTCAAACAAAGATGCTTTGTTGTGGTCAGTCAACTCCAATTCTGCCAAAGTTGATGCCATCATCGTTTTCACTTCTTCTGATCCTGCATAAACATATAATCAAGTACTTCTGAAGTATGAATATGTCTCTCTTCAATCACTGCAAGGCTAGGACATAAACTATTATAATATAAATAATACAGTTAGCAGTCACTGGCAGAAACAATTTAAACTCCAGGCTAAATTGCTGAACTCACAACAAAACAATTTAGAGATGTATAGCAAGTTGGAGACCAGCATCCAGTATGCTGTGAATACGGCATGCCGCATGTTATCAGGATACCTGGAATTGTACAATTTGACACACAAAACACGTAAGGATTTTAGGGTTCTATGCAAGCGACAGCATAATTAGGCACAGTTTGACTCCATACTGTGACAGATTCTGCTCATTTGACAAGGGGCAGCAACAATTTCAGAAAGATTTTGCACCAAAAAAAATACAAAAAGCAGAAAATGTAAAGGGGAAAAATTGATGACAGCCAGAATCAAAATTCCATTAAGAAGCTTAGAATAGGTTGTCCTATGCAAGAAAATCACCTGTGGATATACGCTGCAGAAAATGTCTGAAATAATTTGCTTTAGTCATTAGTATGATGTTCTGATCAGAGAACGAAAGATTCTCCAATAGCTCTTGGGCATCTGTGGCAGCTTGACTGTCATCACTGCTTGCCATAGTCACTAAGAGGAGAATACAACCCTGAACCTTTCCAATGCCATCCCTTAACAAGTTACACTTTGACAACTCCAACAATAATGCCACGGCTAACTTCCTTTCCCCAATACGGCGTCCAAGTGATCGAACAATGGATTCGATTGCATTATCAACATCTGCAACTCTTTCCTGCATTTTAGAAAAGAATTACTAATAACAAACACAATCTTGATTTTACTTTATCTACCGAGTTAATATGTCAAATATAATTATGCCAGTCAATATCATGGATAATTTTATGAGTGTGATTTCAATATAAATCGAAAAGGAACTTCTTTTTGTTTAGTATCAACCAAGCATTGAAATTATCAAGAATAAATCAATTAACTAAATTCAACAGAACAAACAAATCAGCTATCACAGCTCACATATATATAGATTTAGAGGATGTATAATTGATCCAAATTTAAGGTAAGAAAATGGCTCATGTGCCTGCATTGTATTTTCCTATTCATGTATACGCGTATTGTGCATGTGAATCCATGTTCTGTGTTCGCATTTGTTTGTGTCCAGTAGACACATATTTTCAGTATTTGTGAGCATAATTTATATTTGTTAGAAGAGAGGAGGTAGAGAAGGCAGACCAAAATTAACGTGAGCTCAAGAGATGAAGAAAATCTAGCATCACAATGAAACTTTAGCCTCTAAAAAATGGATTGGAAGACGTGGATCCATGTAGCCAACCCCAGCTACTTTCATATAGAAGTTTGGTTATTTTGTGTTGAGGTGAGCTGAAATGCTTAGTAAAATGCAGTTGCAAATATGATTCCAAGTATTTCAGAAATGGAAATAACAGAGAAAGAGAGAACACGCCATAATAGATCAAATAAATTTTGAAGTACCTTGGCATGATCACTATCCTTTGCCAGAATCAAAAGGACAACAAGAGCACGATTCCTTATATCACGATTTTTTGCTCCAAGAAGCTGGATAAAAAGTGGTATATAATTCTCCAAGATCACCCATTCCCGATGCTGTTCTCTTTGTTCACAGAGATCCTCTAACTGTTCCAGGCAACGAAGCACTTCTTCTTCTTTTTCTTGTTCTTGATACACAAGTTTTGATTTCATGGAAGCAATTGTAATCATGGTGTTTCTATCCTTCCATTCTTCTATTGATTCCCTCAGGGTTTTGTTAGGCCTTAAAATTGATGTGTCTAGGGTGGTCATGGTCAGAGGACACATTTCATGCCCATCTGCTAACCATTTTTCTATTGCACTTCTCTCAAATGTCTGTCCTGAAGAGGTCTCCACAGGGTCCACCATAACATCCCGAGTAATTGGGCAATAAAAGGACTGAAGAGCTTCCAATGGCTGACTACCCAAAGACTTCCGTTTGGTGGAATACTTTATCTCTTTCTCCTTAGAAGAAGAAGCAGCGTCTGCCCTTTCTAGCAAAGCAATTATCTGATCCATTTGTATAGCTTCAGCCTGGTCCTTCCTAAGCCGCGCATTTTCAATCTCACTCTTGAATTCTTCAAACTCTTTCTTCAAAGCAGACCTCTCTGTTGAGATCCCAACAGCCTCAGCTATGTGAGCCAGTATCTTGTTGGCATAAGAACGATCAACATTCCTCTCCTGTATTCCAGACTCAATTTTAGCCAAAATCTCTTCTTCTGCTATAGCAGCCTTGAACTCAGCTCTCTGCATACTATCGCGAAGCTTTTCAATCTCTTCGATTAGACCGGTTGAAAGATCCAGATTGGCCAAAGGAATAAGACCTAGGGCCCGGCTTATCTCTCTTGTGATGTCCTCTAGGCTCTTAGTTATTGTCCGGCAATTCATTAGGAGATACACTTTGTTTCTCTTGGTGCAATCAGCAGTCAGCTGCTTTGCAGCTTTGATTCCCTGATTGAGGATCCCAATGGCATTGTTTATGCTCCCAGAACAACCAATGTCTTTCTTATTCAGCTCTTTTAGGACAGGTGCAATCCTTTCCAAGTGAACAGAAAGTTCCTTAAAACTGTCCTTCTTAATGAGCACATTGTTGGCAGCAGCTACAACCTCCATCATGCCCTCCACGATTTGCGAAAGGCACTCAGCAGCTGGAACAGAAGAGACACTAATAACCATATCTAATGCCATCATGTATTACTCCTACAAAAGCTAAGAATCAAAACCCTCTATTCCCATGAGGTCAAAAACACGGTCGCAAGCCAACCATCCAGAGGTTTCGATCCAGATCAGGTTTCATAAAATGCCTGCATTTAGTTCAGATCAGCCAGAACTTCTTGCTTTAGATTTTTGGAGCCCATGTTGACAAGAACAAAGAGGAAACAAAATATTCAAAGGAATTAAAGTCATAGCCTCCACTTGGTTGCTAAGCATACAAAAGAAAACAAATGCAGAAAAAGATTTAAGTCATATGACTATAATCTACCTGGTTGGATGAAGACAGAATAAATTATAGTTTTCATATCATTTGCAATCTCTTTAAGCCTACACATAAAGTGCTTAAATCCATTATTAAGCTTTGCTTAGACAAGTTCTTTGTTCAAAAATCATCTGAAATGGTGTTTGTTTCTTTTTTTCTCAAATCTCTTTAAGCCTCCACGTAAAGTGCTCGAATTCACACAGCTGAGCCTCCATAGCAGAAAAGTCCAAGTTTCCACCATAATTCCAGTTCTTTTCCCGCATTAGTTGATAAACCAAACAGAAATATTCCAGTGAAATAGTATCAAAAACAACAAATTTATGAAGTTCAGGCATATAGCCTTGGAGCATGAACATGAGTTCAATTTCAATCAAAATTCAACAACAGGAGATAAAAGAAAGGTTTAGCTATTCTTTTCTATATTCAATTCAAAGCAGAAAATGAAATTGAAATAAAAGTAGTCAACGGGAGAAAAAGAAACATTAAATTAGATTCAAAGTCCAACTACAATTATCTTTGAAGCAGAGAGAGAAGAACCTGTTTAGACAGTGAATGGCCATGAAAGTTCACTGAAGAACAGCTTCTTTGCTCTCTCTTCCTGGAAAATGCACAGAGATTTTGCGTTAATGCATGAAATCGACCCGAAAGACCCAGGGAAATAAAAAAAAGCAAAAGAGGAAGCATATATTAATGAAAAAAAAGAAAGAAAGTAAAATAAACAAGGTAGAAGAAGAAGACGGTTTTGGAAAGGCTAAAGATACATACAAACGCCTAGGCAATGTCAGACATAGACGAAGACTCTGTCTTTCATTCTTCGCTATGTTTCTTTCTCCCTGCTTGTTTGTTGGTCTTGTGGTTTGACTTCTCAACGTTTTATAGTAGCAAATGGCAACTCCTAAGCTATGTGATCAAAATGTATTATAAAAATTCCTCATTTACAGCATTGTATTTAGAGATATTACTCGATTAATGATCCTGTCATTTTCTTGAGGCCTGCTTTGTGCAGATTAATTTTTTTTTTTTAATTATTTATGGCTTGTCTTTTTATTAATATGTAAAGAGTTGATTACTTGCAGTAGAATTAAGTTGGAGTAAGAAATGTTGTCAATTAAATCTAACATTTCGGTATATAAGCCATAACGATATGGCTGAGTCAAGTCCACATATCATATGGATGAGAAATGCTAGTGGAGCTGATGTTGATTTGGAGAGACTCTCTCTCTCTCTCTCTCTCAAGCCAGTTGAAGAGTGTTACAGTAGAGTACTGCTCGCTAAAGACAGGGAAGTAGCTATTTAACCCGTAATTTAAAAAAAAACTCGGAGTACGAAGGTTATTTTTAAAAAAATATTAAAGTATAAATTAAAAAATTTATATAAATATTTAATTAAATAAATTGATAATTATTTATAAAAAAACAATAATAATAATAATAAATTTTAAAAATTTAAACGATAGATATATATCATGATATGTGATCTTGTAAAGTAAGCTATTTACTTTTTTCTGTTTACTGAATTCACTTATTAAAGTCAATAAAAAATAATAAAAACATAAACAAATACGGAAATTGAAAATATTATGCAAGATCAAACATGTAAGAAATATTATTTAAGAATAAATATATTTTTATAAAATAAAGTTTACCTGTATAAAATAAAAGGAATTATTCAAAAATTAAATATAAAAAAATTCATTTTAAGAAAAAATTATTCAAAACAGTATGCAAAACTCAAGGCCTAGGCCATGAGACCATAATAAATCGATAGAGAAGAAATTGAAGATAATCACAAAACTATTTTTTTTTTAAAAGGAGTAATGTTGAATGTTAAAATTATAAAAATAAATTGAGAAAAATGGATCCCGAACCACATGAATTTATCAAACTCGTTACCCATGTCAATAGATCAAAAGCATCATCAATGAAAAAGCTTCGAAGCCCATTTCCTATAAAATCAAAAGCTGAATGATGAAACATGAGAAATTGTGATTTAAAAAATGAGGGAGAAAATTGAAATAAAAAGTAAATTAGAGGGTATAAAAAAAATTAAATTGGAGGGTTAATTTAAAAACAAATAAAGTTTAACAAAAGGGAAAATAAATCAAAAGAATGAGGGTTAAATTGAAAACAATAAAAAAATATAAACTTTGATTGAATGATAAAATTGGAAACCAACAAAATTTTAACAAAAAAGCTAAGGAAAATCAGAAATCAAAAGAATAAGGACTGAATTGGGGAAAAAATAATATATAAAAAATTATAATTCAATGACTAAATTGAAAAAATACTAGAACTTTTATAATAAGACCAAGTACAACAATAAAAAATAAAAAAAAAACTGAAATTGACAAATCTAAAGAAAAAAGAACGAATGTGCACTTTTTCTGGAAGAGAGAAAAAATAAAGAAGAAAAAAAAAATGATATTCGTCAAGAAACCAACCGTAATATGCTGAAATATGTTACTTCATAAAGAAGAGAACACAATGGTGCATCCAATAACATGGCAAAATGGCATGTTTGGTCGGCGGATGGGTTCGCACACACCTCCCAAACACCACAAACGACACTTACTCGCTAGTGCGTAAACATGACACGTCGACACTTTTTTCAAATAAAATAATGGTTTTATAACATAAAAATACCAGAATGCCCTTCATAAACCTGAGAATCACAAAAGAAATCACATGTGAAAGTCCACAAATGCCCTAGATGCATGCCTTGATTTTTATCTTTTTTCTAAGGGTAGAATAATATTTCTATTGTATTTCAAAGTGCAAAACACCCTCGATCAAAAGCTCATATTTTTTTACTTAAAGGGTAAATAAATATTTTAATTGTTTTGAAGAGATAAAAAAACCCTCGAGCAACAACTTAAGAAATTGTTAATCCAGGGATAAAATTGAATTTGTACTGTGCAAAAATAAAAATAAAAAATACTAACATATTTCTAAACAACGTTTTATTGACTAATTGACTAATTGTAAAGAGTAAAACACCCTCAATACCATTATTTTTTTTTCAACTCAAGAAAAAAAAGAAATTTTACTATAATAATTCACGGTACACTGTATTTATTGTTAACATGAAAACCACTACTATTTAGAGTTTTTGTTAATATTGTTCATTTTTTTTATAACAACAGCTAAATATAGAGCCACTAATTATTATAGCTAAGGATTAATATGAATGCTCTAAAATGCAGTTTTGAGATAGCTTGAAGGAAGGAAAGTTAATTTCTTAAGGAGAGATTTTGAAACCCGGTTGAAATAATTTTTTTTTATATTAAAATATGATGATATTAAAAATAATTTTTAAAAAATTAAAAATATATTATTTTAATATATTTTTAATTAAAAAAACATTTTAAAAAACAACCGCTACTATATTATAAAAAAACTCTACTTCTCACGGCAAAATAATTATTATATTAAAAAACCTATGAATCATATTATTAAAATATTTAACTTGATTGGTTGGAGGACTTGTAAATTATAAACTAGTTTATAGAAAATAATTTCTAATAAATATATCAATTCAAAAATCGATAATCTTTTTAAAACTCTATAATAAAAGACTTAATACACATAATAATATTAATTGAGATATTTTTAACATTAGAAAAAAAAAAACAGCCGTTCAATTAAGTTGCACCCTTAAAATAATATTATTTTAAATTTTCTTAACATTATATATTTATTTTCTTAGATTGACTCCGAAATCATATGAAGTTCAATTGCTTATCATAAGTGAATGAATCCTCCATTTGGAAAATAACAAACAGTGTTGACATGGAAAATAATTGAGAAATGTATGGTCAATGCTCTTGGATACTGGACAGCTGCGCACCTTAGTTCCACAAATGAATTGACCATTTCAATTACCAAGAAAGAACCATGGCTTATTTATATGATTCGTGTTGGATTTAATTATATTTGAAATTAGTAACCACTCGAATCTTGGATTATTGATGTTTGACT
>Ga0325401_1005277_pt1 | contig 12336 bp, 8 predicted proteins | sample PopdelMetagenome_FD_205666 | JGI IMG/M metagenome (GOLD analysis project Ga0325401, IMG submission 205666) | Populus deltoides microbial communities from Bellville, Georgia, United States - Xylem-PdKOR-R2 | ecosystem: Host-associated > Plants > Phyllosphere > Stem > Wood/Secondary xylem | place...
AGAGAGAGAGAGAGAGAGAGAGAGAGAGTATCTAGAGAAAAACTAAAATTTATTCTAACAATACAACAGTCAATTTAAAGAATAAAATTATATATTTTTAAACATTAAAGATTAAATTACAATAACAATCAAGGTCAGGGACTAAAAAACTCAGTGAAAATGATCTCGTATTTGAGCTGTATTACTAAATATAAGCACATGATTCGATGATTTATGGATTAGAAATTTAGCAAATTTTCATTAATATGAAGCCTAGACATTTAAAAATAAGCATAATCATTCATTTTTTCCAGTTTTGTATTCCTAATAAGTATAAATTATGCAATAATTTGTGTGAGTAGCAAGTTCATGTTGGAACGAATATGGGGTGAGACGATGGACAATCTAAACCAAGCAGATACGCAATAAACCTAAAAGAAATGGGGTTGACAATTGGCTGCTGAAGATGTAGTAGAATTGTGAACGAAAATTACAAAAGAATAGTGGGTGATTACGGTGATTACGAGCAATGACTAGTTGTGAGAGAATATGACAAGATCATGGAAGCATGAATGGAAAAACTTGGGGCATGGCTGGAAGTACTCTTAATGCCACCAAGTTCATGGGAACATGAAAGCAAACTACCCACTAACTTGTTAGAAGAGAGGGTCACTATGTTCAAGAGTGGAGCTAAGAAATTTTGTTTATGAGGGATTTTAAAAACAATATTCTAGGGGAGAAAAGGTTAAAATTTGCTAGTTTTAGAGTTAAAAATTAAGATTATTCAAGGAAGTGATATGGAAAAAAAAAACTTTACAGGTGTTGGGGCCATTGTCAGCCCTGTTTATGTTTATGGAAAACATGGAAGAAAACTGCCCAAGCATTTGCTAGAAATTGAGAAGTTTTCTTTGCAACTTCCATGTTTATTCTCTAGCTGAAAATAAGTTGTGTAGTATGCAAGTTTTGTGAATAAGTAGACTTTTTTCATAGTATATATAATTAGGATTAAGTATATATTTTAAGTTAATAAAAGAATGGGATAAAAAGTTCTTGTAATATTGTTGAAGTATTGTTGAGTATTTTGTATCATTTTTTATTTGTGTATTTTTACTTATTTACAACTAGTAAGAATTTGAAAAGCCTATTAGAAACACTTAGTTGTCAAAGAAATAGATTGAAAATGTGAGAAATAAATGGCCTAATAAAAATTAAAATTTGAGCAAGAAATTTTGCCAAAACAAAAAAGTAAGTTAGGTCAAGGAGGCTATAAGAGTTTTCTAAGAGTCAGCACCATGTCAAAGATCAAGTAGCACTTGCAAAATACAATTCCTCATATATAAATTTCACCAGGAAGATTTCTTCATATTTTATCATCAGGCTTGCTTTGGAGTATGAACTTATGAACTTTGGGCCCAAAAACAGGCTAGGAGACTATAGCCTAATAGGTCTAAAACATATAGAAAAATCAATCCATTAAGCCCAAAACTATGGACCAATTTTCATTTTGCCGATAATCCAATTACACCAAACCACATGCAAATCACGTGAGTTAGGGTTTTGCAATGGGTTTAACATTTCTATCCTTTCTTCTTCTATCACCATGTGAGAGTGTTTTCCTTTCGACATTAAGTTGAAAAACCCTCACCACTATCATCACCAAAAACCCTATCATGGAATGAATCAAAACCCTAAAAGAACCCTAAACCTAATCCTAAACCATGATCATCTCCAAGCCCTTTTCCTCAAAAACCCTCCTTTCACTCACTTCAAAAAACCCATCTTCTTCACCATTATTGCCATATTCAATTTTCATCTCGCACTTCTCAACATCATCACTAGCACCTCATCACTCCTACTCTCATTCGCTTTCCGACTCGAAAAATGTTAGGGTTTCAGTGTGGTGGGATATTGAGAATTGCAATGTGCCAAGTGGGGTTAATGTTTTTAGAGTGGCTCAAGCTATTACTGCAGCTCTTAGGGGTAATGGGATTAAAGGGCCTGTTCAAATTACAGCTTTTGGTGATGTTTCGCAACTTTCAAGGGCTAACCAGGAAGCACTTTCTTCGACTGGGATCAACTTGGCGCACATTCCTAATGGTTTTTTCTTTGATCATCTTGGATCTTTTTTTATTAAATTTTCTGGCTTTTGTGTATTTTTTTCATAACTGGTGGTAGTTTTCTTGTGGGGTATGTGAAAAGAATTGGAATTGGGTATTGATTAAGTTGGTGAATAGATGGAAACGTTAATGGATATTTGTGTTTGGTGAAACTGATAGTGAATATTCTTGTTTAATTTTGGCCTTTTGTTAAATAAAGTTTCAAGCTTTTTGTGAGTTTTTGGCAAGTGGATTTCTTTTTCTTTCAAGTGAAAAGTTTGAGTTGAGTATTAGAGTTATGCCTGTTTTTATTTGATGAAAAGTGTGTCATAAATCAAAAGGGAAAAAATTAATTGGTATTATGTTGCTGAATGTTTTACTGGGATATGATTTTATGAATTTCTGCAAATACCGACAAAGAAAAATGCTATATGGTGTTGTGGAAAAGCTAATGCCGTTTGCGTTGAGGAAATTGCAGGTTCATTAGAATTGTTAGAATGGCTGAGAGTGTAGGATTGTTTGATCTTCGAGAAAATACCTTGATGGCCTGAAATTTACTCAGTTTTCTAATGGCTCTACCGCTTTTGCAAAATTTCTGGTTATGCAGGTGGAAAGAACAGTGCTGACAGGTCTCTTCTCGTTGATCTTATGTGTTGGGTTTCCCAAAATCCGCCACCTGCCCATCTTTTTCTGATTTCTGGTGATAGGGACTTTGCAAATGTTCTACACCGTTTGAGGATGAACAACTACAATATATTGCTTGCTGCTAAAGATACTGCCCCTAGTGTTCTCTGCTGTGCTGCAAGCATCATGTGGCAGTGGGATTCTTTGGTCAAAGGGGAAAACCTATCTGGAAAGCATTTTAACCAACCCCCTGATGGTCCCTTTGCCTCTTGGTATGTCCATTATAAGGGACCACTAGAAGACCCCTTTGCAGTTGTTGAGCAGCCAACATATTTGAAGGTCGAGGATAAACCTGAGGCTAGTTCAGAGTCTGCAGTTCGTCCAATTCCAAAAGCAGTTATGAAGCAGCTTTGTCACATTTTGAGTTCATGTCCAAAAGGAATGTCAATTACTGACCTTCAAAGCGAGTTGGCAAAAAGTAGTGTGCCTGTTGATAAAGACTTGTATGGATATAAAGAGTTCTCCCGCTTTCTTTTATCCATGCCACATATATTGAGGCTCAAGAGTGATGGTGATGGTCGATTTGTTGTACATTGTGCCACTACAAAAGCTCCTGAACCATTTCAGCTCAATCCGTGCAAGTCTACACCTACTGCTGTTGACAGTGGAAGGCAACACATTACCAGGTCTTCAAAGTCAAATGGTGAGGACATTTCTGCTTCTGGGTCTGTGGATGGGAAGTTGTCATTGCCTTCTTCTCCTAAGCCAAATTTAAAAGCGCCCCCAACAATTATGCACCAACCCTCTCTTGCTGAGAAGTCTGTCAAAATGAATATTCAACAACCTCCAAAACAAATGGTACAGCCCCAGCCTTCAAAACAAATGGAGCAAACCCCTGCTGTTGCTGAAAAGGCAGAAACAGTTAATGCAAAGATGATTGAGGATCATCTGCCTGCTGTGAAAGAACATGTTTCTTCAACTGAAGTGGGCTTTTTTAGGAAATTCTGGAGAAGATTGTTTGGTGGCAAGGTTGATGATTCAGAAATGAAAAGCGAGAATGTTCTGGTGGAATCTTTTGGAGAAAACTTGGTGAAGAAAAATGAGAACACTTTGGCAGAACATGATCGTTCTGGTGAGAGCCCACAAAAGAATGTTGAGAAAAAAAGCGTGGATTCTACATCTCAGGGTGATGATCCAGTGGATTCCACTGTGGAAACAACTCGGGAGAATAAAACTGCTACAAGTTCTGAACCACATGCTGAAATATTGAGGAAAAGTCCAGGTTTGTTTAACCAGATATTGGATTGGTGTAAATTTGGGGGAGATAGTGCAGTTGCATCAAATGATCAACCTACTGTAATACATGGGCACATGAAGAGTGATGCGGGGAAACCTGAGGTTTTTTCTGAGGATTTGTTTTGGAGAGAAATGGAATCTTTTATTGTCATGAAGAGAGGATCACTTGTTATCTCACGATCCAGGACCAGGTTTATGAATTTTACTTGTTTTATTGTTCTATTTTTACAGTTCTAGTAATAGTAGCTAGTTAACTACTTTAGTTTTTTTGCCATCCAGTGGTTCAATTTCTTTCTTTACCAAAGTGAGGAGGTTAAATATAAAACCAGAAACCCACATACAGTAAGACCTGAAAGGCATCAGGAAAAGCATATCAAACTCCTTATATCCCTCTTCTCCAAAAATTACTTTTTGCAAAATAATTATTCTTGTTGCTTGCTATTTTGACTTTTTTTTATTCATCCAGCAAAACTTTCCATCTTTATAAGACTCAGAAAACTTGCTAGGTTATCTCGTGAAATCTACTTTGTTTTTGTCAGGTCCTGTTCTTATAGAAGTTGAAATCCTTAAACAGGTTAGGTTTTTTTTTTCTTTCAATTTTCTAGAAAGGGTTGATTTTTAGAGGTTGATGAAATGTTTTAATCTTAATACGTGAATAACCTTAAAAAGGAAAAAAAAAGGTTGCAAAATTACATCTCTTGATCTGATGCTTTTGCACCTCAGTGAGAGACTTATTTTGCAAGCATTTCAGTATCCTGCACTTCCTTTTGCTTGCTGGTGTTGGTGGGTTGCTAAGGTGGCATCTATGTGGCTGATATGCCATGTCAGAGCCACATAAGAGATGCATCAATACCACATTAGCCACTTCAGTACCACATGTTCAAAATCTTTCTGCATTGACTTGAAAAGTATCAAAGAACATGACAAGCTTTTCTTTGCACAGTTTTTTTCATTTATATAGGATATTGGCAAGTTCAAACAGGTGTATCAAACCTAAATAACGAACAATTGCACATAATATTTTCAGTGTTCACTATTCACTTTTGTAATAATATTGGAAATGTATCTGTGTTCCTCTCATAACTGTAAGTTTTAAATTTTAAAATTTAATGATGAGGATTTGAGTTAGCTCGTTTTCATTTGTTGCATATTTTTTTCAGAAAAGTTAATCATACTTTGATTATAGACAAAACTCTAAGGACATTGGAGCAACACGTTCTAAAATAGTCATCAAGTGCAAAAATTCCAAACCACATGATGCATTCTGCATTTTCCCTGAAATTTATCAATTTTCCTTTTCATTTGGCAGCTTCAATTTTTTATTCTTCGAACTCTCGTGAGCTTGGTACAGTAGTGTGCAAATATTGATTTTTATTTCTAGAACATGTAGAAAAAGAAAAACTGCAGTTGCAGCCAGTGTCATATGTTAATACTTCTGTTGTCTGTGATTTGTCAGGGAACAGTTAGCGCAAAATCTGCAAAAGGAAGGACCTTTGGTTCTTAGATCTCTGAGTGAAAGTGATGTCCTTCAACTGGTGGATATGATAATATCGGAGAAGAAATGGGTAGAAGAATGTCCATCTGAAGCTTTCCCTTTCAAGCCCTCTTGGTTTGTTGCACAGAGTACTGTGGGTGATTCTCGTGCTTCAAATGGACTGAGTTCTATATTTATGAGCGCCCTGTCAGAGTCTAACTTGCGGAGACAACCAGGACATGGAGATAAAAAGAGTCAGAGCATTTCTCACACTGGAGTGTCCTCACCTGTCTCTGTTAAAAACCCTTCTGAAAGGTCTAGGAGTGAGATACTAGGTGACTGTCAAAAGCTTGTCAAAGAGATATTGAAGGAATTTCCTGGAGGATATAATATGGACGCATTTAGAAAGCTGTTCCTTGAGAGGTATGGCTATAACCTTGATGCGAAAAAGCTTGGTTACCCCAAGTTGGCATCCTTCCTTCAGATAATGCCTGGGGTGAAAATAGAATCCAATCTTATCATTCCTTGCAATGAAATGGCTAAACGTTCAAGCACAGGCAGAGCTGTTCTTGATAATACAAGTTCAGAAAGTGAGTTGTTTGATGCATCAAAGAAGGATGATGAATTGGACTCTACATGGGAAGAACTTGGTCCTGTTGACAACATGGGTTCTGGAAAAATGGCAATGCAATCAGCGATAGGGATGAAAAGAAGAGGTGAAAGAATGAGGCAACCATATCCTGAATATGAATCTCCTCTCTCAGATGATGAATATTCAGATTCAGAAGAGTCTGGTGTAGTAACTCGTCCTGTAGGGCAGGCAAAGCCTGGATTGATTGATGAAAACAGCTCACTACTGCAAATGCTTGATTCATGGGATGACAGTAAAGAAGGTGACGATAAGAATCAGCCAGAAAATCTGGAAAGCGTGCTTGATTCTTTCACAAATGGTTTGAGGTCATCTTATTCATCCAGACTAGGCACGAAGATCAAAACTTCACAAAGACCTCAAAAGAGCTATTCTTTTGTTGCAGATCCTGTAGAGAACAAAACAGAGCCGCTAGTTGATGGCATATTAGTTAGCTTGAAGAAACCAAATGAGTCTAGGGTGGAAGGTTGATAGGTCTTAAGAAGTAAATGCAACCAAGGTCTTCCTGTGGAGTGTTAGCAAAGGTGAGATTCCTTTTTTCAGTATTTAGCTGCGAATTCTAGACACTCCCTGGGTTTGTTTATGCTTTAGCTCCATTTTTCAGCAAGTGTTTTATTACCAAGGTTGGATAACTGATGCCCCAGAGAAGATCAATTATTTTTTGTGCTCGCGGGAAATAATTATAGGTGGGGAGATAATACCTTTGAATATAATACCTTTGAATCACTTTTAATGTATATATCTATTTTATATTCTAAGCTTGCACAGATGTAATCTACATGCAAGGAACCTTGAGGCTTTCTCCTATTGACGTAGTCAGTATATATGGTTTTGTTCCAGATTGAGAATTGAGATGGCTTCCATCAATATACTTTTTGCTTTATAGATCTTTTTGTTAATGAGGAATTATTCCCATCCACACTAGATAAATCTCCGGTCAAAGTCTATGCTTGTGGCCCGTTAGTTTCATTTACTTTTATATTTGCGTTCCTTGTTTTTCTTTCCAGGTCGATTAACAGGGTTTCATCTATGATTTTCTTCTACCTAACTATCTGTTAATTGTTAGTAAGTATTCTTCTTTCTCCTTGTGCTTTGATGAAGTAGCTTGGTTTCTTCTACCTAACTCCTTCATGAGCATCTATCACATATGGTAAAGATTATATCAGATTTTTCATGTTTCAACGTGCTTGCCATACCAGTAAAGGTGGTTAGATTACCGTGGTAGCTTAAGCACCCTTTAACCTAGGGCCAAAGACCTTGTTAACAGATCAGCTCCATGCATGTGGATAGACTAGTTAGGACCAATCTATAATCACTCAGTTCAATGGCCATTACAGTAGGAGAGCAGTGGTCTTCTCTTCTGTCTTGTAGTTGTGTTGCACTGAGTAATAACAGTCGATGAGTGGAAGTGATGAGGCAAAAATTTTGACAGTATTGATAAAAGTGAAACTCAGTTGGGTTGAAAGATTACAAGTTAGGAAGGTTAATCTAAATTAATAATTTTAATTTCTTAAAAAAATCAAATTGATATCATTTTAAAAAAATAATAATAAATTGAACATGATTTTGACTGAATTGATTGAATTGTTGGTGATCTTAATTAGGTTAAACTAGTTTGATTTAAGTTGATTTTTCTTTGGCATCCTGCCAAGCTGGTTGTAATAACTACGTAATTGATTTGTTTTGTAATGATGAAAGCAGCAGGAAAGATGTAAACACAGCCATATTCAGTGCTTTCTGCCCTGCTCCTGTTGTTTTACATGATCTTGCAATCAATCAGCATCATCGAGCACAATAAAGAACTATTCCTAAAAAGTCTCTGTCATCAAACATTATCCAAAAGACTCAATTTAATTTTCTTTACATATTAGTAACATTGCTAGATTTTGATGAGTGGGAGTCTAGTCAATTTAATCCTCTTCAAAATTGAAAAAAAATATATGAAAAATAAGCATTATTACCTCATGCTCTACTGTATACAATAGTTGAAGTTGGTATTGATGAAAAAGAAACGAGTAAATTATTCATTAATCCCTCGATTCTAAACATGATTATAATTTAATCCTTTGTGTTTGAAAAATAGATAACTCAGTCCCTCAACTCTTATTAACGGTTCCTTTAAATTCCAAATGTGCCCTTTAACAATTTAAATTTCTATTAAAAAAAATATATAGTGAGGATCCAAAGAAAAACCAAATCATTTTTATTTTAACAATACAATACTCCATGAGAGTTGAAGGGTTAAATTATTGATTTTCAAACATGAAGGATCAAGTTACAATAATAATCAAGATCCAAGGACTAAAAGATTCAACAAAAATGATCCAGTATTCGAACCTAGGTATATGATTCATGGACTAGCAATTTAGAAATATTTTCATGCATTTAAAGTATTCCTAATGAGTATAAAGTCTCAAAGTCGGATCCCATAATTTTATTTTATTTTGAAAAGGAAGGGGAATTTCATGTTCTTCAATTTTTGGATATATATTATTGTGAAAAAAAAGATAATATCATGACTTTTTTTCCTTCCTTTTAATCATACCCATGTTTTTGGTAAATTACAAGGTTGCCGCGTATCATTACAAGCTTGATGACCTTATTTGATGGACAGCCTGTTAAGGCAATTTGACTAAGATCAACCCTGTCATGACAAGTTGGTGACTTTACTTGATGGCTGGGAAACAGCTATGAAGCCTTAACTTTTCTCCTAAAAAACAGTTAAAAAAGAAGAAAACGCTAATTCTTATAACAGATTTTCAAAAAAGGAATTGAAACCCACCATAGCATAGCAGTCCAGGTGTTGAAGGAAACAGTCTCCAACAAGAGCTACGGGCAGTCTGTTTAAGGCAATTTGACTAGCATTCCCCCATCCATTCTTTTTCAAGAAACCCATTAATAATAGGATAATGGCTGGTGCAAACCTTTCCTCCCCCATCATCAACAACCTAATCCCCACCATCTTGGACCTACCAAAGTCCTTGACCATTAATTATCATTTATCATAAGTAAGCATTTGGTCATTGTATCATCTAGGAGATGCAAGCAATTTCCTTGTTAAGCTCAAGATAATGATGGAAGAATCCAGACAAACCTTAGAAAAGCTTTATCTATGCCGAAAAAACAATGTCCAACTAGGCCAACTAGTCTCATCTCTCACATGGCAGTTTGTCGATGAGAACCTCAACAGTAGTCTATTTTCTTATGAGCTCCTTGAAGGGTTCTTTCTATGATTGGGGACGAGGGCAAATTCAGGAATATTGCTTTCCTTTTGTTTTCAAATGAGAACCTCAAAAACCTATTTTCCAATGAGCTATATTAAGGGTTTTTTCTTATCATAAGAAAAAAATTAGAGGTTTTCCCCTCTTAAAGAAACAATATAAAAGGATAAAATGGACTCAGGCTTTCCAGTGCCCCCCACAGGTCCTTAGATTTCAAGTATGGAGGTCATTGTGTGATCTCTTTGCCAAAAATCACCAGTGCCTCCCTTGATGAGAGCCACCACCTCTGTTCTTTGCAAAGAAGGTATTCTTATTCTTGGGTTTCGGTATCTCGTGAATGTCCATCACTTGAATTGTTCTTTGTTTTTTGGCTTCACAAAGCAAAAAAGCATGACACCAATTACCAATGAGTAACATTGTACAATGTGAACTTCAGAAAACCAAATTCACACAGAAAACAAGGAACAGAAATCAAACCATTTTCAGCTTCCTTATAATTCGCTTGAAGCCTTTTACTTGCCGAGGCAAACTTTTGATCAGCATCAAATTTGTTCTCTTTCGGTTGTTCTCTTTGTCTCTACAAAACCATAGATATCAAGTCCTTGAAAAAAATCAGTGAAATGGTGATCTCAATGACTCTGTGATCTTCAGAACAGGTAAACAACATAAATTTGCTATTTGGGATGCTCTTGTTCTGCTTCTTTTAGGCAAACATAAATGCATAAGCTTGATACCTGTACATTGTGAGGAGCAGATGAAGATGCAGGAACTGATTTTTTAATAGGTTTGGTCAGAGCTTCATTTCGAGGAGGAGCCAGTTTTGGTTTTCTTTCTGGTTCAGAATTATTCCTATCTGATCCAGAACTCCCATCTACATAAGACATTAGCAAATAGAAGGGAAACAGACAACAGATTAATCAAAGGCAAAAAGTCAATGAAATATAAACCAAATCCAACTTTGAAACTGATTCTTCACTCACTGTGAGGATTGGGAGAGTATGCAAAATCAGGAACCTGAAAAAACAGAATCTTAGAAAGGAAACAGAAGGGAGAATTTTTGCCACTTTCAACAACTTTTCAATGGCACAAGGAAAGATTGTCTTTCACCTGGTGACGACCATTCTGGGGAATCTTCTGCTGAGGTGAGTCCCCGTAAGCTGCAGAAACATGCTCGTTAACTTCTATTTGTAACTCATTAATCCCTTCAATTTTACTATTCCACTTTATAACCAGTTTTTCCCAGAAAAGAAAATTTGTGAATGATGATGAATGTTACCCATTAAACCAGAGGATGCACGCTCTCCGTGTGGATTCAACCTCACCCAGTCATCTACAATTTCTTTCCATTTTCTGGACACAATCACCAAGTCCACAAGAGGAAAAACATTTTAACTGCTACTTCATTCAAGCAGATAATACAAGAAACTGCCAGAAACTCATATTTTCTACAACTTAGAATCTTCAATACCTGACAAGTTGCTTCACTAATCTCTTAACATCATTAGATGAATGCTTACGCAATCGATTCACATGCCTTCCAATATCAGTCTCCTAAACACCATTAAACAGTAACCACAAAATTAGCAACAAGAATTCACCAACAAGAACAAACACAGCAACAATAGAAGTTGAAAAATTGTTCAAACAATCACCTTAAGTGCCTGAAATGTGATATCCATATCTGCTAAACTTTGAAGCAAATCAACCAAAGAATCTTCAGGCTAAACCACAACACAAAAGGAAACCAAAGTCAAACCAAACACCCCCCAACTAAAAAGCAGCAAAAAAAAATAAATCAAAACCTGGTCACGATCTTCAAGCTGTTGCTTGATATCCAAAATCTTCTTCGGCTCATCATCAAACAACCCTCCAAACGGATCCAATTCCTCATCATCACCATCACCATCACCATTAACGGACCTTGGTGTTACTGGAGAATCTGCATACACCCTTCTCCCTTTCTCTTCTTCATGGCTACTCTCTTTCTCTGCAAGATCCTTCATTCCATTCCCATTAGCAGTATTGTTAATGTCAATATCATCAAAACTCCGGTCCCTACATCTACTACATGAGCTTGATGCTGCAAATAATCTCGCCACAATATCATCTCTCCTTCTCTTCAATTCAGACCCAAAATCCAAAGAAGCCACATCAATTGCTGTATCAATAAAAGTCCAAACGTCAACACCTGAACTCTCCAATATTGATCTAAAATCATCAATATCCATCCTTTCTTGCTCCCCCTCTCTCAAGATCAAACTTTAATTCTTCAAAATTCAAGAAAGTCTGTCTTAATATATATTTATATCACTATGACCTGCCAAAAATATAGACAAATGGGCTTTCTTGTTTCTAGTAACAGAAAAAAACTGAACACACCATCAACAGATCTAGACAAGATTAGGATACAAAACAGAAAATTTGGACAAGAAAATAACAAAAAATTTGTTGTAAACAAAACCCATTTTGATCTAAACCTCAAAACTTGTAACAAAAAGTTTCACCAAGATTTTCTTCATCAAATAGTGAGCTTTCAAACAACAAAAGCTTGTCTTTTTATCAATGGAAGTGGAAAAAGAATTGAGCTTTAGAAGGAAGAGTTAAACAGAAAGAAAGTTGGGTTGGGTTAGAGGAGAAACTTCTATAGTATTGTTGTGTTTGTTTTTTGAGCTGTGAATGATTAATGGCATAAAGGAATTTCTTTTTTTTTTTTAACACTTAAAATAACATGGTTTTAATATTAAAAAAAATAAAGCAAAATTATTAATCTGACCATGCCAATTCCGTTTTTGAACCCTCTATAAAAATGTGATTTATTTAAAAGAATTAAGAATTTAATATTTTTAATCATTTTAATGCATTCATGTAAAAAATTAAAAAAAATTATATATATCTGCAAGTAAATTTTTTTAAAAAAATTATTCTACATTACAATATCAAACATAAATTTAAAAATTAACTTGAATTGATATGTATTAATTAAAACAATATTTTTTT
>Ga0325401_1005280_pt1 | contig 12335 bp, 10 predicted proteins | sample PopdelMetagenome_FD_205666 | JGI IMG/M metagenome (GOLD analysis project Ga0325401, IMG submission 205666) | Populus deltoides microbial communities from Bellville, Georgia, United States - Xylem-PdKOR-R2 | ecosystem: Host-associated > Plants > Phyllosphere > Stem > Wood/Secondary xylem | place...
AAGGAATGGCGCTTCTATTTCTACATAACCTTTACCATGAAGGTAGCGAGGTAACAAAAGGCGTTAAGTACGTTTTAAGAACTGATGTGATGTATCGGTTGCAAACAGAAATGAAGCAAGGATAAAAATATAGCAACCACATGAATTCGTTCTTGAACAGAGACGACATTTTCTTAAATAAAATAATTGCCTTGCAAAAACTACACCCGCTTATGAATAACACTAAGTGGATTAAGTTAATCACAATATTGGTAGATAATTCGCAATTAATTAAAACGTGTCGCACTAAACTTATTTGGGAAGAATTTACGAACAGAGAACTAATAATTCACGAGCATACAGAATATAACTTTGACTATTATGCTGTAGCGATGGAAGCAATGATTACGGGTAATCCTAGGGGCTGGTACGCTTATAAAGAGGTAGAGTGGCTAGATTTTCCTAGATCAATTGGTACTAATTCAGAATACCAAGACCTAGATGCTATCCAACAAAAGATTGAGGAATTAGGTAAGTTTCATTTAGAATTATTAGAAGGAAGCTTGAGATTATATGCTTATCTCAGGCCATAACAGAGCATTGTTTTCCATTCGCCTTCCTACCTTTCCAGCTTCAACCCCTACCGAAGCTGATGAAACAACTTTCCCTCGCCGCCCTATTCCTCGTCTCACTTCCTAGCCTAGCCCAGAAAACCAAGCCTGCCGAAAACCTCGTCCAGTACGCCCATCCCATCGTCGGGACGGCCAAGATGGGGCACACATTTCCGGGCGCTACGGTGCCGTTCGGCATGGTGCAGCTCTCGCCCGATACCGACACGCTCAGCTACGAGCTGAACGGCAAGTATAACCCCGACATGTACAAGTACTGCGCGGGCTACCAGTACAGTGACAAAACCATCGTCGGCTTCAGCCACACCCACTTCAGCGGCACGGGCCACTCTGACCTAGGTGACTTCCTGATCATGCCCACCACGGGTCCGCTCCAGCTTAATCCCGGCACGGCTGATAAGCCTCAGAGCGGCTTCCGCTCCACTTTCTCCCACGCCAACGAGGTGGCCGAACCCGGCTACTACCGCGTAAAGCTCGACGACCACAACATCTTGGCCGAGCTGACCGCCACCAACCGCGTGGGCATGCACCAGTACACCTTTCCGCAGTCGGACCAGTCGCACCTGATTCTGGATTTGATGGCGGGCATCTATAACTACCCCGATAAGAACGTCTGGACATTTGTGCGGGTAGAGAACGACACGCTCGTGACCGGCTACCGCCAAACCAACGGCTGGGCGCGCACCCGCACGGTGTACTTCGCCATGACGTTCTCCAAGCCCTTCACCGATTACGGCAGCCGCAACTTCTCTAAGCGGCAGATCTACCGTGGCTTCTGGGGCAAGTTCGACCAGACCAAGAACTTCCCTGACCTAGCCGGCGAGCAGCTGCGCATGTTCTTCAACTTCAAGACCACGGCCAACGAGAAGTTGAAGGTGAAGTTTGCCCTCTCGCCCACGAGTACCGCCAGCGCCCTCCAAAACCTGCGCACCGAAGCGCCCGGTTGGGATTTCGACAAGGTGAAAAATCAAGCGCAGCAGCAATGGCAGCAAGAGCTGAGTAAGGTAGTCGTTGAGTCGCCGAAGAAGGTGGACAAGGAGAACTTCTACACGGCCATGTACCACGCCTTCCTGAGCCCCACCACCTTCATGGACGCCGACGGCCAGTACCGCGGCCTCGACCAGAACAACCACAAGGCCGACGGCTTCACCAACTACACTACTTTCTCGCTCTGGGATACGTATCGCGCCCTGCACCCCCTCTTCAACGTGCTGCAACCCAAACGCAACGCCGACATGGTGCAGTCGATGCTGGCTCACTTCGACCAAAGTGTGGAGCGCATGCTGCCGGTGTGGAGCCACTACGCCAACGAAAACTGGTGCATGATCGGCTACCACTCGGTGCCCGTGATTGCCGACGCCGTGATGAAAGGCAACGCGCCCTTCGACGCCAACAAAGCCCTTGACGCCTGCGTGACCACCGCCCGCCAGGCCCGCTACGACGGCATTGGCTACTACGTGCAGCTCGGCTACGTGCCTGAAGACAAAAGCGGCTCGTCGGTGTCAAAAACGCTAGAATACGCCTACGACGACTGGTGCATCGCCCAGATGGCCCAGAAGCTAGGTCGGCAGGATATCTACCAGGAGTTTAATAAGCGGGCTCAGAACTGGCGTAACGTGTACGATCAGCGCATCGGCTTCATGCGCCCCAAAATGGCCGACGGTACCTTCCGCCCGCGCTTCGACGTGCTGAGCACCAACGACCAAGGCTTTATTGAAGGTAACGCCTGGAACTACAGCCTCTACGTGCCCCAGGACCCAGCCGCGCTGATCCAGATCATGGGCGGCCAGAAGCGCTTCGTGCCACACCTCGATTCGCTATTCACCATGCACTTGCCCGATAAGTTCTTCGCCGAAACCGAGGATATCACCCGCGACGGCATCATCGGCAACTACGTACACGGCAATGAGCCCGCCCACCACGTGGCCTACCTCTACAACTGGACCGACCAGCCCTGGAAAACCCAGGCCCGCGTGCGCATGATTCTGCCCAAAATGTACCGCCCCACCCCCGACGGCCTTGGCGGCAACGACGACTGCGGGCAAATGAGCGCCTGGTACATCTTCTCGTCCCTCGGTTTCTACCCCGTGGCGCCCGGCTCGCCAGAGTACGCCCTCGGTAGCCCCGCCGTGCACGGCGCGACGTTGAACCTAGAAAATGGCAAAACCTTCCGTGTCAACGTCAAAAATCAGAGCGACAAAAACGTGTACGTGAAGGAAGCTAGGCTCAACGGCCAGAAACTCACGCGGCCGTTCTTGAATCATCAGGATATTATGAACGGCGGCGAGCTGACCTTCACGATGGCGGCGAAGCCGTAAGAGAATGAATAAGCATATCAAACGGCAGCTAGCTTAGGCTAGCTGCTTGCGACGTTCTTGCCACAATTTGGGATATTGTGAAATATCTTTTCAATACTACAGTCTACCAGACAACAACTTATCTATAGTATGAAGACCAATACGTGTTTGCTGTTTTTACTCAGTCTTTTGTTCTTTCAATGCAATAAGGCTTCGGAAGTAACCCCTGTGGCACCCAAAGTTGACTATGACAAACGAAGCATCCAGATCATGCAGGAGGTGAGCCCCTCATTACTTGGTGATTGGAAGATTCGTCGGTTGGCTATCAAAGCGCAGCCCTACCAGGTCGGACAGAGGGAATTGAAGATCGTACGTGACACCGTTTTTCAGGATTTTGCCACGCTTTCTATTCGGCAAGGCGCTCCACGCCGGTCGGTACCGGACCCGCGCTATGCCAACTTCGAAGGTTTTTTGCGGTTTCGCACCAAAACGTACCCGATTCAATTCGAGCTGATGGCTAGCCCTAATCGGATTGTTGATAATACTGGCCCACAGGCTATCTTTTTATTGGAATATAACTTTCCGCCAGGCTCTCACCCTACTGAGCCCGAAGAAATGTTTTTACAGTACATAGGCTTCATGCAAGAGAACTTCTCCCTGGAAATAGTACCTGGTCAGCCAACTATGGTTTGGCAAGGATCGAACCGAGGAATCGATAAGATTGAGCTTCAAAAGCAGTAAAAATGTACCTCATAGCAATACCAACACTGCGTTAGTTGCGAACACAGTAAAGCCCCGCTCCATTAGCTTACTATAACTAATGGAGCGGGGCTTTACTGTGTCACTAGGTAAGCGAATAGCTTACCGGTTGATGTTAAGGTTGGGCACGTTGGCGCCTTTGTTTCTGGAGCGGTTGTATAAGTAAGCAGCACCCGCGGCGAGTAATGCGCCACCGGCTAGCTTGCGGTTGAAGCCGCCGCCTCTGCTAGCGTTGTTGATGTTGCCGGAATTACCGCCGGTGAAGGTCCGCAATAGGCCTGAGAGTAAGCCGCCCATTGTACCACTTTGCTGATTATTAGAACCGAAGATACCCATGATTGACAAAGAAAATGGTGAATGAGCTATTTAACGCAAGCTAGGCTCGCAGGGTTGACCTCGACAGCAGCCGATCCGCCCTGCTTTACGCTTCTATTGCCGGCTATTACCATTCTAATTTTCTTGATTAATCAAGTTAACGACCAGCGTTACCATGGTGTCTTTGTCCTCGGGCTTGCTTTCGGCGATGAGCAGGGTAAGGGCAACCAAGGCATTGTCGGCCAAGCGGCGGGAGCTATCGGGTTTGTAGAGGCAATGGTTGCGGTCGAGAAACCACACAAATAAGAAAGCGGCAATGCGCTTGTTACCGTCGGAAAACGAGTGATTCTTGACCACGAAGTAGAGTAGGTTCGCGGCCTTTTCCTCCACGCTCGGGTAGAGGTCTTCGCCACCGAAACTCTGGTAAATGCTGCGCACGGAGCTTTGGAACGAAGCATCTTTTTCGCGACCAGACAATACGCTACCACCGAATTACTTCCGCAGACCTTCCACAGCTTCTAGGCCAGCTTCGTAGGTCAGCACGAAGGGTTTTTTGGTGGCTGTGCCGCGTACGCGCAGGCGTTGGTGGTCGTACTGGTCGAGTACATCGAGGGCGCGGGCGTAGTCGCCTAGCACCTGCAGCAGCGCGTCTGACTCATCGGAGGTTAGCTCTTGGCTAGCGGCTACTTCGCCTTGCAATTGCACTAAGCGCTTGAGGTCCGCTAGCTGCCGGGTGCTTTCGCGCAGCCGCTGCTCGTTTAGAGCATAGCCTTGCACTAAGTATTGACGCAGCACTTGCGTAGCCCACTTACGGAATTGCGTACCCTTGATCGAGTTGACGCGGTAGCCGACTGAGATAATGACGTCGAGGTTATACTGCTTAACGCGGTATTGCTTACCATCAGCGGCAGTTAGTAAGGATTCCTTACCTACTGAATTTTCTTCTAGCTCCCTTTCTTTGAATACGTTGCGCAAGTGCATCGTAACGTTTGGACGGGAGACATCAAACAGCTCCGCCATTTGCGCCTGAGTAAGCCATACAGTTTCATTTTGCAACTGTACGTATAGCTGCGTTTGCCCATCGGGCGACTGGTACAAAAGAATATCGTTGGGAGCAGACATAAGGAACGAGCAATAAAGCGCAGCAAAATAACGGTTGAGGTTACTCCAACAAGCTCAACAGTAAACCTCGCTCATGACAGATATTGGCTGAACAATGCCTAGCGCAGCCGGTTTTATCGCCTAGGCCCATGAGCTAGCCTTGGCTGGCTCAACCCACAGCAGCGGCCGAACACGACGCGTACTGCATGCCGATATTAGTTTATAGCAATTGGGGGCTGCTGCACTTCCTAGCAGCATTGGTTTCGTTGGGGCTGGGCACAGTAGTACTGGCACTGTCGAAAGGAGGAAAACGCCACAAGCGGCTCGGCTACGGCTACGTGGGTAGCATGGCCGTGATGCTAGCTACTTCGTTTGCCATCTACCGGCAATTTCATGGCTTCGGAATTTTTCACGTGGCGGCGCTACTCAGTTCCGTAACGCTCTGTATTGGCATGGTGCCGGTGCTGCGCCGAAAATCGGTGCGCTCTTGGCGGCAACTGCACTACAGCTTTATGTACTTATCGGTGTTGGAGCTTTACGTGGCGCTGGTGGCGGAGGTGCTGGTGCGCCAGCCAGGCATGAGCTTCTGGGAAGTAGCGAGCTTATCAACTACAACCGTACTGCTGCCGGGAGCGGTGTTGTTTACCCGCTTCCGCAAGCGCTGGCAGGAACCTAGCTTTCGTGCCCGACGCAAACCGAAGTCCGCGGTAAACGCTGCGGCCTAGCAGAACCATTACGACCTTTTGATTCTAGGTTAATAAAGTAAAGTCGCGCTATTTAGCTAAACTACCGACCCTACTGCATTCCTTCCCACCCGATGAAAGCTATTTTCCCCCTAGCCTTTTGTGCCTTTACAACCATTGCGCACGCCCAAATTGCACCTATCAAGGTGGAAGTCAGGCAAACAGCGGGCCGCTACGAGCTGCGGCGCGGTGGGCAGCCCTACTTCATCAAAGGCGCCGGGGGCGGGCAGTTTCCGGAACGCATCAAAGCGTACGGAGGCAACTCCATTCGGACTTGGGGCACTGCTGGTGCCGAAAAAGTACTAGCTGAAGCCAACCAAAACGGCCTTACCGTGATGCTAGGTCTTGACGTAGCCCGCGAGCGGCATGGTTTCGACTACAACAATCCGCAGGCCGTAGCGGCGCAATTGCAAAAATTGCGCGCCGAAGTGTTGAAGTATAAGGATAATCCGGCTGTGTTGTTCTGGGGGATTGGCAACGAGCTGAACCTGGAATACACCAACCCAAAAGTGTGGGATGCCGTGCAGCAGATTGCCCAGATGATCCACGAAGTCGACCCTAATCACCCCACCAGCACTGTGCTAGCCGGCTGCAATAAGAAAGAGGTCGATTACATCAAGGTAAAGTGTCCGGCCATTGACATTCTGAGTATCAACACGTACGCGGGACTAGCGGCCATTCCGCAGCAAGTGCGCGCCGCGGGTTGGGCAGGTCCCTACGTGGTGGCCGAGTGGGGTCCAACGGGACATTGGGAAAGCCCTACTACGCCGTGGAAGGCCTCGGTGGAAGAAACCAGCAGCCAAAAAGCCGCTGTGTACCAAAGCCGCTACGAGGCCTCGGTGGCCAAGGATAAAACGCAGTGCCTGGGTACCTACGTGTTCTTGTGGGGGCAGAAGCAGGAGCGCACGCCTACCTGGTACGGCATTTTCACGGAAGACGGCAAGGAGTCGGAAGTGGTGGATGTGATGCAGTACCTGTGGAGCGGCAAGTGGCCCTCGAACCGAGCGCCGCACCTAGCTTCCTTCCGCCTGAACGGCAAGCAAGCCACCGACAGCGTATACCTGCAACCCGGTCAGCGCTACCCCGTTGCGGCGGCCGTCACCGACCCCAACAAAGACCCACTGACGTACCGCTACGAGCTGCTGCCGGAAAGCACCGACCTAAAAACCGGCGGCGACCGGGAAAGCCGCCCCGCTCCTATTCCTGGTTTGCTGCCGACCAACGCCCAAGGTCAAACCACGCTCACCGCTCCCTCGCAGGAAGGCGCCTACCGCTTGTTCGTGTACGCCTACGACGGCCACGACAACGTAGCCACGGCTAATATTCCGTTTTACGTGCAGAAAAAGTAGGCCTAGCCTTAAAGCACGCTCTTACTGCGCCCGGCGTTTTTCCTCCTCGGCCCCGCTGCGGCGGCTGGTCGACGTTAGCTTGTCGTTGCCGAACCGCCAGCCGAACGAAAGCGTAACCACGCGCGAATCGCGGCATAGATAGAGGTCTTGGCGGTAGTTGTTGTAGAGCGACGTGGCCCGCAAAGGGCTGGTATACAGAATGTCCGTGGCCGCCAGTCGGATGGTGCCTTTCTTCTCAAAAATAGTTTTCTGCACGCCCACGTTGAGCTGACCAAAGGGCCGAAAATCAAAGTAGCCCACTTGCTGCCGCGACTCGTAGCTAGCATTCAACTCAGCGCTCCACCCCTTGCCGAGCGTAAACGTGCTGTTGCTACTTAGCGTGAGGGCGGGACGGCCTTTGCGCAACGAGGTGCCCGCCAGATTGCCTTCAAAATGAATATAGTAGAGCACGGCGTTGTTGTAGACGCTCAGCCACTTGCCCACCGTAAGCGGCGCCGTGAGCGTGAGGGCTAGGTACTGCTGGCGCGTCAGGTTCACGTAGGTCGATACGGTGGTGGTGTCGGTTTCGGGGTAGGCGACGTCCGTAATGGGGCTTTTGGTAACGCTGTAGCTAAGGCTCGTCGTAAATTTTTGCTTGAACGTGTGCGTCAGCTCCACGTTGTAGCTGGTTTCTGGGCGCAGGCTGGGGTTGCCCTTTGCGTAAGTGGCCGGGTCGATAATGCTGCGAAACGGGTTGAGCTGGCGATACGACGGCCGGTTGATGCGCCGGCTCAACGAAGCCCCTAGCTCGTGCTGGTCGCTGACGGTGTACTTCAGGCCCGCGCTAGGAAAAAGCTGGTAGTAGCGGCGGGTAAAGTTGTCGTCACTTACCAGCTGCTTGCCCACGGCGTAGGTTTGCTCCCCGCGCAGGCCTGCTTGCAGGTTCAGCTTGCCGGCCGTGCGGCTCAAATTGGCGTAGGCGGCCGAAATAATTTCGTCGTAGCGGAAACGGTTCGTCAGACCTAGGTTGGTGGTTGTCACGCCGCTCTCCGTATTTTCAAAGAGCACGTCATTATCCGAATACACCCTGCTGATTTTGGCGCCCGCCTCCAAGCGGGCTTGCGAAGGCAGGGCCTGCGTGTAGTCGGCCTTGAGCGCCTGAATGGTTAGGGTACTGGTTTGGTCGCCGGCGATGGTCGACTCAGGCAGACCTGATAGCTCATAAAAGACGGTTTGGCGCTGAAGCCGCCGCGTATCGTAGCGGGCGTAATCCACGTCGGCCGTTAGCTCCCGGCTGCCTCCTTGGGCCTGCGCGAAGGTATGTTTAAAGTTTAGGTTGCCCGTAATATTCGGGTTGTAGCCCTGCCCCGTGCTGCGGGCCGTGTACTTGTCCTGCACCTGTCCGTTGCCATCGTAGAAGATGCTGGTATTGAAACCCGTACCACGGGGCCGGGGGTTCGGCACCGCAAACCCCGTTACCACGGCTCCCACCGTCGTGTTTTTCGACAGGTTGACGTCGGCGCCGAGCTTGTAGATTAGAAAATGGTCGCTGCCCGTCAGTCGGTTACGCTGGTCACTCGTCCCGATCAGCACCGGTTGGTCGCCCTGCGATTCGTAGAAGTAGCGGTAGGTATTGCGAATACCTAGGTTGTTGCGCTTGGTGTAGGTGGCCGAAGTAAACAGATTGAGTTTTTCGCGCCGATGATTGCCCGTCAGGGTGCTGGTAAACTTGCCGAACTCGCTGCGGCCGTAACTAGTATTGAGCGTGCCGTTGGTACCTAGCTTTTGGTCTTTTTTGAGGTTGATAGCAATGATACCGGCCCCTCCCTGGGCATCGTACTTGGCGGGCGGATTGGTGATGAGTTCGATATTCTTGAGCTGATCGGCGGGCAAAGCGCGCAAGTAGTCAGCGAGTTCGGAGCCGGTCATGGGCTGGCGCTTGCCGTCGATGAGCACCAGCAAGCCTTGGCGGCCCCGCAGAGCTAGGTTGTCGTTGGCGTCGACTGTCACGCCCGGCGAGCGACTCAGCACATCTAGCGCCGTGTTGCCGGCGGCCAGCGTGGAGCCTTCTACGTTCACCACCGTACGGTCGGCCAGGCGCTCAAACAAAGGTTTTTGGGCTACTACTCGCACCTCCTTCAGTTGCGTAGCCGCGCTGGCTTGCAGCGTGATACTCGGCAGCGCAAAGCTGCTGCCGGCCACCGTAACAGGCGCGCTCCAGTACCGCCCAAACCCAACCTGCGTAGCCGATATCCGGTAGCGCCCCGGCGCCACCCGCTCGAAGCGAAAGGCCCCCGTCGCATCGCTGAACTCCGTCTTGACCACCGCTGAGTCGGCTGCGTGGTGCAACGTGAGGGTGGCGTAGTCGATGGGCTTGCCGTCGGCGGTGCGCACAGTGCCGCTCACGCTGCTCGCGGTCTGCGCCCAGGCACCGGTGGTCACGAGCCACACCCCAGCCAGCAGGAATGCTTTGATTATTACCACAATAAGGCGCGTACACATTTTGTTCGAATAAGAAGCTAGGATGAGGTGAGTAGTCACAGAATCACCGCCGCCGCTTGATTTTCGGGTGGGTACCGTCCGCCGAAACTAAGCGCTGCCACGCGCCAAGCGTTGTGGCGCGACACTAAGCCTTCTCCCCGACCGCAGGCTAACCGGCTGTGCACGACCGATTAGTAGGCAAGAGAAAAGTGGAAGTAAAAAATTCAGAGGCGGACACTGCCCTAAGCCTAGAAGGTTACAGACCTAGGTCATTATTTTTTGATTCTTCGTGGGCGCAAGTATTATCTACTTGACACTGAATCCAAAAGCCACAAAACAAAAACGGCTTTGCCAGGTGAGCCTGACAAAGCCGTTGCGCGGAAGCTAGGTGGTATCCTACTCCAATTCTATTCGCAGCTACTTGCGTTTGAACACCTTATCAAGAAACGCGGCCGTGTAGTTCAGCGTCGGCTCAAACCACGGGTTGAACAACGGGAACGGGTGGGGCGCCTCCGCAAACGTGTGGGTTTCGTGGTAGGTGTGGTAATTATCAAGCTTCTTAATGAAGTCTTCGCGCCCGGCGTGCATCCGGTCTACTGAGCTATTGATGAACACGATAGGGGGCGTTTTGTCCGACACGTGATTGAGGCCGCCGGCTTGGTGCCAGAGGTCAGGCTTTTCCGTTTTGGACGCGCCAAACCAGTACGTAGCCGCCGACGGGCCTTTGCTGTCGTTGCCCTCCCCCGACTCCGGGTGGATAAAGGCTAGGGTACCATCTACATCTACTATGGCCTGTATAGCGCTAGAGCGGCTAGTGTTACAAGCGTCTCCCTCAAACTGCTTATCACCATTAGTCGTGCCGAGCAAGGTCGCTAGCTGCCCCCCGGCCGAGAAGCCCCACACGGCAATTTTGGTCGTGTCGATGGGATACTGCTTGGCGTTGGCGCGCAGCCAACGAATGGCCGCTTTCAGATCGTGCACGGCGGCGGGGTAAATGGCTTCAGTGGAGAGGCGATACTCGGCCGTGACGGTCACGTAGCCTTTAGCGGCAAGCTGCTGGGCCATGGGCACGTGCTGCGACCGGTCGCCGGAGCGCCAGCCGCCCCCGTGAATGAACAGCACAGCCGGGTAGCCTCCCTTCCGCTTGGCTTTAGGGTAGAAAATATCTAGCTGCAAATTGCGCGCACCTAGGGTGCAATACGTCAGGTTTGTTTTCGACTGAATGCTGGCCGGTACCTTGGGCCGCGCAATGCTGATGGCGGGGTTTGTCTTCTTGGCTTTAACAAAGGCGCTGTATGTAGTAAACGACGTATCGCGCGGCGCAGGTAGCTGTTGCGCCGTGGCGGAGAGAGAAAAAGCTAGTCCTAACAGGCTAGCTAGCCCCCCAGCCCTGTAAGCAGCAGTAAATCTTTTCGTAATCATTTCGGCAAGATATACCTCGCGGCGTCGCTCGCCGCTACCTAGCTTTTCCTGCTACTTGCCAATGGCGTACTGAATACCGCCCAGCAGATGCTGCAAAAACAACGGCTCGCTGTAGCTTTCGTTGGTGTGCCCACCGGCGGTGTAGAACGCCCGGCCGCCGTCGTAGGGGTGATACCAGGCAATGGGGTGGTTGGTGCCGTTGATGCCGCCGGTGTAGGTGCTCTCGTCTAGGTTGGCCAGCACCTTCAGGTCGGGCTGAATACTTTTGAAGTTGTACCACTCATCCGTCCGCTCCCAGGCGCTGGGCAGGAACGATGTGGAGACGTGCGTTTTGTCGGTTACGCGTACAGTGGCCTTTTGCACGGCCGGGTGGCTGGTAAAATAAGCGCCCACCAGCCCGTTGTACCAGGGCCAGTTATACTCCGTATCGGTGGCTGCGTGCACGCCCACAAAGCCTTTGCCGGAGCGTATATACTGTTCAAAAGCAGTTTGTTGTGCCTCGTTCAGCACGTCCTGCGTGGTGCTCAGGAACACGACAGCCGCATACTTTTTCAAACCCGTTGGCGTAAACACAGCCGCATTGTTGGTGGTATCAACGCTGAACGTGTGCTCCCGGCCAAGCTGCTGAATGGCCTTTAGCCCCGTCGGGATAGAGGCGTGATGGAAACCGCTCGTTTTGTAGAAGACCAGCACGGTCGACTTACGAGCCGCTTCTTCGGAACCTAGGTTTTCCGACGCGCAGTTAAACAACGTACCAATGGCCAAGCAGGTACCAAGCACAAATGCTTTCATAGAGGGCACAATAAGAAGGTGGGAAAGTTCGTCGGTAGTATAACACTACTAATTGAAAAGGGCTGCGTCGGGACGGCAACAATTGGCCGGTGCGCCGGCTAAACGGCGCTGCTCGCGCCAGCCAAAAACGGTTCTGCTCCGTATCAACTCACTTAACTGCTCTGGTAAAGCTGCCGTTGCCGTAATCATTTCGGCCTTGTCGGCGGTTATCTTTTCGTTATTAGCAAACCCTATGGATTTGACCCACACCAACCTAGGCCTCACCGCAAGCCGTGAGGAAGAGCGCCCCGAAGAAGAAGTTGAGAATCCGCTGCCGCGGGCGGTGCTACGCCTCAACAACCACCAGCTGCTCGACGGCGAGTGGAAGTTTGCCATTGATGCGGACGACAACGGCCTGCGTGAGGGCTGGTACCTAGGTCATACCTACGAACACACTGCCAACTGGCCCGGCTCGGTGGAAATGCACATGGCCCAGGCCAAAGGCGAGAA
>Ga0325401_1005281_pt1 | contig 12334 bp, 7 predicted proteins | sample PopdelMetagenome_FD_205666 | JGI IMG/M metagenome (GOLD analysis project Ga0325401, IMG submission 205666) | Populus deltoides microbial communities from Bellville, Georgia, United States - Xylem-PdKOR-R2 | ecosystem: Host-associated > Plants > Phyllosphere > Stem > Wood/Secondary xylem | place...
TAAAAACATAAAAAAATAGTTTTAAGCAGAAACAAAATTCAAATTTTGTTGAAACACCAGTGCAAACATAGCCCCAAACGAGGTCTAAGTGCGTTTGGCTTGAAAGAAACATTAAATTGATGGGTTTATTTTTTAGTGTTTTCCGATGGTTTTAATGTGTTCATGTCAAAAATTAAAAAAAAAATCTTGAAAAAATAATTTTAATACGTTTTCAAGCGAATAACACTTTTGAAAAGTACCTTGCTCCACAATCTTAATATGTGTTTGGTATTATTGTATCTTTTATGGTTGTAGCTTAAAAAAAATAGATTTAAAAAAAATCTTTTAGCTATTGTTAGTTGGATTAAAATATGTGTTTGGTTAAAACTGTAATTAAAATTATTGTTGACTAAAAGCAGTGAAAAGGTGTTTGGTTAAAATTGTTGTTGAAAGTGTTTTTAATAACCTTAAATGTATTTCGTAACTTTAATTTACATAAGCATGTGATTATTAATATATAAGAAATATAGCAAAACAATATTAAAGTCCTATTTTATACAATAAATAAACCAATTGCAAAGTTAGCCTAATCTAAGCATTATTATTATTTATATATATCCTGAAATATAAAGTAATTTTATTGTTCTATTAAATAGTTGCAATTCCATCATAAACATCATCCATTCAAAAATGGTATATGGTTTACATGTTTTATGGATGTTTTCTACAATCCCATTATCTTGTCTATTTATAAATAAAATTTGATATTTTGGAAATACACAATTACAAGCATGTTTAGCAAGCAATTTTGCACTCAATAAACAACAAGATCTAGCACTAGACAAGTTTGACATTCAATAAACTTATTATTTATATAAGAAAAAAGATTCTACTTAAATCAAGAGCCTCAAATCCCATCTTAAAAAAGAATAATAAACTATAAGAAAGATTACAACTTAGACATTGAGATATATAACTTATTCCCCTTCTTTTCTAAATATAAATGCTACAAGTTCTTAGGAGAGAGCAAAAATTAATCATCTAATATCAAATTCACATTTAAATTTGTAAATAAATTCATGGATTCCGTGGAAAATTTTTTACCATTGAGCCTTATACCTTTATCTACGTTTAAATTTTTAAACTTCTTGTACAAAAACCTCCACATTTTAATTACATAAATTATCATTGTTATTTTGGCTCATGGATGCACAAAGATTTTAGCAAATAATTTCTCAACCACCTCAAAGTTAAAAAAAAATAAATTATAGCCTCAGGAGGCAACATAAGATTTTCTCAAGCTATGTGCATTGCTCTAACTATCTAGTGATTGGTTGGAGTTTGTTCCAAGTTTAATTAGCAAGTTGGAAAAGAAATGGCTAAATCTAAAACAAAGTAGATGAGAAATAACCAATTATGTCTTACTCAATACAATTTAATTGCCAATAGATGGATGATTTGAATGTTTTGTTCTTCTTTTTTCTTATTAAAACTTCTTGATCATCAGTGAAATGAATAAGCCTAAAAGCACCGAGATTCAACATCGTTATCATGAAGAAACAAAACAGCTTTGAATTAAAATTGCTATTCGATTTGGTTCTTTAATAGGTAGTGTAAACTAATGACCTTCACACAAATAAAGAAGCAAGAAATGTTGTTCTAATTAACCTGTCTCATAAATCTTTAATATCACTAGCATTACCTAGAAACATCTTAAGTTCTATTTTTGTCCTTCCATTTTTTGATTGGGCATTGCCTTATTTGACAACTAGGAAGCCATTGAAATAGGCCAATTAATTATCTTTCAGTCCTTTGCCATGCCAAGATGTTACAAACAAGCATGAAAACCAAAAAAATTAAAAAAAAATGTGAAAGTGTCATTTTAAAATTAAGACAACAATACATTTAAGAGGTGATAAATTAGACTAATAATAATAAATATTTCAATTAATTCAATTAAACACAATTAACCAATAATATAATGAAATTGCATAAAGTAAAGAGTAAAAAGATAGAAATTATAAACTTGATTTTTAACGTGGTTCAATAAGCCTAAATCCACACCTCAAACAATATACCAGTCTTGAATATTGTATTTTTTTTTATTAATCCAAGCTAAAGATTGCAATCTCCTTAATAAATCCTCACCAAGCCTTTTTTTACCACCTGAAGAAATACCCTTGTAAAACCTGGGATAAATTAAGAATAATATAACTGTTTATGGCCGAATTAGTATATTTTAACAGAAGTAGAAACAATATAACTGTTTTGATAAATAACTAGATAGATTTAAGAAAACAGTCAAATCATTGGCTACCATCTCTATTATAACCCGATGATGTGTAGTAAGAGAGAACAGAACATTTATGTTTCTTCTTCCTTCGTTTCACCTTTAAGGGCTAGAGAATGAGGTTTAGGGTTTTGAGAGAGAGAAACGCATCCATATTAGAAATATAGAAAGATGAAAGAGAAGGAAGATTAAATTAGAGAGAAAAAGTGAAGAAAAAAGAGGAAGAAAGAGAAGCTTTGGAAAATTCCAACTAATTGATTTTTGAAATACATTTTGTAACCAGGTAAGATGTTTGGACCCCTTTATGTTAATTTAAACAAGAGTTAGTTGATTTTGAACAAATTTTAGCAAAATTGAATTGGAGTTCTTGAGATGAAATTTGAAGGGTAGGTGAATTTCTTAGAAATTGAGTTTCTATAACTTTTATAAGTAGTTGTGGGAGTGAAATCATGGAAAAATAATGAAGAAAATTGATAGGTAAGGAAGGACTATAGGATCAGCTATAAAAAAAATGAAAAAAGGGAAATTATACATTTATGATACTGACTATTAATTGTGTTATAAATGAGTATAAGATCATGCGAAAAATAATTTTTATTGAGTTGAATTAATGAAACAATGAAATATTGAGAAATTAAATAGTTGGGTCTGGCGGGAAGAAATTGTAAATTGTATGGAATTGTATAAAATTGAATATAGATTGAATGGAGAACTATTTTGTTATCTTTGATTTGTGTTAAGTGTCATGTTAGATAAATGGATAACACTTGGATTAGTTGAAGAATTATGAATTAAATTGCTTGAAATAAGATGAATATAATCGAATCTGAAAAAATATGCTTGGTAATGATGATGCAGACGAGGCCGTAAGAGTTGTGCACGCGGTAGAGACCATTGTGCGCTAGACAATAGTAGGTAGGTGCCCTGCGCTTCACTTTTTTTATGCATTTTCATTTAATTTGTGAATTTCTTAAATGTAAAAGTACATGGTAATGCCATTAAACATATGTAAGATTAAAGAGTTTGATTAAATGATGAACTAAGGCTTCCTAAAAGGAATGTCGTAATTGATTTGGTATTCCATAAAAGGAATTGCTGTGGAGCGCGGAATTTCATCAAAGGAGTTGCTGTGTGGAGTGGAATCTCATCAAAGGAATTGCCATGTAGTATGGAATTCCGTTGAAGGAATTATCATGTGGTGTGAAAATTTGTTAAAGAAATTAACGTGTGGTGTGAAAATTTGTTAAAGGAATTATCGGAATCCTTATATGGCATGGACTTCCATTGAAATAATTGTCATGTGGTGTGGAGATTCATTAAAGGAATTATCATAGTGAATAACTTCTAAGAAGGAAATCCAAATTATAGGTTGTCCGATATGGATTGCTGAATTTAAATCGAAAATACTATATTATTGGTATATGAAATGGAGTATGAATCATGTGTAGATGATATTATATTTATTTGATGAAGTACCAAAATTAAGTTTATTAGTTTAAATGGTGAAGATTAATTATGAAGCATTCATGATTATTTCATATGAGTGTCTCAGGTATATCTCAAAGATCAACGTAATTAGTTACTTTGGTGACTTTATGCTGGTTTAGATTACATATTAGGGACCTATTTATATGATGTGTTTTGGTTATTTATGTTTGTAAGTGACAAATTCATAGACTATTAAAGTATGTAATTGTAACTAATATATGATAGTTTTAATGAATGAACATTTTGTAAATATGCATGATATGATATTTATAGGTAATCACTTCATAAATATTATGTATTCTGTATATAAACTTCATGTTATTATAATGTATAAATTAAGTTGTAATCATAAACTTTTAGTCATTGTGGCAAGTAGTGTAATTGTTCATTTATTTATTTTTATTGAAAATATGATAAAAACATCATCGTTAATGAATATTGTAGGAACAATCTTGTTGAATGGATCTTGAATGGATTGAACAATGACTAAGATATGATGTTGACTCTAGGGAAATTGAGTTTTCAAAAGAAACTCTACCAAAATTTTGGTAGAGATAATAATAAATAAATAAAATTCCTTGGTTTTTCGTAAACTATGATGTAATATTAGATTTAATATTATTTGAAATTTTAGGGATGTTATAGTTGGAATCAGAGCTTTGGCTGAGATTTAACGGGATTGGAAAGGATAATTAATGATAAATAGATTAATTTGATTTCAAGATGGTTTGTACAAGGCAAGGTACGAGGACAAACCCTTCTTATGATAGGAGGGGGATATGTACGGTAAGCAGGAGTGAGACTTTATAAAAGGACATATTTTATAGATACCGTCTCTCATGTTTCGACCGCTACTACACGGTTAGAGATAAGAGAGTTGACAAAACTCTAAGTAGAAAATTTTGTACGAGAGACTAGGATGTGTAGTCTGGTAGGTCCGAGGGTAATGATGGGACTATTAAGTCTCCATCTGCGACCAATACTACCCATGGAAATGCTTATTTAGAGAAGATAATTTGAGTTGTGGTATCGAGCTTATAGGAAGAGTCGATCCAACCGCAAGAGAAAGAGTTGTTGCCCTGGTTAGATAGGCTAAAAACATGAGAGTGGTGGGTTGTGAGCCCTTTATAAGAGAAACAAATGCTAAAATAGCTAGAAGATGGTTGAAAAAGATGGAGAATACGATGGATGATATACCAGTCCCTGGTGATATTAGGGGTGGTTGTGCAACTTAGTTCTTATTTGATAATGCAATGACTTAATGTGAGACGGTGAAAGAGAGAAGAGCTATAAATAGGTTGACATTGATGGATTTTAGGAAAGAGTTTGAGAATCAGTACTACTCTAGATACCACAGAAAGAACAAAGAACAAGAGTTCTTGACTATGACACTAAGAGATATGATAATTTCTGAGTATGAGAAAATAGAAAGATTTATGGATGGTATCATAGAAGAACTATATATGGAGTGTCGAAGTAATAAATAACCCAGCAAGACCGGGTCAAACCACAAGGAGGTCAACTATATAAAATTACAAGTAATAAATAGAAAATGGTTGAAGAGAACTTTTGAGATGTGATATTGATGAAAGGATTAAACAAAGATAAAACAATTGTCAAGGCTAGAGGATCCATTAATGGTTTTTTAAATAAGTATAATACAAACTCCTTTTATTACTCAACTGGAAACCACACACAAAAAAGGTTCCAATCAGATTATAAATTATTAATATGATCATATTAATTATCTTATTTGAGTAATGTCAATACTTGCAAATGTTGTCAGGTATTCATGGTGATAACTTATGTTAACAACAAATCAAGTTCCTTTCATAGCACAGGTGTCGGTTATACCATACAGTAGGCTATAAAAGGGTCAAATATTTGTTATACCAAGGGTTGTACAACACAAATCTATATTAAATATTTAACAAGCAAGATATTAAAAGTGAGTATGATAATAATTATAAACATGTTAATATCAAACACTAAAGTCCATATTAAGTTTATATTATACTTATTCTTACACTATTTGTGTAACCTTTTTAACTTGACAAAATAAACTTAGCTAAACATAATGAAAAATAGAAACATAAATAAACATAATAATAACATAATAATAATATACGTTAACTAAGTAAAGTAAAGGAAATGAAAAGCATAAACAAGAGATTAATGAAAATATAACATGAAATAAAACTTGAACATTACAAAATACAAAGCAAGAGCAAGATCTTGATCTAAAAACCAAGATGCCTAAATGTATGGCAAATGCCTTATTTTAAAGGCTAAAATTCAAAACTATTGATTTGATGACTAATTATTGAGTGGGTGGTCACCTCTTGACTTGGTGGCTAGCTATTGACTTATTGACTGGACAAAACATCATTGTTAATATCAGAATTTGAATAGATAATCTTCATGAAAGTTCTGGACATTTGTCTCATCTTTCCACCATAAAATGAATGAGCTCATTTGGACTTCTATAACTCGAGATATGGGCTGAACACTAAACAATGTCTGGGCTGCAGGACAGATTTAGATTTCTCTTTTGTTGCTAAGATTTGAGCTTGAAAACGGTAGTTTTGAATCTTAGACTCTTCATGAATGTTTTAGACTTATGTCTTAACTTTCCATCAAGATAAACTAGACCTAAATCTAAGGTCTACAGTTCTATTTATAACCTAATAATCGAATAGTGTTCCGATTTGAATTAAACCAGCATTTCTTCTCTGAGCTTAGCCCTTTCTTTGTCTTTTCAATTTCAATAGTTAAACATATCAATAAATCCTTAGAATTGTGAGATATGCCTACATTCAAAATGAGCATTTACCATAAATTACAGATATCTTATGTTCTTGGACTTGTTATTATAACATGCTCATGTTAGGGAATTTGATGATACTTTAAATGCAATATGATGATATAAAACCTTAATGAAAATGTACTTTTAAGTACTAATCACACCCCCTTCCAGCTTAATACTGGTCCCTGGTAATTAAAGTGTTAAAATAAAAAAAATAATTTGCAAGATCCAAAAGCAAGGCATTCATCATTTAACTTCCATTGATCTATTCAAATAAACAAACTCTCATTATATTTATATATCTGCTCCATACTTCTTAATCAAGATATTAATAAACCTTCCTTTTGTGCTCAATCTATCAACACACAGTTATGGGGCTTTGCTTGGAAGAAAACATATATATCAACACATAGTTATGGGACTTTGCTTGAAAGAAAACATAATTTGTTCTAATGTTTTTCTAAATGTTAACTTCATTGGGTTGAGATTATTATATATATATATATATATATATATATATATATATATATATATATAGACCCTAACTTTTAACAATTTTCACAAGTTTTGTAGAATGCATACGTGTCCTTGAACATGGTGGGCCAATAGAATCCACATTGTAAGATTTTTGCAGTTATTTTCTTTGATGAGAAATGACCCCCGCATGTCTTAGAATGACAAAATTTAATGATACTACTTACCTCATTGTTAGGAATGCATCTTTGAAATATTTGATCGGGATAATATTTGAATAAGTAAGGGTCATCCCAATAAAAATTCTTCACTTCATTCAAAAACTTTCTTTTTTCTTGGGTACTCCAATGAGCTGGCACATCTCCTGTTGTAAGGAAATTGACAATATTAGCAAATCAAGGCATTGTAGAAATAGAAAATAAAGATTCGTCAGGGAAGTAATATGTCATTCAAGGTTGTAAAAAACGCTTTTTTGACACGACCCGGAATATACAATATAAACTCGAATTGTAAAATCGTAAAATCGCAAGTAAAATATTTTAACTAAAATCGTAAAATCACAAGTAAAATATTTTAACTAAAATCATAAAATCACAAGTAAAATATTTTAACTAAATTGCAAGATCCAGTCAAGTAGTAAATAATAATACAATACAATTAAAATAAAAGTAAAATAAACAATACAAACATCCATATACCTTAAAATACATAATTCAAATACAAATTCATTTCTATTTTCATTGCACAGAAGTACAAGCCAATATCTTGCCATTCATATGGTTAAAACAATATCAAATTTGTAGTAGTCTCTCAAAACCCTACTGTCAATCAAATTATTCAGATCTAGTAGCAGATTAATGGCCACTTGCCTTTATTGAAGAATAACCCTCATCATATCTAGACACACATAAATTTTTTATGAACTAAGATGGAAAATATTACACTGGAATAGAGCATGCAACAAAAATCTAACACTATGCACATATCTACATATATAAAAGCATGTATTCAATTATGCACGAGTTTCCCATTAGATATAAATACCTACTTCCACTCCAGGAGGCTGAAGATCAACTCCCCTCAATAAGTAGCAGTAATAGAGGAGCATGGCAATTTTTTAAAACCAGCTGAAATCCTAATCTTACTACTTTTCCATGTCAATAAATAGAAAGTGAAGTAACAAATACATACCTTCATTATCACGCAATTTGTTATTAACTTTAACACCAATCCCATAAAAAAACCTACAGAACCCTGTAATCTCGTATTATAAATTGTAAAATCTCCTATTTTTTCCCATAACTTATCTGCATTCACACTGATTGTTTTTCTGCAATTTAATGTTATCATTTTCTGATTGAAAAGATTTGCTCTCCCAAACAAACCTAATATCTGTTGAACATTAAGATTTACCCTGTAAAAAGCGTCAAAAACTACAAGCAGCCAGAGAGATGCTGGAGGATGAAGATCTAACTGAGAAACTAGAAGTACGTGTCCCCTCCTCTCTGCTAAATTACATAACCCTGATTAAGAAGGTATATACTAATTAATTAGATAGACATGTCAGTCGGACTCGTTTCATATGAAATTGTATTTTATAATTAAATCTTTCATGCAAGATTGCAGGGATGATCAAGGTTTTTGTAGCATAGAGTGCAAAAATAGGCAGATGATTTTGGATGAAATGAAAGAACTAGAAGCATCTACCAACCAAAACCAATAATTTTAATCTACATGAATGTGTTCTGTGCATTTTCCTTTTATGGAACATAGCTTTCATATACTGTGACGATGCAAGTAAAATCCAAGGATTAGAACTTCTTAAAAACGAAATTTCCAAATCAATCGAAGCAGATTGTGTGCCTGGGACCTGGGCTTATACATTATATAATTATAATTAGCAGATTAACAAATTTTCCTATAATTAGTGGGTTATATCTTCTTAAAAACAACAACAGGCAACAACACTGTATACAGCCAGGAAAAAAAAAACATGGCCCTCTTCTACATGATAAAACATGACAGAAAAGATGAGAATCCAACAAGCAAACCTGGTTATATATTTGTGTTGCTGGTGAGTGGAGAGTCGAGAGTGAAACCAGCAGCAGTCGAGAGGGAAATCAACTTATGTTAATTTGTTAGGGCTGAGACTTGAGATTATGAGAATTTGAGATTTGGGTGAGTGTGAGTGTGAGTGCACTGAATGGAGTTTCGGGCGCAATGAAATCAGGAGATGGAGTACAATGAGAAGACTTTTAATTTTTTAGCAAACTCGTGAACTCGAAACGCTTTTATTGATTTTAACGAGTTGGACCGAGTTTGTACGAGTTGGACCAAGATTGACCCGATTTTACTGGTTTTTGAGTTTTTAACCTGATTTCACACGTTTTAACTATTTTAACTCGTAAAATCATTCGATTTTACAAATTAAAACTCGTTTTTGATCCGCGACAACATTTTTGGTGTCTATCTTGTCCTTGATTTTTTTATGAGAATAATGCATTTGCAAATCTTCAGATTCATTGAACTCAGTTTTACTCAAAGTAGTTTCAAATTGATCATAAACTAGCTCTTCAATAAAATCTACTTCCTGTAAATCATTATCGTCTCCAGGTTACTTGCAAATGTTAAAAACATTTATCTCCAATGTCATGTTTTCAAAAGATAACTTCATCAGTCCATTCCTATAATTATTCAATGAGTTAGAAGTTGTAAGAAATGGATGTTTAAAATAACTAGAATTGAATTACATTCTTTAACAAGTTGTGTATCTAAAACAATAAAATCCACAGGAAAGATGAATTTATCAACTTGTACTAACACATCTTCAATTATTCCTCTAGGCACCTTTACAGATCTATCAATAAGTAAAAAAGTTATAGAAGTTGGTTTTAACTCACCTAGATTGAGACTTTGAAAAACCGAATATGGAAGTAAATTCACACTAGCTCTAAAATCAAGTAAAACTTTTTCAATTTTATGTTCTCCAATAAAGCATGAAACTGTAGGAAAACCAATGTCTTTATATTTCAAAACATTATTGTTTTGAAGAACGACACTTACTTGTTCGGCTAAAAAGGCTTTCCTTTTCACATTCAGTTTTCTCTTCACAGCGCACAAGTCTTTCAAAAATTTACCATGAAAAGGTACTTGTTTAATAGCATCCAACGAAGGTATATCGATCCTTACTTGTTTGAAAGTTTCAAAGATTTCAAAATTGTGATTGACTTTTCTTTGTTTAGTCATGGCATGAGGAAATGAAAATACTGGTGGGGAATCAATCTTTTCTTTGCAATGTTTAGGTTTAACCCTTTCCTTACCCTCAGAGATTGACTCATCATGTTTCTCACAAGGTTCAAGAATATGTTTTTCAATAACCTTTCCATTGTGGAGCTGATTTGACTTGATCCATGTGTTGGCTTACGGAGCTACTTGCACTTGAATTGTATTACCCTTTGGGATTTTGCTGTGGTTGAGATGAAAACTTACATTTCTCCTAAAAACTGAGAGCATATGTGAACTTTGTAAGTGTATCTTTCAAATCTGTCATAGTTTTGAGCATTTTGAGTGTTGATTGTCTCTTACTTTTCAATGAATGCATGCAATGTTTCCTTAAGATTTCTTCTAGGAGGGGGAGCATAAGAAGGTGCATATCTATGAGAATTTTAAAAATTATGGTGTGCTTGAAATGATGGTTTTGAAGTTTGTGCATTATTGTTACCACTCTTTCAATTGAGAATTTTGTTATCCCATATGGGCTGGACGCGTCCACACCTACCCCACATTGGGCTGGACATGACTACGTCCACACCATGTTAGACTTGGACGTGTCCACGCCATGTTGGACCTGGACGTGTTCCACGCTCAACCCCACGTTGGGTCTGGATGTGACCGTGTCCACCTCCTTGCTGGACCTGCACGAGTCCCCGCCGAACCTCATGTTGGGTCTGGACATGACCGTGACCACCTCCATTTGGACCTTAGACGCGTTCACGCCCAACCCCACGTTGGGCTTGGAAGCGACCGCGTCCACCGCCATGTTAGACGTGGACGCATGCACGCCCAACCGCCACGTTGGGCATGGATGGGACCGCGTCTACCTCCATGTTGGACCTGGATGCGTCTTCGCCCAATGATTGGTACTTAAAAGTGCATTTTTATCAATGTTTTATATCATCATTTTGCACTTGAAGTATCAATAACTCCTTAACTAGAGCATGTTTTATAATAACAGATCTGATAATATAATATAGCTTTAATTTATGGTAAATGTTCATTTTAAATGCAGGCATATCTCACAATTCAAAGGATTGATTGATGTGATTAACTATTGAAAGTGAAAGGACAAAGAAACGGCTAAGCTTAGAAAGGAGATGCCGATTCAATTCAAATTGGAACACTGTTCAGTTATTGGGTCATATATGGAGCTGTAGATCTTGGATTTCAGCTTAATTTATATGGATGGAAAGCTAAGAAATAGGCCTACAATGTTCATGAATAGTATAAAACCCAAATCTGCCGTTTTCAAATTCAAAGTTTAGCCACAAAAGAGAAGTCAGAATCTATCATGTAATCCAGCCAAACACGGCTTAGAATTTTACCTATATCTGGAGTTCTAGAAGGCCAAATGACGTGAAATTTGGTGGGTGGAAGGAACAGACAATTTCCAACATCTTTCATGCAGAAGATTTTCTTAAATTCGGATGGTAACAATGACATTTCATCCAAACAAGAGCTTGAGGTCTATCCACCAAGTCCACCAACAACACTACTTAGTATTTTAGCCATATCTTGAGCTCTAGTGATCCAAATGCTCTGTAATTTTATGGGTGGAAAGATACGATGATTGCCAACAACTTTCATGAACACTTTGCCAAATTCGGAATGGATCAATGTCATTTCATCCAGCCAAAGTGCTTGAGTGCTGCTGTCCACCAAGTCCACTAAATCAATAGTTGACCACTACATCAATAATCAATTATCAAATGAATAGTTCTGAATTTTAGCCTATAAAAGGAGGCATTTTCCATTCATTTAGTAATCTTGGTTCTAAGATCAAGATCATGTTCTTGCTCTCTTTTTATTGTTGCTTAAGTTTTATTTTCATTAATCTCTTGTTCATGCTTTTCATTTCCTTTACTATACTTAGTTAACTTATATCATGTTTATATTCTTATATTGTTTATTTATGTTTTTCTTCTTCATAATGTCTAGCTAAGTTAATTATGTCAAGGTGACAAGGTTTCACTAATGGTGTTAGGATAAGTATAATATAAACTCAACATGGACTTTAATGT
>Ga0325401_1005288_pt1 | contig 12328 bp, 9 predicted proteins | sample PopdelMetagenome_FD_205666 | JGI IMG/M metagenome (GOLD analysis project Ga0325401, IMG submission 205666) | Populus deltoides microbial communities from Bellville, Georgia, United States - Xylem-PdKOR-R2 | ecosystem: Host-associated > Plants > Phyllosphere > Stem > Wood/Secondary xylem | place...
TAAATTAACCCTGGATCAAATTATCCCAAATTAACGAAGATATTTCAAGCTTTTACAGTACTAAAATCCGGAATATGATGAAGCAAAAAGTTGTTGCAATATCCATGTATATGTGTGGCAGAATCAATTTTCATGTAATCAAGTACAGTAACAGCACAAATATTAGAGTATAACATGCGGAGATCTCCGAAAGAAAACATAAGAGCATATATTGTATTGTAACAGGAATTGAAAAAAAGAAAGAAATATTCCATTTTCTTTAAAAGTACCAGGACAAAAAACAATACACTTAAGCAGAGGTTATGCAAGAAATGAATCTCAAAAAAAAAAAAAAAAAGAGGTCTGTACTGTGGATTAAAGTAATTAATCAAGCTTTAAATAAAGAGGGGAAACAAGGAGTCTTGTTCCATGTTTTAAGATGAAACCCTAAGATTTCCCTGGCTTTTTCCTTGGTCTTTAAATTGCATCCACTTTCTATCACCAAGCAAATCTTTGTCACTCCACCCACCTCCATAAATTCTTGTGCAACCTCACCTCTACATCTTAAAACGGATGACAACAAACTTATTGATTTATCATCTCCAACATAGGAAACCTTCAAAATCTTCGATGATACAACTGCTATGCCTGCTGGATGTGCCAAAAAGGCAGCCCGCCCTTCGGCTTTCTGGCACAGTTTTTCTAGCACGGCCAACATCATCTCGCACACATGCCTCTCATTGTCCTCAGCTAGCAATTCTATCAGGATCGGAATGAGTCCTCCCTCAATAGCTTTCTCTTTATTCTTCCCATATGACAAAACCTCCATCAAAATAGCCAAGACTGTCAGGCTTCCATGTTTTGAAATTTGATCCTTCAATATCTCCGTGATGCTCTCAAAGAACTCAACTCTAAGACCTTCCTTGTAAATTCCATCAACCACTTCAAATATGGACTTCAGAAGAAGAGCAGCCTGAATTCTAATCTGTAGATTACTCAAATACTGTGTTATAATTAAACAAAGTGATTCGATTAACAGGCCATTTTCATTTTGTGAAACCATCTTTAATGTCTCATCGGATGGCCTTAAAAGACACAGAGAAGACACAGCTTCATTGACAATTTCTGGCGTGTCATTACCAGTAATCTGTGGAACCCCTGGTAACTCAGTTTTGACTACAAGAGATGCTACTAGAGAAAATAAGCTATCATCTCTGATGCAAGTAATCCTGCTACTATCACCACGATTCTCCTGGATTAATGACTTGATCTGTCTAAGAGATTTTACCTTCAAATGGGGTTGCTTAATCTCTTCAAGAAGGACTTTCATCAAGGCATCATGATTATCAGGCTCCGGCTCCACGAACTTTGTTGTTGATGATGATGCTTGCTGCAAGTGCCATGATTGGATCAAGCGAAGAAGATTAGAATTTGGAGTGAGACGGAAATCAGAAAGGGGTTGTTTTGTAACAGGACAAATGATTTTCTTATAAGAGAAAAGCCATTTCTGAATGCTCTCTCGGTCAAAGGTCATGCCTGTGGATATAGTAACAGGATCTTTCATGACCTGAAGAGATATTGGGCAGATAAAAAATGATGGCGCTTGATGCTCAAAACCATCCATTCTTTGAATTTCTTGTTCCTCTCTTTGCATACTAAGCTAGCTAAGATCAAGATTGAGGAACAAGGAGAGTATGTGCCAAAAATGATAGTAAATAGCAAGGAAGAGAGAGGGAGAGATGATTGATCAGTAAGTGGTCTGTGCACATCGTTGACATTTGAACAGTCAAAAGAAGGCGCTGCATACAAGTAGAGTGGAAAACATAAATTAAGGAAAAGGAGGACTGAGAGATTCCACAGGGACAAGATCACACAGCTCTAGTGCGCGTTCAATGGATCTCTATTGATCACAGGATCTATATCCTTTTTGATCGTGAGGAGCATTGACTATCTTCAATTACCATATAAGCTCGGGCTTCATTCTTGTCGTTGACATTTAATTACATGCATATAACTTGCAGATCAATTGCTTAACCCAAATGGAGACTATTGAATTCGTCTGCACATAAATGTTATCTTAACACAAGATGATGTCGACCAAACTGCTCTCCTCCAAACACTAGGATTATTTAAATTGTTTTTTTTTATTTAAGAAACATTTGCGAAATTTATTATTTTCTTGAAAACAGTTGATGTTTCTTTTTATTATTTCTTAACATTTAAAAAATAATATTTGATACTTATCTTTCAATTTAGTCTAATTGGATTTAGTTGACCAAAATACAAAATTCACTATAAGGGATGTTTCACGGCAAACACTAATTAATGGAGCCTCAAACTCAGCTATCAAATCCATAGTATATTTCAAATTCATGGTAAATTTGCAAAGCAAATAATATTCTACAAAAATAATTAATTTTTTTAATCTTGAACTCTAAACTATAACTAATCTATACATTTCTTTTTTCTTTTTTTCAAGCCAAAGAATTGTAAATTTTTATTATTATTTTGCTTTCAAGATTGGAAGTTGGAACAATAAAAAGAGCTAGCACGCCATTCCAAATAAATATAGGTGTCTTGTAAGTGACGATGTCCTCTCTCGTTAAGAAATTAATAAATTCAAAAATATATATAGAAAACATCTCTTGTCACGTGTCGGTATGATTTGTCGTGATATAATCTAGCAAAAGACGTGTTCGCAGTCCATTTATGATCTATTCAGGAAAGATTGACAATGTTTTACATTTATTTTACTATTGTATATTGATTTATTTTATTTTAATTTCTATTTAGTGGATGCATATAATCCTTTTATATGTGTTTTGGGTGCTCATTTGTGACCATTAAATCTACTTTGTATTTATTTTTTATTGATGAAATTCTCCTTCCATGCTACCTAGGGAATAAAGGATGCCCATAAGTATATTCTTGGCAAGCCTCTTTTTAGTCTCTCAACCATATATAATCTCTCAATTAAGCCTCCCAACTATGATTTTATCAATTGAATTCTCTGTTTACACACCTTTCCACAATCAGATTCATTTATTAAAATAATTAAAAAAAATATTTAATAGTTGATAAACATTACACCTGCTAGCCTGATAAACATAAAAAAAGATTATATTTAAATATTTAATAGTTGAAATTTAGAATAACACCGCTTAAGAATAACAATCGTTAATTTTTTATAATGAAATTGAAAGGATGCTTTTTGTATCACGTTATCATAAGAAAGATTATAATGTCTTTTTTTTTCAAAATAAAAGAAATAAAAAGAGAAAATAATTCATTTTTTAATATAATATATGTGCGTAGTTGTTTTGATAAAAACAATTTAAAATATATTGTACGTTTGGTATTTTCACTATCAAAGTTCATATCAGCTAGTCTGATGAAACACAAAAATTAAATAACACACTGTGTGTGTGCATGGAGAGAGATAATAAAAACTAAAATAATAAATATAAAAATTCGTTTTCTAAATTTTGATTTAATAAAAACTATAAGTTAAAAACTCTTGCAAGAGTTAGAGAAAAAAGTTTAATAAATTATTGGATGTCATATATTTTTATTTTATAATTGTTAAATACCAGTGCAGTACTAAATCAAAAGAAATTGTATAAATTTTATAAATTCTTTCAATGTGATTTAATACTTTTGAATTTTGATATATATTATTGAAAAATAGTCTGGATGGAATATCATAAATTATATCACTCACGCAGACAAAATACTAAAGTCTAAAATCAGAATTAACAAAAGAGTAGGAAGGGCAACAGAAGCAAATATATCACTGTTTTTTATAGTTTTGTTTTTAGACTTTAGTATTTTGATTCTTATACTAAAGGTAATCAAATAACTATCCTAGCCTATTAATTATTAATTAATTAAATTAAAAGGAAATCAAACATGACTTGAAAACCTTTAGAGCACTTTTTTATACATTTTTTTATACACTGTAAATTTTATAGGAGTGTTTGGATGAAAGTTTTGGATTGGTGAGATATCCAATGTTGTTTACCGAGAACATTTGACTCGCTGCTTCTGCAGTGGTCCGAAATGGTACAAGGCAAATTTCAAAAATCAGCTTGGAGACTAATTTCCAATAGTACTACTTGGGGTATTTAGTTGTTAAGGAATAAAATTATTTTTTAGGAGGGAACTATAAGGTTGTTTGATTGTTTCTTCACAATTCTTCATCAGGTTGCTATTTGATTGCATGCTCTAGATTCAAACTTCACTTTTACAGAAAATGACCTTTTAATATCTTCTAATGGCATTAAATTGTGGTGTAATAAGAAATCTTAGGTAGTCTCTTTGTTGTTTGCTGTAGTACATCAATTTTTTTTCTTTTTTTTTCTAAGTCTGTTTTTTTTCTTTTTTCTTTTTTCATATCCTTGTTTTTTACTTTGGCTATTGACTTTATGGCCTTTTCAATATGCTTTCGATGATTATCCAAAAAAAAAAGGAAATAAAACATATATAGTCTTCACTATATCAATAAATTATTGTAGTAGTAGACACAAAGAAAGGTAGATTACATAAATTTTTTTGAACTTCGGTTTTTTTTATTTTTTTTATTAATTTTACATGGAGTTAATTTGGGATATGATTTATTGATTTGTTTTGATTGGCTTTATATAAAATTCTTATTATTTTGAGAAAGAAATTAGGGCTTGATTGATGCTTAATTTAATGAAATAAAATTTTATTTTAATTTATTTAAAGCAATTGAAGATTTTAGGGATGAATTCAAACTTGCTATTTGAAGGATAGATTTAACAAAAAGGAGTTGTTGTCACGTGAAGAAGAACATCACACTTAGATGGCGCATGCAACGTCCACCGTCCTCTAGAAATGCCCTTCCTTTGTGTAGTTGGAATAGTCTGAGAGTGGCTCATGTTAGTGATGGAGCTCCGGTTTGGCTTCAATAAACCATTCATTTTTTTTCTCTCATTTTTTTTTCCTTTCATCGGTTTACATGCCTAACATTTTCTAAAATATCAAAATAAGATATTTAATTTTATCCTGATTTTTCTGGTTAATATTTTTAGCAACAATTTTTTAAAAAATTTATTATTTATTATTGAGTTAATAAGAAAGTAAGATTCATAATTTATTTATTTTTTGCATTCCATAGAATAATTCAAGTTTAATGATTTGGGTTAAATCAAGCTTTTTTTTGTTTTTTTAATTTTTTTTCATCATTTAATATTAGGTTAGTTAGGAATTAAGTTTCGTAATTATTTTTCAATTTATTTTTTATGAGGTTATTTCATTCTCATGATCAATGTTGTAGGTTCTTCAAGTTTAATCAGGTTAACTTGAATTATTTTTTTAAAATTGATATTTTTTTAATTTTGTTTAATATATATTTTAAAAATATATTATCTAATACGTCACTATCTCAATATTTTTTTTAAAAAATATCATTTAATGTGCATTATATTTTTAATTTATAATTAAATTGTTTTTTATGCTGGAAAAAATAATGCCATTTTTATGTTTAAAAAAAATTCATCTGATTTATGGTACATACGGGCCAAGAATATAATATTTGCTAAAATTAAAGAAAACAACACCTTTAGCCTTTTAGACAAAGTCATTTAAATAAAAAAATAACACCATCAGTGTTTTACTATAAGGCTAAACTAACTGTGATGTAGCAAGACTCCTTACACTATGAGTTGTTACAACACAATGATGTATATATTTGTCTTTCATTGTTTATTTTTGGGGTAAAATGATCTTTTATAGGGAATTTATTTGTCATTATAAAATTAATTAAAGTTATAATGATATTTTAATATCATTTCATAGTTAAATGACAAATGCTTTTAAAAAGCCAAGAAAAATAAAAGGTTAAAAGAGGTTTTTGTGTCATTTTCTTAAAAAAATAGTAAAATCACTTCCTCTTCAAGTTAAAATATTTAAAAAAGCCATCAAAGAAACTGTGGTCATTTCATAATGATTTTTTTTGTTATTTAAGAATTATGAGTAAATCAATCTTTTAATAAATAATAATAATAAAGCAAAAACCCCATCAATAGTAAAATCATTTCATTGCTCTTTAAACGACGTGTGTGGCAGCCAAAATACCCCAACTCCCATGTTGTCAGAAGCGTACAGTGGTGAGGCAACTAATAGGACGGCGAGTGCAATGAAAATCACCACGGTTCGACAACAGTGGAGTTTTTTTTTTCCATGCCCTCTTTTTTTCTCTTCTCTTCTTGAAATATATGATGGGTCAGGAAAAATTCAGATTTTTCCTCTTATTTATTTTTTCTTTTAATTATGGTCCTACTTCTTTTGATTAATCTTTATTTGTTTTGGATTATTTTTGAATTTTTTTTCCTTTCAATTTCATCCCTTTTTATTTGGTTGTATTTAATTTTTATATCAAACATGATAATTATTCTTTTGATTGTTGTTTTTTTAATCATTTTCTTGATTTTTTTTCTTTTCAATTTTGTCTCTCAACATTTTATTTCATTTATTTTTTATTCAATTTTGGCCATCATTCTTTTAATTGTTTTTTTATCCTTCTCTTATTTTGTTTTTTCAATTCCATCCCTCAATATTTTATTTCATTTATTTTTTATCCAATTTTGGTTATCATTCTTTTAATTGCACTTTTTTTTTATTCTTTTCTTTTCTTATTTTATTTTTCAATCTTGTCCATCATTATTTTCTTTCATTAGTTCTTATAGCATATTTGATCCTCATTTTTTTTATTGTTATTTATTTTTTTAATTTTTGATGATTTGTTCATGATTTTTTTTGTTTTTTTATTTTATAAGGTCATCCTGGTCCGGTGACTCATGTTATTGATTTTGAAGATTAACTCGATTTAATTTTAGTATTTTTTTTAATTTCATCATTTGATATTAAGTTATTAGCATTGAGCTTTCTGATTATTTTTTTTTTACTTTTCTTTCTATAGGGTTAACTCGTGTAACATTTCTAAATTTTTAAAACACAAATCAACATATTTATCGTTATAAATGTGTTGAAAAAACAGGAATTTTTTTTCTATTTCTATTAAAACTCCAGCAGAGTTTCCCCTAAAAATATCAGTACTAAGTTATTGATATCACAACAATCATACTTTGTAATTAGTACATCAAGAAATCCAATTATCCAGAACTTAATCCATCCACTTCACTTATCAAAATTTGAATACCTCTAATCCACTCAAACATTTAACAATCTCAATAAGAAAGCTTTTATAGAATATACACAAGTAATAGAATTTATTTGAAGTAAATTCATGTATTCACAATCTATTATACAAAGTGAATTTCTAATTGTTGTTGCCTAATTTTTTTACCCTATTTTTTAATATGTTTTTTTTTAAAAAAAAAAGTAGCAGAAAAAAACCCCTAAAAAAATATGTTTTAGATGTATTTGCATCATTTTAGTGTCTTTTTCAAAGAATTTAAAATTAAAAAATCTACTTTTGACACATTTAATTTTTAACGTGCTTATTGAGTTGACGCTGATGAATTGTTTTTTCAAAAATCAAAAATAAAAAAAAGGAAAAAGAAAAAAATGCATTTTATATTTTAGTGGTTTAATTGTAATTGTGGAAGGGAGAAAATCAATTTTAAAATTGGAAACCCTCTTACTAAGCAACCAATTTTTTACTCAAATGGTCTACAATCAATATTGTTAATTTAATAATCCATATTTATTTTCTTTGCCTCCAGGTTATTCCTGCAAAGCAATAAAAATCAAATGAGTGGTAGAGATTAATTCTTGAAATCCAATGGTTGATTTTGGTTTGCTTTGTCTTCAAGCCAAAGAAATTATAATATAAATTGAGTGTGTGCTACCAAGAAAGAGGAGAGAATTTTTTGGAGGGATGCCATAAAAAATAACCTAAAGAGAACCACTAAAAATAATAGACTAGAAAAAAAAAAGATCTTTTCTTTCACTAACACATAAAAAAAACCCTAAGCCCATTTTAATTTTAAACCATCAACCCCTCTAAAAACAAAGATTGAGCTACCCACTTATAGCCTTCCATTTATAGCATTAAATGCATCACTATATTCAACATGTTGTCAACCACCACACATAAAAAAGAACACCCATAGCCTCCTTTCCATTGTTTCCTCCTTCTCCAAACGAAGATCATAAACAAACCTGACCACAGTTTCTCCTCCACGAATATAAGCAACCAACTACTACTATTTATCGTTGGCCCTGGTTCTCCCTCATAGCTCCTCTAAAAAACAACTTTACCCCCTCTTGGTCAAACCACTACCAACAGCAAACCTAGCATCAAAACATAACCCCATCTACAACAAAACCTTCACTTGACCCCCCCTCTCTTTTTAGCCATGGTTAAAAATTCCATAGTTAGCAAATCAACATCTCTACCGATTCTTTTTTCTTCAACCTTTGCTTCTTATTCCAGCCACATAGCAACACCATCAGTCATTCCACCACACCACACGAGCACCATCAATAGCTTCCACCTAAACCACCAACAACAACAATAACTCTTCTTTCATCCAAGAACCAACTACCCCTTTCTCAATTGACTCGTCATCAACAAACCAACAACCTCCACCATCAACAATGAAGCCCAGTTCTAGTAGTACCCAAGCTTGATAGATATGTACAGAGAGTAAAAGAGAAGAGTAGATTTGTGGATTAAAAAAAAGATAAAAACAAATTGTTTGTGTTGATTCTTTTTTTTTTTTTTGCAGGTGTTGGTTCAGGCTCACTGCTAGCACAAGGAAAAAAAGGAGGAATCGCGATAGATCCACCCATCTATTTTGGTTTCACCTATGATAGCGTGTGATTTCAGGCGCTAACAGTGGTGGTGGCGTGTGGAGACCACACGCCGACATTGTTCCTACATTTCCAAAAACTTTCAATATGCTTCCTAAGTTCCCAGCAATCTCTCCAACCTGTTTCCAACCTTTGGAATGACCATTTTACAAAAATTTTAAATTTTAATTTGTGTTTTAAATTATTGTTAAATTTTAAATTTTTGTGGTTTTCAAACATGTAATTATAGGATATGTGAGTAAAAATATAGTTTTTTTATATAAAAAAAAATATGTGTGTGTTGCATTTCATTTTGTGTTAAATAGATGGTAAAAAAAAGGAAAAGATAAAAAGATATAAAAAAAATAATTAACCAAATGTTTTCCTTACATATGGTCAAATATCCTTAAAATTATTTGAGCATTTTTAAGAAAACAAAATCTAAAATACTTTGGCATGATTTGTTTTTAAAGGTGTTGCATTGATTTTACAACAAGTTTTTAAAATTCTAAAGGATTTAGGCCTATATTTCAAAAATATCAAAAATTTATTTTTGGCAAAAAAATATTATTCACTTTTAATATAAAAATAAAAATAAAACCTATATGATATTAATATCTAAAATATTATTGTGAATAATACAAATCATTCACTCATAATATAAGAATAAAAAAACTATAAGGAATTTTATCTGAAATATTATTCGGAATGATGCGATAACCACAAATTGAGGACATTTCATCATTCTAGACCAAGTCCTTGACCTAGAAAACTAAGGTTTTTTCATTGTAGCAAACCCATCATAGTAAGTTGATAGAAACATCATCAGGCCACAACAAACAAAGAGAAAAAACAATGCATCTTACCTCAGGTAAGGCGTACTAAGGGTGTTAATACATTCTCTTTACATAACTAGTCTCTTGCCTAGAATTTCTAAAAGACTAGTTAGAGTTTCTAGTAACCATAATACTAAGTGGCGACTCTATTATCAAACCAAAGACCATCCACAGAACATCACTTAAGAAGTGTTGTCATGACGTCGCACCATCGTGAGGAGGGTACAACACTAATACTTTATAAAATTTATAAGAAAATACAAATAACTAAATTACATGCTTCATTAATTCTAATTTTTATTTACATGCTAGTACTAATCCCAAAATTATATTACAAAAATAAGTTAACACTTCATGATTACATCATTCACATTCCCTAAACCAAAGATATATTAAACTAGTTATTGCTCCGTGTGAGGTTGTGATGTATCTGAAATTAGTAAAACATATAACATAAACGAAACTATAAAATTTAATCATGCAATTAAAATAAATAAATCATTCAATAATCCACTATAAGTAATTGAACACAAATTTATATATTTTTTCCTTTAAAACCTTTTTTTCCCTTTCTGAACTCTATCGAAAGGTCCATTAATAGTTTATTAAATTAATTTCACTCATGCCACAAAGGCCATCAAAGTAATTAATCAAATTATATATCTCGATCATGAGTCATATTAACGCTACTAGCACCATTTAGGGTAACTAGTTAATTAAAAACTTGATCGTTAAACAAATTAACACCACTAGCCCACTCAAGGTAACTAGTCAAATACATTTCTTGATTATCAGATAAATTGACACCACTAACCCACCTAGAATAACTAGTGAAATATATTTTATAGTTGTCAGATAAACTAATACCCCTAGCACCTTTCGGTAAGCTAGTTATTTTCACTACTTTTACAATGCTTATTTCACAATTAATATTTACATGAAAAACATATTTTAAAAAATTATAGTTATATATCATTTGGAACTTGCACATAAAAAGTGGCAGAGATGGATGGATCTCATAGCTTTTCTATATCAATATGAGCATCTTATTATATATGATTTAATCCATGTTGGAATCCCATTTGAATTTTCATTTCAAATTTAAATCTCAATTCAATGGTAAGGAAAACCCTAAGTTTTCCATGCATAAATATTTTTCTTTTTATTAATTTTACTATCCATTTACTTTTTCACTTCATGAATAGGGCATTACATATTTTCTATACCATTCAAATCCTTTCTTCCCCATTTATAAAAATTAGCCAAACTTTCCTTGTTAAAAAAACATGCATTTTCTTTCTAATGAGATCCCTTGCCCTTATCTAAACTCATCAATTTGCATATTTTAACAAGGTTTCCATATCAATTTAGTCCATCCAAAACATCTTTTTCTTTAACCCATTTTTGGCCAAAATAATCCATCCAAGGAAACACATTTTCATTTGTTAATTCCATTTCAATTCATCAATCCATAAAATCTATATCTCACAAATCAATTATATAACCATATTTTTGTGTAATAACTAATAAATAAATAAAATAACATAAACAAATTAATTTTTTGATTGATGATTAATTAAACAGCCAAGAACGGGAAAGGATTCCTTCTTTTTTTCTTGTGATTCTTAAGAATTATCACTACCATCTAATAACCATAACCATCAAAAACATTTTTTTTATTATTATTATTATCATATCAAATAAAAATATCATTATCATAATTATCAATAACCAACCATGCCACATTAAAAAAAAAAAAACACCTTGTATATAACAAGGTGTTAAAATAAGTCTTAAAAAAATATATTATTTTTAATATATTAAAAAATAATTTAAAATACAATCACTGTGTTACCAAACTGGTTGTAAATCATAAAAGTACTTGATAGAAACGAAAAAAAAAGACATTGAAAGAGACGGCGAGAGCGAAATGGCGAATTTGTATGTGACGGCGGTGCCAACGGCGGATCTGAACAGGAACACGAAGTGGTTCATGTATCCAGGGGTTTGGACCACTTACATATTAATATTATTCTTTTTTTGGCTCATTGTTCTTTCTATCTTTGGTTGCTCCCCTGGCATGGCCTGGACCATTGTCAATCTCTCTCACTTCGCTGTAAGTTTTCTTCCCTTTTTTTTTTTAAAAAAATATTTGATCAGGTAGGTTGGAATTTCTTGATTAGGGTTTGAAGAAAGAAAGCCTGCTGTTATTCTTATTTTAGGAGTTTCAAGGATTGCATGCATGTTTGGTTTTGGGGTTTAGATTAGCTTGCTCAATTTATCAAATTTCTTTAGCTGCATCGTATCTTTTGATTAAGTGAAATTATTAGATTATGTTTATCATCAAATGACTAGCCTTAGAATTAGTGTTTTCGGTTTCAAATGCTAAAGTGGGCACCTTTGTTCTTCACTTGTTTGTTACAAGCAGATTCCTGGGCGAACTTGGTCTCTCTGTTTCGTTCCTTACAATGAACAGAAGAGTTTCACTGCCAATACACTCATTGATTTGGTTGAAAGTTTGGAATGGATAACTTTGTATGAAGTTTTCGTGGAGTTGTTTTTTGAAGGATTTTGGTCTTAAAAGATTACCACAAGCTAACATCATGAAAGAATGCTAAAAACCTAAATAAATAAGTTTTCCAGGTAAATAGAGGATTGATCGGAGTGTCTCACTAAACTTGGAAGGATATGGTAGAATGGCTGTGCACTCTTCACAGACATTTTACCCTCCT
>Ga0325401_1005289_pt1 | contig 12327 bp, 8 predicted proteins | sample PopdelMetagenome_FD_205666 | JGI IMG/M metagenome (GOLD analysis project Ga0325401, IMG submission 205666) | Populus deltoides microbial communities from Bellville, Georgia, United States - Xylem-PdKOR-R2 | ecosystem: Host-associated > Plants > Phyllosphere > Stem > Wood/Secondary xylem | place...
GTGCTGTCTTCGGGGGGAAGCCAAGAGATGACTTGCATCGAGGTTTGCGGCCTCCAGAAAATTCAACGATGAAGGTTCGTCTAATATCTAATATTCATGAATAATATTTTGGTAGTATTATGTTGACATGTTGACCTCATGGTCAATGTGCATGAAGCTGCTAGAATTTGCTGCATTGGTAATTTAGAACTGTTCTACAAAATTTAACATTTAGAAGAACCTAATACTACAAAATAGGAAATCAAACTTGCTAATTAGGCATGCTTTAGATGGTCAATCATTCAAAATTTGAACTTGCGTCGGCCTACTTTAGAAGTTCAATCATGGAAATCTGACCTTTCCTATATTTCTTCTGTGGATGAGATGGTTTTCCCATTTTCCATAGGACCAGGGGTGAAAAGAAGTAGAGATACGGTTCTAGGTCTAAGCTTAGATGCATTACTTTTTTTTAGTTTTACAGATCAATGTTTTGCAGATCCCGTTGACTCGACCTCGATCACCGAAACTTGGGAGGAAGTCAACCTCCAATGTGGCAAACTCCAAGCCTGTTATCCAGAGAAGTAACCATAGCTCAACTCGCACAATCACCTTGCTACCGGAGAAGAACACACATGAGAATGCTTCTCCAAATATCCAGCCGTGAGCTCCTTGTATGAGGGTGCTTCGTATGAGCATCTGAACTGTGTTGTGTTTGATCAACCCAGCTAGTGATTGTGCAGATTTACCTTTCTACACGCTATGCAAGGAAAATAATCCTTCGATGGCAACGTAATTTTGATGACAGTGTTCAACATTAAGGGCCGGTTTGATGCTTTTGCTGCAGTGCAACGCAACGCGAAAACAAACATAGCCACGAATTTTATACCAGTCATTTTTTCTGTTTCCTTGTGGAAGTTGAAAAGTTTTGGCAATATGTAGCGTGTTGAGGTTTGACAGTAGAATCGAAGGGATCATTCTTTCATTACATGTTGAAAGACTGGCACTATTGTTTCATGGCCTGCTTTGTAAAACTAGCACTATAAAATCTGTGTATATTCTCAATTATTAGCTTAGCATCACTTCGTTTTCTAGTCCTCGAGTAAAGCTAAATGCTGATAGAAACTAGCTCTCCCCCCTTTCCTCTTATGTTTTCGACTATTATTTCCTATTCTTTGTTCATTTCTTTTGTATTATACACAATCTGAATCAAAAACCTACATAGACAGACCAGTCCATTTAATGCGTGAACAAAGGGCCCAGGATTAATAAAGCTGCTTGGTGCAGTTGATTTTAGGTCGAGGCCAAACAAGTGCGTGCCAGTACTGCCGAAGGATTGGACCTTATCAGAGTTCTGTAATGCCATCAATTGAGTCAGCTCAACACTAATCAGGCAAAATGAGCATAGAATGGACATAAAACCATTTCAGTTAAAGCAGCAGAATGAGATGTGCGATGATAAGATTTCTTGTAAGGAATGTGACAGATGCAGCATACAGCACAGTAATGCAGGTACCAGAGGTGAGTGACAGACATTATTATGCTGGATGTTTGTCATCACTCCTATTATACATGTTTCAACATCCAAGACCAGACCGATCAAAAATAAAATATCCCAACCCAGAGTTAGAAGGCTCCTATAATGTATTGGTACAGAAAAAGATAAGGCAAGTGCTCCTTCATCATTGAATATGAATGGAAGGGAGAGGAAGATCATGCTATAAACAAGCTTTGATCTATTAGAGAATATTCTGTTGGGTCATTGAACTCATAGTCAAACCTCAGCCCATCATTCAAGTTTACCGGTACGTCTGTGATAAGACCTGGGTCGAAGTATTCCAGAACCTCTATGTTCTGGAGTCCGAGATTCATATAGCAATCACCTGGAACCCAACATACTTGCAAGTCTTCCTCCAAAGTTGTGAAAGGTAGCATTCCCAAATTTATGTTTTTCCGGGAAGATTCAAATTCTGTAATGGAATTCATATTGAAGCCTTGATTTTCCAAACTAGGTGTGCTCTTGGAAATGAGCTCAATAGCTTGATGATTTGCCACATTGGTCTTTGTTTGAATAGGGCTAGAGTCAACCGCAATAGCTGTTGAACTTGCATGGTTAACATTGCTCCTGTACTCGTTATGAGAAGGTGTTAAGGATGGTGCAGAACTGATGGCTGGAGCAGGTTGTGGATAATCAGCTTGGGTAAGCTGCTTTTGACCAGGCAGTGGAAGGTGGCTGAATTCATCATTCAAATGAAGTGGATTATGTTCTTTTTTTAGTTGAATCTCTGGAATTCCACACCAAGGATACTTTGTTGGGAAAGTAGAATCCAATGCTCCAAAGTCTACTTCTGATTGTGGAGGTGCAAGGGGATGGCCAAATTCCATTTGTGAACTCCTGGGTATACAAGGATTGGGAACATTAACAGTAAAGGTTCTTTTGGGTTCTTCCACAGGCGTTGAAACAAGTCTCTTTCGATCACTGTCATGGCTTCTGGGATCCCCATTGTGGACAACTAAGCTACTACCAGAAAATCTGTAGCTCCCATTCGAAACATCATTGTGCTGCAAGTTGATGGAGTTCTGAGAGCCAAAACTTCCTGCAGAATCTCTTAAAGGTGAATCTGACTGCTTTATCCCACCAGCAGGATTTTTAAAATCGTTTTCTTTCTGCAACCTACTCAAATAGAGACGGTATTTCTGCATGTAAGAGAGCCTTTCCAATGAGGAATACTATACTTCTCAAAATCAAGTACGCTCATAAGACATATTGAATTTAAAAATGACAGAAAGATGTTAAAATTCTTCGATTAATTTTCATAAGTAATACCTGCAAGTGGCTAGCAACGTTTTCTCTTGTTAGCCATGGCACGTTCATCATGTCAAGTATTTTCTTGGGACCAACTTCTGCCAAACAGACACTACCTGTCATTGCTCCGTCGAAGGATGGCAAAGATGTGGCTATATCATTGGAAACCACATAAAGAATTCAATGCTAATAAATTTTTCATAAAATATGTGAGCATTCATAATTCCTGAAATGATTCAAGCACCAAGTTTCTGAAATGAAACATCAAATAAATACTTACTATCAAATCCTATCTGATTTACGGCTTTGACAAATTTCTGGTGAAGATCTACTGACCAAACTACTCTAGCTTTCTTTGTAGAAATACTATCACCAGTGTCTTTTTCATCATGCTTGCTTTCAATATGTTTTCTTTTCTTTATGGAAGTAAGATCTTCTCCACAGAGCACATGCCCATCCTCATATTGATCTGATCCATTTCTAGTCATTTGAAAACTTTCTACCCGTTCAAGAGTTTCTATGTCTCTTACCTCATGTATTTTCTTTCTGAGTACATGCTGCCATATATTCCGGAGTTCTTTCATTCGTATAGGCTTAAGAAGATAATCACATGCTCCATGTTGAACGCCTTTCATCACCCTGCTTGTCTCTCCATCAACAGACATCACTGTAAGTTGACAAGCGCAACTGGTCAGAAGCTGAATCAATATTCCAATATATGTATAGTGCAAGCACGACATGGGTATATGTATACGCAAATAGAAAATATTGGCATTGAAATAAAATTCCAGAGTAAGAGAAAAGAACCGACTAATGACTGGAAGATCCATCTCCAGTCCAACTTGCTCTAAAAGTTTGAAACCATCCATGTCAGGCATGTAGACGTCACTAATTACAATGTCATATCCTCCTTTCCTCTCACGAAGCAGGTTCAAAGCATCTCTTGCCAAACCGCATGTGGTCACTAACAAAGCATTCCAAATGGAAATGTGAGACACTACACGTATGGTCAAAAGCCAAGAATCTTGCTATAGAATCACATCCAGCATAAGAAAACACTTTCACTGAACAAGATATTATTGTGAGGGTGTGAAATACCAAAAAAGTAAGAAGAAAATTATGATGTTAAAGTCCTTCAATAGTACCAGAAGAATTAAGGAAAAAAATATCGATGGAAGAGGCACAAGTACTTGAAAACAACTATATCCAAAAACCGGGTTGACTTTGAGTGTTTAAAGACTCTATAGGGAATTGCAGTAGTGAAGCATATCCTTCTAAATACAATGAAAATGCCAAGGAAAATCAATGCTAACATGTAAAATGATTAGCTGAGCTTAAGAAGGTGTTTGGAGCTGCGGTGGAGATGCTTTTCTCCCACCACACTTCTATCAAGTTTTTTGCAGGAACCAAAAAAAAGAAAGAAAAAAAAAACAGCTACAGAAGTAGCTTAAATGGCCAAAAATCAAAATTCTGAAAATTGAGGCTCGTGAGTTCTGTTATGACAGTACTTTCTTTTAATTAAAGATCCTTCAAAAAATTTTAGTAAAATTTTATACCTTACGTCCATATTAATATCATGTTAATCAAATCATGATTTTGATTTTTTTAACTATTATTTTGGCCTTCAACTCCAAATCACTTCAAACAACAGATACAATTTAACTCTGTTATGGCAATGATAGCTGTAACCACAATCATAAACACATAAAAGCCTACAACATTGCCAAGCAATCATAATCTATTCAATCTCATCATGCTCAAGATCACTAAATCTGAGTTAAATGCACCCAGAAGATGAAAATTAAATAAAACTGGAAATACTAAAAGAGTAGGAGGATATTGATGTGTTTCATACTTTCAATAGTTTAGTTGGCTAGTACTAGTGGAGCAAACATCAATAAACCCTCTAATTACTTTAACCAACTGCAAAAAAGAAAAGAGGACGAATCTGTGAAAAGAGTAGCACAACATCATTTGATGATAAACTTGTATATTTCTGTTGGAAATAAGCAAATTCTGAGATTCAAATCTTGAAATCAAGAAAGACAATTCCTCCACATTCCCAATACCATGAGCCTGTTTACAAAATTTTGGAACTTGAAATGATACCTGAGGTGATAAATAATTCCTGAAAATAATAAAATCCAAAAATGCTCAAAAACAATACAACAACCTTCCATGCACAACTTTGGAACCCTTTAGTTGCATGTCACTTGTATAGCTCAAAAAAGAAGGGGGGAAATTGCGGGATATCAATTATTTAAGAAGAATCTCGAATTCTCCATGTACTAGCTTACAACAGAGAAATCAAGATATCCTTCAGAGCCCATGAAAGAGAAAAACCAAATAACAGGAAAGAAACAAAAAGTAAAAGCCAACATCATGCAGAAATGAGACCGTGGATTGTAGAAACAAAACCCAGTTCAGAAACAACAGTTTGTGAGTGAAAAAGAAATCGCAAGGAGCAACTAAGAAGAGTAATAGATAGATGCTAGTAAGAAGCGGATGTGGAAAAAATATAGGTAAGTAACCTTCATAAGAGCATTTCTTGAGCATCTTTTCAAGGATTTTTAACCAGGTGGGATCATCATCGACAACGAGAACACGGAGACCAGCAGGAAACGAATCATTTCGCGGAGAAGAGAAACCATTATTTTCCATCATGGACAGAGACAGGTAGGGAGACAGAGTCAGTGCTGTCTGTATATATATTTGAGTGTACGTGAGAGAGAAGGAGATTGAGAATATAATTAGAGTAGTAACAGTCTTTAAGGAGAGAAACTTGTCTGAGTTTTTGAAGTAAAAACTGGGTTAGTTTGTTTGGGTTTTAAGAGAAGAAACAGAGGAGACAGAGACAGAGACAGAGACAGAGACATGCACTGTAGAGAATGTGAGTGAGAAAGAAAGCGAGAAAGCACCCTCCAGAATATTGGCATTTGGCGTCGGTTAAACGTTCCTGTTGAGTTCTTTCTTCACCTTTGCCACCTCAAATTACCTTTCTCCTCCATTTGAGCTTTTATTCATGATTTTAATATACGATCTTGGAATTTACTTTAAAAAAGAGTTGAATTATCAAATCATTTGATTGCCTCGTGCATCATCTAATTAATTTAGATTAATCATTTTTATTTCAACAAACCATTTCATTTATTTATTTTTGCCTTAGCCGAGCTAGTTCAATAATTATTATTAAAAATGTGTGATTGTAACTTTAATGGATAGCTATTTAAAAAGGTATGTATAAAAAATATTTGAAAATAATCTTATTATAAAAAAAATAACTCACTTTTTACTTATTTTATTTAATTAGAAATTCAATCCCAATCATTTCTCATATACAAGTCTCTGAATGATGTTCATTTCACGGCTCCAAACAGAAAAAAAAGACAAGAATAAGCTTCGAGAAATCGAATGTAGAATTTACTTTGTAGTAAAGATGGAACCTGAAGTGGAATTAAAGAATGTTTGAATGGAAAAAAAAGGCACCTCGAAGGATTTTTAAAGTTAATCCTGTTAATAATTTCTTCTTCTTCTTCTTCTTCTTCTTCTTCTTCTTCTGGTGGCGTAGATCCAATAATTAAGTTCTTATGAGATAATTAAAGGAAGGGCTAATGGTAAGTCAAGCACAATCTTGGCTATCGGCTGGTCCGCTTAGGAATGCTCATGTTTTTTTTTAAAAAAATATATATATATTTTTAAAAATATTAAATTAATATTTTTTATAATGTTTGTTTGTATGATTTTTATATGTTGGTATTAAAAATAAAAAAAATATATTTTTTAAAAATACTGCATGTTTGGCTAAGGGTTTGCAATAGGGTTTTTATTTAATAGCAGCAATATATCGTTTTGTTATAAAATGAACCCCACCTTTATCTGCGTTCAATACTCCATTTTGCTGAAACAGAAATTAGATTATTTTCAATTCCTGTGTTATGCAATTGTGTTTATAAACATAATATAAAATTGTTCTCATCTTTCTTCTTTGACCAGTGCTTCGGGTATATATGGGTGGATTTTGTCCAGATGAGAAAACCATGAGGGTTGTTCTTACATGGATGTGCTGCTATTGGAGGTGTCGAAGGAAACAACTGGGCTGGTGTGCCGAAACCATTTTCCTTTTGTTCAACCACAAGGTCTATTCTTTATCAGTTTTCCTTCTATTCTTCCCCTAGTCTTCGTAATTGTAGCTGCACTTGAAGATGATGATGACGGTGATGGAGGGCTGGCCTACTGAAACCATTTTCTTCTCTTTTGTTTTCCTTTTGTTCTTTCCCTGGTCTTATTTAGGTGTTCTCCTTGCCTGTGTGGAGAGTGAATTAATAACAGTGGAGACTCTCTACAAAAAAAAAACAGTAAAAATATTTAATTTTTAATTGTATTTTATTCAAAAAAATTATTGTTTAATATTATTTAATAACACTATATAAATTAGAAGGAGATCACATGATCCCGTGATATTTGTAAAATTTGATCGTAATTTTAATTTTATTTCTGATGATATTTTATCTGATTTTGTTGTACGCTCAAAAAACCATGGAAACTGTAGTCCTTGTTCGATGAATTTCGTACGTGATGAAATTGTAAATAGTTCAATGAAACAATAAAAAATATTTTATATAAAGTATTATTTATTTCATAACATAATAGCAGTAGTTAAATTTATAATATTTAAATTAAAAACCATCAATATTAATATATATCTTTTTTAGTTATTTTATAACCTCAATTTAAAAAGCATTTTTAACCAAATATATTAAATTATTTTTTATTTAATCTTAATTTTAACCACAATTTTAATTAAATATATATTTTTTCAAACCACCCTCAACTAAAAATACTTTTTATAAAATAATTTTTTTTAATTACAACCACAACAACTACAATGATTCTATTTATTTATGTATTCTCAGCCATGATTTTAATATATAGCTGTGCAGTTCCTAATTGTGCGAGACACTTCGCCAACTTCTTCTTTTCTTTCATAATTAAAGAACAATTTCTTCTTAAGATCAAATCTTGATAGTAATTTAACTTATAATCCACTTGTTACAGATTTATATATATATATATATAATCTACTTCTTTTAGAGAATCGGTTTTTTATTTCTAGAATCCTTTTTGTTTATTAAAACGGGTGTAAATATATAGTTAATTAATGCTGCGTAATTCACCATATAATTCTTATTATCTTCATGCATGGGAAGAATAATCAAACGACTGATTATTTGAATAACCCTAATAGAATTTAGAACAGTAGCTAGCTCATGAGAATTACTGCTATTTCAAAAGTAAAAATAATTGGAACATTTTAAGTAATTAAATTGCTGGAACCCACCATAATTCCCATACAGATAGCATAAATGGATTGGATGATTCTTGATTTTTTTATTATAATCTATTTTTATTAATTTTTCTTATGAAATAGCAGATAATTAATTCTGCGTGCACCAATCATCATCATCATCAACGTAATCTCCACCCAAATTCTCTCGAGATCAACCTACCATTCTACCAAGAGCATGTGCGATATGGCTTGAACTTCTAGGTGAGTACGAGGAGAAGCTGGAGCCTATGTGAATACTCCCCACCACCGCACTGCTCAATTCACGAGGGAGGAAATGTGGAGGCTTCAGGGCATGGGAAAGAGGCTTACAATTTGTCTTCAGAACAGCACCGCACAACCCGTATCGATCACTAGCAAGAAGTAGACCGTGTTGAGCAGCAAAAGCTCCACCCACTTCTACAGCAAAAGGAGGGTCAACTGGTTTCGAAGCTGTCAGCATAACCTCACCCTTCTCATCGAGCATGGCAACCCCTAATCCAATCTTCTCCATCCCAAAAATAGCTACATTAGTGTTAATATTAACCTAGCCCTTATCAGGATAGTTAATTCTTGCAACCACCGAATAGATACATTGCATGCAAATCTGAGGGTCAGAGCCACTTAAGAGAAAAAACTATCCTCATCTCATCATCATTGAGGCTTTGTTTCAAGTGCTGCGCCCACTTAAGAGGATTGATCTCCATCCACATCTTCCTTGCCCACGAACATTGGACCAGAATATGCCAAGTCGTTTCACCATTAGAATGGTAAGTATCTGTCACGAATATTATGATCAACAGTAATCCTCTTCCTTGTAAGATTCCAATTCGATTGCATCACATCTAGGCATGCATGCCATATAGAGCTATTGACCTCGGGAATAATATGAAGCTTCCAGATGAAATTCCACCAAGATTCTTCACTAGTCAACAATGGACGAGCTTCCAGTCTTTCTTTCTCAAAAGGGTATCCGCTTTTAACAGAGACGCTAGCTACCATTTCTAGCCATTGCCCTGGTTAAATCATCCTTCGCTCGACGAAGACTTACCAGGATGGATAGATACCCCTAGCTTCATTTGTGAAAAGATGGAATCGATCAGATCACCATCCCGAGTCCTGGTCTCCCAGTTGATCAGCTCACCTGAGCACTTTTACCGAGAACTGAAACAAAAGACTGTATGCGCATCTCAGGTAGATCTGGTACCCATTTATCCTTCTATATCCGGATATCATTTCCATTGCCAACTCGCCATCTAGTTCCAGCTTCTAGCAGATCCTTAGCACCAATAATATTTCTCCATGAATAGCTCGGAGATTGGCCAACAGAAGCTTCTATATACAGAACTGGTTGAAGGAAAATATCTGTTTTAATACAGGGGCTATCTGAAAGGAAGGATTCTTAAGCAATCTCCAACCTTGCTTTGCTAAAACAAGACATCTTCCTAAAACCCAACCCAACCCACCATAAGCTTCTCCCTTACATAATTTCTCCCAAAGAACCCCAGTGAATCCTTCGATCGTTCAATTGGCACCAGCAAAACGATTTTATCTTACTCCCCATCTCCTCACAGAGGGTGTCAGAAAGCCTAAAACACGATGTCGAATGCGTAGGAATGGCCTATAGCACTGATTTGATCAAAAGTTCCCTTCCAACTTCTGATAAAAATTTCTCTTTCAAGCCACCAACCTTCTTACAAACCTGGTCCTGGATTGAGGACAAGACTGCCTTCTTACCATAGCTGGAAGACCCAAGTATTTAGCATGTATTGCGCTGCACTGCCTTAACTCCTAATCTCTGGTTGAACATATTCTGCACGTGTTGGAACATTTTGGCTGAACGCTACTTCAGTCTTTTCTAAATTTACTTGCTGACCAGAGGCTTTTCATATAGCTGGAGGATGTCTGCAATACATTCAACTTCTCGCATGGTTTCCCTGGTAACCAGAATACTGTCATCAACAAAAAATAAATGGGTGATGGAAGGTGCTTGACGACAAACCTGTCCTCCATTAATTAAACCTCCCTTTTCCGCATCATTGACCAAAGCTGAAAGACCTTCAACACAAATAAAAAAACAAGGTGATAGAGGATCCCTTGCCTGAGTCCTCTGCTAAGTTGGAATTGTCGAGGAGGAATGCCATTAACAAGAACCAAATAGCTCCCCACGGAGACACATCTCTTAATAACATCAACCCCCTCCGGGCAGAAACCCAGTTTCAACATAACTTTCTTAAGTAACCCTCGTTCAGCTCTATCACATGCCTTTAGTTGTGTTGAGTAGGGATGGCAATGATTGGCGCAGGCAGGTTGAACTTTTTAATATTTATATTTTATTTATTATTAAATAAAAAATTTAGTTATTTATTAGATTTGGGGTATTAAATAAGTATCTATTATCTATTATTATTTATTAATCAATAAAAAATATAATAATTAATATATATATATATACATGTATATTAAATAATAAAATGATAATATTATTTATATTTGTGTATTTTATGTCAAAGTATGTATATATTATATTATATTAAAAATTTTAAATATTCTATAAATATATATATTTAATATAAATATATATTTCAAGTTAGTTTCGGATTGGTTTTGATAACATTTATATCCTATTTATTATCTATCAAGTCTAAAAAATATATATTCATTTTGGTCAAATTGATATTCATCGAGTTCGGATTAAATTATTTTTTTTTTTTAGAAGTGAGTAAACTAATTAAATTTTTTAAAATATTAAAAAAATTGACTCCAAATTAACTGAATGATTTTTCATTTTTTTGGGTAATTTTGGCTAAAATTGTTTTAAGAAATTTGAGAGTAATTGATTTTGATTTTAGAAATTAAAACTGATCGGAAACCAATTTTTTTTTAAAAAAAAAAAACCTTTTAAAACTTATAAAATATAGTCAAACTAACATATTTACGAATTAAATTGAATTTATTCTTTTTTTTTCTAATATAAAACCAAACCAAACTGCTCAATATTTTTTTCATTTAATTCAATTCAGTTGAAGTTTTTATCCAAATCAAACCGGTTGAAGCAATGCTCGCCCCTATCTTGTCCAGCTCGAGCCCCACAATGTCTTGCATACCTCTCATCTTCTTCGTGCAGTAAAAAGTTTCAAAAGCCAAGAGTACATTTTTACACACTGATTCTCACTAACTGTAACCTTCAAAATCTTTTTCAGCCTATTAGCTAGGGCTTCCATAAAAAGCTTGAAAATGAGTGCATTTCTCAGGGCTATTAGCTTTGGGAATGAGTGGTTTACAGTTAGTGGATTCCAATCCTCATTCAGCACCCTTAACAATACTGGACAAACATCCATTTCTTAAAGAAAATGGCAGCAAAAGCAACAGGGGACAAGGGCTTTTTGATGGGTGTATTTGCCTCACAAGCCTCCTCGTGTGTAAAGGTAGCAGCAAGCATCTGATTCATGTAAGGGGACAATGGCTTTCTGTCTCGTTGCTTCAGCCAAGCCACTCCAGATCATTGAACCCACGTAGTTTCTTCCTTTGCTGGCAGGCTATCTAACATAGCCGACACATCATCAGATTGAGGCCTCCAATTCCTGTTCATACAACCTTTAATTTGTCTATAAATATGCTCAAAATGATTTTGATTTCAAGATTGGAACCTCTCTGCACAGTAAGCTAGTTTTGCATCCAGAATCTCCACCCCTTTCCATGGCCTCCAGGGAGCAGCTTAACCTCCTCCACAGACTGGGGTTTGATGGAAGATGGGCATTAGTGGGGTGGGGCAACCAAGGATTTGTTGGGGTGACGTTTGTTCGGCAGATTGGATATCTCGAGTGGGTGTGATCATAGTTATCATTCCGGTCCCATTTTCAAGTTTAATTCACCGTGATTAAAAAAAAAAAAAACTAATTCAAGTTAGATTTTAGATCACCGAGGGAATAAATATCTAGACTAGTGATTAGGGTTAAAGGCGTGTTGGTTCTTAATGATATGAAATGTGAGTTAGGTCAAATTTGCAGTTGTAAATACAAATTAAAAGAGATCGCGTGGAAAATAGGAGTCCATTATGCTAAATCGAAACTACGAACACAATCAAATCAACATGAATTTCAACATCGCTTTACAATTTTCTTTCATATCTGATTTTGATAATTTAATTTAAGTTTATCATGTATATATTAAACTGAAAATATAAGAATAAAATTAAAAATTTAATCTAACTAAAATAAAA
>Ga0325401_1005294_pt1 | contig 12323 bp, 8 predicted proteins | sample PopdelMetagenome_FD_205666 | JGI IMG/M metagenome (GOLD analysis project Ga0325401, IMG submission 205666) | Populus deltoides microbial communities from Bellville, Georgia, United States - Xylem-PdKOR-R2 | ecosystem: Host-associated > Plants > Phyllosphere > Stem > Wood/Secondary xylem | place...
TTTTTTTTTTCAAATTTGTTGTTCAATTTCAATTAGATGTGTAGGTTTAATTTTAATTATTACTTTGTATTTATTCCATTTAGAATAAATTTTTGTAAATTTATGATTAAAAATATTATCACTTAGAAATAATTGAGTTCAAATTTTGTTGTTATTGTAATAATTTTTGAATTATTTTGTTGAATTTTAGTTTTTTATTTTATTTTGTTGTTCCATTTCAATTAAATGTGTATGATTAATTTTCATTCACTAAAATATAATTAATTTGTACCATATAAGTTGCAAATTAACCATGATAAAACATGCAATGCTTTATAAATGAAATTGAAGGATTATATTACACATCAACCATTGCCTATCCTCTCTAATATAAATGAACATAAATTGGTACTCAGCTTTTAAATATATTTTTTATTCCACGTTAAGAATATTCTGAGAGCAGCTGCTGGTGTGTCAGTTGAGATTAACCCTAAGATTTGAATCTAATTTTTTTTTTTTAAAAAAAAACGATAAACTCTCTTAATCACTTGACCAACTCTATTTAATTTCAGTCACATATGGTATCAACACAAAGCACTCCCAAAAGGCCTTCAAAAACCAGAACCCAATTTTATCACCTCTCATGAACAAACAATGCTGACCCCTTAGCTTAATCACCCAATGATACCTTACAATAACTCATTTACTTTTGCCTAAACTACCCATCCATGGAAATTATGGCCATGATTCTTTCGTTCACAAATCATCAAAAAACTCTTTCAATAAATCATGCAAATATTTGATGAGAGTTAGCTTCAAGTCCATACAAAATAAAACCTGCTTAGCAAGTCTTACACAGGAGAGAAACAAAAATGAAGGTTGAAAGAACTTAGTAGATAAATTGAATATAGCAATTTAGATTTCCAATCAAGTGCAACATTCAATGCTTCACCCATCACTTTTCTTAACCGCTATAGAAAGATACAGTTCTTTAGCAAAACCTTGAAAACCTAACTTGAAAACCTTTTTAATTTCTCTTCAAGTTAAAGAAGAAGGGATCGATGTTCTATGACATCTAATATTAACTTTGCAGGATGTTGAAGAACATTCGGATGTTCTCTCACTATATCATCAGCATTTTGATGTAAGAGAATTTTTTTAAAAAATTATTTGTTTTATTATTTATTTTTATTCCTATCTAGTCTAGAAAAATATTTATTCATGGTTTCTCATTCTTATTATTTCGTTTAGGAATTTTATGTTCATTAAGTTACTTTTTTTCTTATTCAATTTAGAAATTTTATTTTTTTCTTATTCAACTTATGCTTAGAATTAATATAAATAAAGTTTTTTAAATTGTATTTTAACATATTATTTTTTAAAAAATATTCAATAATAAAATTTTGAATTAAAGTTTTAATGTTAGGTGTATTGCTTGTATTCATTATGTTTCTTCTATTGTCTTCCTCTACGTCGCCTTTCTTGTAGTTTGTTTCACCAATTGTTCACTCTCTTTTGCTCTTGATTTTGGGATACTATTGGTACGTGGGTCAACATGCTCACTACCATTTAATTTTACACCAAGAAAATATTATGGTGCGTTCAGTAATAAAAAAAACTATTTTTGTTTTTCATTAGTAGTTTTTTTTCTAGTTTTCAATTTTCAATGAAAATTTATTAGTTGTTGAGAACGAAGAAATTTTTTTATATAAAAAAAAGAAATATATCAAGATTATAACTATTTTTAAAAAAATAAAAATCATAATTTATAATAATTATCTTAATATTTTGTATTTATGATAATATGATTGTAGAATATGACACCCAAGACTTACTTGATGCATCAACACGAGTTTGAGATTATGTAATTTTTAATACTCATGTTTTAACTCAGCGAAAAGTTATCAACAGATACATCTATTGTTTATCCATTTGAAATACATCAAGATTCTCCTGTCCTCCTCCTCCTCCAAAATCAAGTTTGATAAGTTGGCATATTTCAAATGGAAATACTATATGGAACTCCCTTTCCTGTTATCCCTGGCTTAGAAAAAGGCTTCAAAAGCTCATATGGCACAATGCCAGCTCCATGTCTATTCATCAATTTTGGATTAGCATTCCTTTCATCAATTATCCCTTCTAACTCTTTCAACCTCCCACTGAACTTCTCAAAAGCTGCCTTTATAATTGGATCATCTACCCATGCTTGTTCTATTCCCTCCCCGATATATTCCTCATCAGGAGAATGGTTTGATAGCACACTCAACACAGCCATTACTCTCGTTGCCTGAAGTTTTGAAGGGAAGGTTGCCAAGAGTGCTGCTTCAGGTTTTTCCAAGAAAAGCTTCCATTCTTCATCTGTAGGGTCTTCGGTTGGCATTTTTGTTCTGGCAATGGTAGGCCTGTTAGGAAAGTATCCTGCGTAAGGATACTGTCCAAAGTTCACCGCAGCGTGGTGACCTGAGGCCACCCATATGATAGTAGTGATGATATCGATAAGGTTATGTCGTGTTTTGAGTTCCGGCCACCATGGTTCATCTTTCTTGTCAGCATGGCCTATTGTCCGAATTTCAGTCCACCATGCTTGGAGCTCTGCATCGGAAGCTACTAAACCTGATTCAGGGTAGTAGTGATTTACATAGTCACTAACCCATTGTTTGATGGCATCCCATAAATACAAACCATCGTTGGCGAAAGGGTAGTCTTCGATTGTAAGTTTTAGGCCATGTGGGGCAGTTAGATCTTCAATCGCCATTCCCCTGGCAATTAGCAAATTGAGAAGAAAAAATGAATTTTACACCAAAAACTAAAGTTCCTCTATTTGCTTTATGTTTTTGAGAGAATTCGTAGATTGGAGGCTAATGCTTACCTGCTGATTAGGTCATTGGGTAGTGCTTCATGGTCAAACCGCCACAGCTTATCATAGGCAGCAGAGCAGATCTCCATAGAATACTTGCCAGGAGAGAATGAAGTCTCAATGATACCACCTGCATTGATTAATGATTCTCTAGCTAAAGCATTGATCTCCATTGTGTATCGAAAATGAGGATGTAACAGTCTGTAAATTGGATGCATAACACTAAGCTGCCGATTCGTTGCAATTATATAAGGTTCTGTCACACAATGTGTTCTAAGCCTGCAAAATTTGTAGAAAGGAAAATCAATTTAAAGGAATTCAAATTGTTGGTTATAGAGAACTATTAGGCACATACCAGTGGCTAACAAGTTGATGAAAACCAGAGTCATGAGCAAGGACATGAGCTTTAGCTAGCCTCCAGAGCCAGCAACCTGTGGAATGGTAACACGGTGTAAACACTTGCTTCCATTGAGGCTTCCTGTCCATCGGTGGGCGAGTCAGTTCAATTGCTAGTGGCCTTAATGTGCCCTCTGGGGTTAGGAAGAACAATGTCCTCGACCCGTATAACGTTGTTCCTTCGATTTCTCTGACTTTGCTAACAAATGGTAACAAGAGATCGTGGTAATCTAGGATGAACAGCTTCTTTTCTCTTATGGCCTGAATGTTATTACACACAAACACCCTTTTAGTGCATCAATCGGAATTTATTTACGCCCAGTTTTATTCGAGCATAATTTCATGGAGGGATAATTACCTTATCAACTCTAGTTACTCCTCCAATCTCTGCCTCTAATAGCTCTGAGGTAATCGCAGATTCTGGCGGACCGTAGATCTCTGGATCAAGCTCACTCTTTAGTGGCCATTCCTGCACAATTTTAAACAACGTTTTTTTAAGCAAACATGGATGAATACTATCGCATATTACTATATTTTCATGATGATTCTTTCCTTTTCATCAATATAATTTTTTCATGCAATGTCCATTCTGTATTTGTTTTTATATTCTAAGATAGATATTAACTATACACAATCTAAACATTGTGAATTGGGACTAAGCGCCTGTTTAGGATTGAGGTTGGACCTGCGGTGCAACCTCAAAAACAAACGGCAATCCCTAAGGTATTACCCTTTTAAAGCACACACCACACTCTCTAAAAGCAAAAAATACATGCTTTTTAGTAAGAAATGTGGTAGCTTTTAAAAAAAAAAAAAACAACCACACCTCCCACCCAAACACCCTTAAGTGTCTTTGCGTGTTTGTGTGGAGAACATGTATCAATATTATACCGTAACCGATTTGATGCTATACGGATTGAGACCGGCAAGAGTCTGTCGAGCAAATTCTTCATCCTTAAACCAGAAGAACTTGTCTCCTGAAAATGCGAAAACTCATTTGAAACAATGTGTGAGCTCAAATAACTTCTCTTTTTTTAATAAAAAAAAAAGGCAAAGAAGAATGTGTTCATACTTTCCATTGGTTTAGGGACTTCAAATCGCAGCACATCTCCACTACCAGCGATGACCTTGAAAAGCCGGGGCATAACTTCTTTCCAAAAACCTTCTTTTGTAAGTGGTGGCATTGCAAGTCCTTCACTGAAGAGTGAGTCTATTGCAGTCATGTATGGGAATCCAATATTTGCATCATCAATAACATTTCCTATAGAAGGTATCAAGGCGTTGAACAATGAGTACAATGTCTTGGCAGAGAAGGTAAGCTGCTTCACTTCAGAAAATGCTTCATCTCTGGGAACGTAGAAGTCACTAGCCCTCTTCTCAGACGATGGATCTACATGATACAAGTTCATATAGTTAAAGACTATAATTATTTCGAAATGATTAGCTATAGATTTTTTGTCACCATCATTTGAAAAAAAAAATATACAACATCTTCGATAAACACATTAATTACCTCCAGAGTTTAATTGATTGATTTCAAGGATTATTAATGAAACTAGAACAAATTAGTTTTAAGGATGACAAGAACAAACTTTTCCTTTCATTTAGCTTCCTACAGACAAGCTATAGGTCCTAAAGGCATCTCCCAGTATGGCCAGAATATGGAGGGGCCACACTTTTTTTCTTTTTTTTCCTTTGGAAAGGGACATATTTATACCCCAACTATCACGTAATTCTCAACTGGGTCCCTAAACAAAGAAAAAAATCTCAATTGGATTCCCCATCTAAACTTCACAAATGACATCATTTTTAGCCAAACTGGTCAATTTTATGATTTTAAAGGAAAAAATTTTGTGGGTATGGTTAACTGAGGAGTGCAAGATAGATTGGGGATTCAATTTGGAATTTATTTTGTTCGAGGACAAAATTCAGTTTTTGGTGATGATATTTTGGAGATAAAAATGTCATTGGCCTGTCCCTTTTGTGAGGCACTGTTTTTTTCTATGAAAATTGCGAGCCCTTCGCTATTCTGATAAGCTATTAATTAGCTATGTTTAGCAAGTCAATTTGTGGGGCTCAAAACAGTGGTCCTTTGGAAAACTCTGCCAAATAATGGCCTGCCCTTGATGACGATATATCATGCTGTAAACTTTACCACACCTTTCTTCATAAGGAAATCTGACAACTGTTAATGGACCACAGCCCGGCTCCATTCCCGTTTCAGAAGATAACAATGGCTTGACATAACTATCATATTCATAATCGAAAGGCAATGAGGCAACCATGGTTTTCCACTTGGCATTTTATCGCCAAAATTATGTAGCTTTCTATAGCTTCCATTTTGGGAGCACTCTCCCCTTCTCTAATATGCACACATCAAATATAACTCGCTAACCATTAATGGTGTTCATTTTATGGTAACATTTTTCCTCAATGATATATAATTCTAGGCTTATAAAAAATATGATGAGAAGAGAACTCCAGTCCTTGGATGGATGGAGCCCATCACTATCAAGCATTGAGGGCGACTCATCTAGTGGTGGAGAAACTTCTACAAGTACTCTACTAAGATAATATCTTTTGATAGAGAATATGAAATACATAAACAAATCATAAAAAAAATTTATACAAACTCCAGTGTTTAACCAATTATTTAATATTTAAGAATCTACAATCCACTCTTTTATCACTCGTTATTTTTATTTCTGTAGAATCTAACTACGAGTTATTAGTATCCACCACATTTCTTTTAAATTAAGTTGTTTTCCTCATTGATAGAAAGTATTGATGATGAAAATCGAATTTTGTGAATAAACTCTTACCTGTCTCGCATCGTGGTCGTCCTGTTCGGCAACGTCTAGGGTAAGGATGTTCTTTACCGCCGAGCACCGGTCTAGCTAGCTCTGGTTTTTTATCAGGATTACCCATGTCATTATACACATCATAATCATATATTCTATCACCTGCTTTACGGTGTCCTTGCCCATTCCCTCGCAAAAGTACGAGCTCTTCCTCTCTCAATCTTCTCATCCCACTTGGTGTTTGTGAGGGTAAGTATGACTGTTTCACAAATTAATAAACACACAATTATCATGAAAATCTCAAAGCAGGATATTAATCTAAGCTGGTGTAGTGACAAATATAACAATAAATGTTTGAGAAGATTAATTTAAGTTTATTATTCAACTGCCTAAATGTTTGAGAAGCATGCATGTATCAAGAAATTATGTGTTTTCTAGTGAATCAGTGAAAACTTGAAACATGTACACAAGTGTATATTAAAACATAAGAGCTTGGCAAAGTTCCGAATATTTTGGATTTGGGTTTAAATGTAATTATAGAATAGTGGCAAATTGAATTGAAAGAGAAGAACTCTTTGTCAATATTGAGGGAAGAAGAAGAAGTTCTATTTTTCCTCATTAATGGTCGAAAATTAGTAAAATAGTTAAGGATAACAAAGGGCTTTTGGTTGTATACTAGCTAGTGATATGATGTATAGCTCTAAGATCTAGGTCGGTGGATCTAGTTGATAAACCCGATCTCACTTCAAAAATATTCAAAACTAACTTTTTTGAAAAAATAAATAAATTGATTGATTTAGAATATTAGTCAAGGTTAATTACTTTGATATGATGCCTGTGATGACTTTAAATACTAGTCTGCAATTTTGCATGCAACCTAGCTACCATTTAGATTCTAGCATTAGGTGGAGAGATTGGCGTTCAAAAGCCAATCAATTGTTGCCCAGTCAGATTTAGGATTAGGCAAAATTTTGCCGAGGAAGAGATATTTCATTCTACAGTGTCAAAATCAATGACAATGATCACACGTACGTATACAGATGATTCATTCCTAACCACATATATAACATCAATACAATATCTTCTTCAATTGGTTTTATAGCTCAATACACACACACACACACTTGTAGATATAGGGTTCAGAGCATGCTACAATGACTGAGATTCAATTTGATTTTTAATTTAACTATTGTAAAAAAAATCTTTTTTTAACAAATTAATAAGAATAAATAAGATAAGGAGTAGAATATCATCAATAAAATTTAAATTTTGAAGTATAGTAATGGTTTTTTTAAAAGTATTTTTTATTTAAAAATACATCAAAATATTATTTTTTTATTTTTAAAAAATTATTTTTGATATCAACATATTAAAATGATTTGAAAACACATAAAAAATTAATTTAAAATACAAAAGTTTAAAAAAAATTATTATTTAAAAAAAACATATTTAAAATACAAAAACAAATACACATTTACAATGACTATAAATGTTGTATCCTCTGTTGCAAAAATTAATAAAAACAAATTAATACTGACCTTGTTGGTGAAGAAGATTCTCTTACGATCGTTGTCATACTTAGAATGAACCCATGAACCACAAGTAATATTAACCGCGCCATGAGGTAAACCATCAAGCACTATGTCCTGAAGAAACATCTCCTTATGGTGCTCATTTTCAACAAAAATGGCACCAACCTCTCCAAAATTCAATGGAACCTCAAAGTCTGCTTCATATCTGATATCTCCCTCCACTACTTGGCCGCCTATCCGATGTGCAAACGCTTGAATAGTTGGCTTCTCTAGTTCCGTTTCTGCAGGAAAAAAACAAAGCAAAAGAAGAAAAAAAAGAAAAAAATTAATGCAAATAATTTTCTGAGAGCGTGTTTGGAAGTATGATTGTGATTGCTTTTCAAAGTGAATTTCATGTCAAAATACATCAAAATAATATTTTTTTTATTTTTTAAAAATTATTTTTGAGATAATCGTATCAAAACGATCCAAAACATATAAAAAAATTATTTTTAATAAAAATAAATAAGTTTTTTAGAAACATACTTACATCGTGTTTTCAAACAAAATATTATATAAAAATCATAAATTATCATCGGAATTTAAAAATATAAATTGATCCGTGTTCATAAACGCTCTCGTAATCATTTTCAGCCAATCTATTCATATTTCATGTTGTACATGGGCCCATTTGCAATGTGATAGAAGGAAAGGTTCTATTAATACTAATGAATTGGAATCTGGTACCATGCTTTATATGTTTAAGGCCAAGAGAAGATCCATTATTAACCACCCTTGAGTTTTTCTGTGAATTATTTTTTATTTATAGCCTGCAAAAAAGGAAATATGCTGATTTGTTTTTTTTTTTTTACGAAAGTGATTGTATATAAAGAGGAAATATGTTTATTAGAAGAAACAGTACCTTTTTGCCCTCTTTGTTACGAAAAAGGAAACAAGAAATGTCAACGCACATAATTTTTTAACAAAGAAACGAATATACAGGGACGAATTTAAAGTTTCAAAATCCACTCTAATTTTGCAAATAATTTTAAACAAGTTCTATGAAATGGGCTTTCATATTAATTACAAATTATACAATCTTACACCCCCAAATGCCACATCTTATATCCGTCCCTGCGATTAGATATAGGATCTCTCTAATAAGTGAAGGAAGAATTCCAAGAAAAAGGTGTGTCATGCATGATTTCTCACGAGTTAAACTTTTTATTAATTTCTTGACCTTAATTATAGTAGCAAAAGTCGAGGCATAAGTATTGACCTTTCTCTTTTCTTCTGTGTTAATTAATTAATTAAGACATACTGTGTTGATTTATTGAAAAAATTACCATTGCCTATAATTTTATGTTCTGCATGCTATACAGTTTTCTCAATCCTTTTGTGCATTTGTGTTTCTTTTCCATAATTTTACGTTGAAAATTTGAAATGAAATAGCAAGAAGTAGAAACAAAATAACCGAGTTCATAAATCCATTTTCAAAAAGAATATAATATGCAAAAGAAGAAGAAGAAGAAGAAGAAGAACGATTTTAAACTAGGTTATGGTTTAAATGCTTACTAGGATCAAGCTCGGCGCTAACAAGCTCTAACAAGAGTGTTTTACCAAGCAAGTCTTTAATGTCATCGAGACCTCGTTCAATCCCTACGCTTGTTATGAGCCCACCAATGGTTTGTTTTACAGTCACAACAGCTTTAACTTTAATGTCAGTGCTCTCCTCTGTGACACTTGCTATGGCTTTAATTTCGCTAGGTTTAAAGGCAACTCGAAAATGTTTTTGAGCTTCAATATTGAATTTGGAAGTTGATTTGAGAAAAAAAGAAGCATGTCGACTTCCTTGGATATTGAATGGCTTATGGAAAAGCAAGTGAGTTCTTGTGGAGCTTGGTTGACGAGAAACCTGCGGTTTCAACATTGTTTTTGGGTTATTGGAAGCCTTCTAAGTTCTAACAGGTGTCCTAGGTATCAATAAAAAGAAGTGGTGGCAACTAGCTTGTGCCTAAGGTTTTTAAAGGCATGGACAGACAAATATGGCATCATGTCTTGCTTTTGGCTATTTATATTGGAAAATGATTTTTTTTCATGTGTTTTGTATGATTGTTTATAAGGCAATGCACATTAGTTTTATTTTTACTTTTCCATTTTTTTTTAATATCTAATTGTTTGTATATGTTAATCCAACTATAGTGTTGAGCTTAATATTTGAAAATTTGACAAAATTAGGAAGAATTTAAGAAACAAATAAATCAGTAAGTAATTAATTAATATAAACAAAGGTTATAATCAAAATTTGAAATCAAACTACGAAGCTTTCGGCACTACAAAAATATTTTGTATAAAGTTTTAATAGAAATTATTATCCTAAATAGACACGTTAAATTATCATTATCATTATTATTTAGCTACATACATGCTAATTTAGTGGTATTGATTATTGATAGATTTTTATCAATATTAGATCTATAGAAAGGCTTTATTTATTAATGGCACTAAAACAATGACCGATTTAGCATCTAAAAATTTGTAATAAAGACAATATTGACTTAAATTATCATTATATAATGCACTCATAATGACATTTACCTCAAAAAAATACCAATATAACTCTCAAAACACCCCCACTACTCAATTTTCTTATATTATATATTAAGAACATATATAAAACACAATTAAATGTGAAATAAAATAAAAGACTTCACACAAATTCACTACCAAAATTAAGTAAAAATAACCTTGCTTGAGTTAATTCACTATGTACTTCATTTGTAGTCGCCATCACGTGATTAGGCAAGCCTAACTCCAATTGAAATCACATGCATAGCTCCAAGTTATCATCACTCGTTTCCCACCACTCAGGCTCTGATAATAAAAGGACTTTTTGTAGTTTTTATGACAAGGTTTCTTGAAAGAACTCTGGCCACGTGGATTTCTCGCACCATGCCAGAACATGGACTGTCAAATAGACATTGCAGGTCTTGTTTTATGAGAGCCTAGGGGTAGCTAGATTGGTCCATGACCTAACTAAGCTATTTTTATTATTATTATTATTATTTGCTTTTTAAATTTTTGTAAACATGAAAATTTAACCAGTTAAAAAAGGAAGAAAATACTTACAAGGTAAGAGTTTATTTTTTTCTATGCATAAAAATGTTACCATTATACGCTACGAAAAATTTAACGAATATAAATGAAATTATCAATAAAACATTTTCATCGGTATATGAATTTTACCAATAGAATTTTTCATTGTTATATTCATTAGTAAACACTAACATATGTTGGTATATATCGAGAGAATTACAGTGGAAAAAAATAAATAAAAAAAGCCTGAAAAGTACAATGACGTGTAACATTTACCAATGACTTAACCGATAGAATAAATCTAATGGTAAAGTGCGCCCATAAATATGCCGACTGAAATAATCCCTCGTTATATAACGATGAAATTATAGATTGTATTACAGAGGGATTCAAAAAGACAAATTATGCGATGATGTCATACTTTTTATCAACAGAATTGGCATAATCTAATTTTTTTACCTTTTATTTTAATTATTATTATTTACTAAAAATGATAAAAAAAAATAATAAAGAGATGATGATGAAAAATAAATAAATAAAAAATAAATTAAAATTTAGGTTAAGGGCATCATGAATGGAAGTTTTGGAATTTAATGAAATTTTGGATTAGTTTTATTAATCAAATCAAGAGCTTAATTGAAGAATTGGTAAGTTTTAAGATTTAATTGAACTTGAAATTAGTTTAATTTATAAAATCAGGGGGTTGATTTGGGTTAAAACTGCAAGAAATTGAAGTCTAAGGACCATTATGTAAATGTTGCTAAAATCCAGGGGTCCAATTAAAGTTTATCCAGGGAGCTTGATTACAAAACTTTCAAAACTTCAAGGACCAAAACGCAAATGGCCATTAACATCGAACGGCGCTGTTTCAAACGGAACCACTCGTCTTCTTCCGCTCATCAAACCAGTGAAACGGACGCCCCTGCAATCACTACTCCTGCAATAACGGTCCTGGGTGTCTTCATTATCAAGGAAAACGGATGCCATTCTCCGATTATAAAAGCCAGAGAAGGGATGCGCACCGGAGAGGGGGAGGATACGGAAAAAATGGAACACATGGGGGAGAAAATGAACACAAAAGGACGAACCAGAATAGCAAATTTTTTCCCCTGTTTCTTCTCAAAGAAACAGAGGCGTTCGTGCCTCACGATCATGAGGCACAAACACGTGAACAGAGGCCATCCTCTGGCTTTATAAAAGCCGAAGAAGGCCACAGAGAAAGGCGACGAACGACAGGGAAGAACGAAAAAAGAGACAGAGAACAGAGATGAAGGAAAAAAAAACAGGGGGATAGACAGAGAGTAGATAGAGAGAGACCAGAGAACAAAATAGAGGGAAGAACTAGAAAAGGGAACAAACCAGGGGTAACGAGAGAGGGAGGACCGAAAACAAAGACTAAAAAAAAAAGGAGAGAGCAAAAAGCCAGCGTTCCCAGCTTTGCTTTCGTCCCCAGAACGCAAACAAAGTGAACAACAGAAAACAGAGAAACTGAATGTATTGATCAGCCTGGGCATTAGTCTCCAGCTTCACCACTCCGAACCATCAGAAATAGAAAGAATAAAGCCAGAAGAACGAAGGGAAGGTTGAAACGAGTACCCGGTTCAAACAAATGAATTTTTACCAATGTCAGAATTGAAATTATTCATAGTTGAGTAATTACCAACGCCAGAGTTGGAATTATCC
>Ga0325401_1005295_pt1 | contig 12323 bp, 4 predicted proteins | sample PopdelMetagenome_FD_205666 | JGI IMG/M metagenome (GOLD analysis project Ga0325401, IMG submission 205666) | Populus deltoides microbial communities from Bellville, Georgia, United States - Xylem-PdKOR-R2 | ecosystem: Host-associated > Plants > Phyllosphere > Stem > Wood/Secondary xylem | place...
GGACATGGGTTGGAACTGAAAGAGTATATCCTATATGGGTTGGTTTTAGTTTCTTCGTGAAGAGATGTACTTGTTCCATTCCTTTTCAGGAGATGAAGAGTTTCTGTGAAGAGAGAAGGCGATTGAACCAGAGGTTGGAGTGAAAAAAATACAGTGCAGTTGAAACTAAGTTTAGAATGAATTCGTGTCTGTTCGCGAGCGTGTATTTATGTTGAAAAATTATTAAATTAATATTTTTAATGATTTTAATAGATTGATATTAAAAAAAAAAAAAAACATTTTAAAAAACACTGTAGATGATAATAGCAACGGTCACCTTCCGAACTTCTTTTCAACCATGGATGCCCGTGTTTTTTTGTTTTCATCTCCTTCTCGACCGCGTAAACAAAAAAGCTTTAGAAAAATTTTGCTATGATTCAACGGCCGGCCAATCCAACGAAGGTGTATCGGAGTGTGTTCTTGGATAGATCAGTTTTGTGGGCCATCGATCTACCACATAAGTTCAAAATAGATTTCTCTTCCTGTGATTGACTTAGTTTAGAGTCAAAAGGGTACCTATAGCTAGGGGGGATCTATAGAGATAAAGTGGAGGTGGGGGGATTTGGTGCTTTTCACTATCTCCTAAAATTACTATTTATAATTGTGAGAATTATTGAAAAACAGGGTATAGATAGTTGATTTATGTTTCACTAGTTTATTTCAATTATTTTTATTAAAATAATAATAATTTTTTTAAGAAGATATTCAACCCACATCATTTAAATTTTATTTAATTAAATTTAATTAGTGATTGTTTAGTCATCAAATTTTTAATATTATATTAAAAAATTATTTTAATCTAATAATTTGAATTGTTAAATAAGGTTTTAAAATATAATTTATATTATTTTATAACATATTCAATCTTATATAATTTGAATTTGATTTAATTAAATAAATAAAATTATTAAAAATTCAATTGAATCAAATAGGTTAGTGAGGTTAATGTTTTATTAGTTAATTAAAAACTTAGGTTTGGCTGGATTAGAGAATTATTATTCTAATGAAAGGGTTCACAGCCACGATGGCCATGATTTCACTATCAGCTGTCAATCGTATTAAAGGAACTTTCTTTTATCCTGGCCAGTTATTATTAATTCTTAGAAGCTTCTTTGGACCTCTAGCATGCACATTACGGCCTTAATCATTACGGCCATAAAGCATTGGAATGATTGGAAACCTGATTAAAATTGTATTTTTAAAAATTTTAAATTTATTTTTATTTAGAATTTATTTTTTATTTTTGTATGGTTTTGATGTACTGATGTTAAAAATATTTATAAAAAATAAAAATATATATTATTTTGATATATTAAAAAAACACTTTAAAAAACAACCACTACAATATTTTAAAACATACTCTACTTGTTCATCAAATCTAAACATTATTTCATTGCTTTCATAAATAGAAGCAATAATTCCAGCGTGTAATTTGTGGGTTATGTTAAGGAAATTAAATTAAAGAAAATACAAATAAAAAAATTATATTAGGGATGAGAAATCAAGCTTGTAATATCTCAATTACTATGTATATGTAAGAGTAATGATAATTTAATTTCTAAGCTAGCTATAGTTTACTTCACTTCACTAATTAATAATATTTTATATTTAATGCACCATATTTTTTTTTCCATCTTATACTGGGATAATTGTTTAATTGATTTTTATATCAATCAACACTTATCATGGTTGAAAATCATGCCTAACCTTGAGTCGAACCCACCAGCAACCCAAATGTCATACAAATGGAGAGAAAAGACTCATCATAGGTGATAATTATGCTTAACCTTGAGTCGAATCCACCGGATTCAATTAAAAATAACAATACTAAGATTCAATTTAATAATATTTTAAATTTTAATATAATTTATTATTTAGAATTAAAATTATATATCAAAGGATAGAAAATAAAAATATAGGCACGAATAGAAATGGTATAAATTGTTTTGTTTAAATGAGTATTTCCTTTTAAATTTTTATAATTATTGAGTCAAAGTTAATTTTAAAAGTTAAATCTAGTAAATCCGGTTAGATTTTACTGGTTTTATACAAGTCAAGATCTATTTCACTTATTTTCAAGATTTTAATTTGATTTTCCATTGTTAATATGATTTTGACGGGTCGTGATTTTGAGAATTTACACTTTTGTTGCAGCGTGAGCAGTCAAGTGCACAAAACAAATCAACATGCAATCACTTTGCAGTCCACTCAAAGACTCTAACACTTCATTGATTGTTGTATTTTAGCTATAGATGGCCTTAGGAAGACATGTATGTACTGCTTGCTCTTGATTTGAGTGGGAAAACCAAGCCTTTTATCCCAAAAAAAAAAAAAACCCACAAGAACCAAACAGTGCAATTATGAACATGAGTCATGAATACTAATTAATTTAAATTCACATTAATGTAAAAAAAAAACATATATCTAGCCTGCCTGAAGATTTTGATTGTTAATTTAATCCCTGTAAAAAAGTATATAGATATCAATATCTCAAACAATAGCTAGCTAGTATCATGATGATGATGATGATCATATCAATCCGAACACCTTTAGCACTCATGAGATGATGGAGGACAGCTTTAGATCTTTCTTTTTTGACTTTCCTAATATATAATATACTTATTTCTTCATTATCAATCGATGTTAATGTATAGTGATTATTCCATAGATTTAATTAGTAAGGAGTAAGATTCCCAAAACAAAAAACATAAGATGTTCTTAGTTATACCATTAGGTGGATATATTTATATTAAATTTATTGCTCAAAGTTTTAATCTTAATTAAATCATGCGATTGCAAAGACTTGTAGTATGTATGTTTCGAGAAAAACGAATGGAAGTGAGAGTAATGTAAAAAAAAAAAAATATATATATATATATATAAGTCACTTTTATTTATTTGTGAAAAAAATAAAAATAAAAAACGAAGAAAAACGAGAGGAAAATAAATCTTCGAGTTTTTTTTTTTTTCAAACACAAGTTTAATTGATTTCTGCCCAAATTAGAGAAAATTGAACTAAATAAAAAAAATAATAGGACTTTTCTCATAATATCCTCTAAAAAATTGTATTCATTTCTTTTCTATCAATAATACATCTAAACAAACAAATTAAGCTACATTTTCCCCTCACTTTTCTTTAACCAAACGAAAATCCTTCATTTCTTCTCCTTATTTTAGTTTCTCTCCTATCCATCCCTTAACATTTCTTATTTTCCATATAGATTATTAATTTATTAATTTATTTTAATGTAAATTATCTATTTAAAATTTGATAAAAAGAAACTTGTTCTTCATATACCAAAGAAACTTATTTTCCACAATCATGCCCTCGTTGCAGATAAAAAAAGAAAAGAAAATCAAGGTTTAACAGACCATTACTTCTTTAATAATTAACTTTGCTGATTCAAAAATAAATAAATAAATAAGACTAGTTAAAAGTTATCCATGCCATTAATTAGACGTCATAACTGTGGAAAAACTTGAACAGGTTGGTTTAGCGCCTGGAAATCTCCAGGAACCTGCCGACTGAGAAGTTTCCTCGATCGATCTTCCATTTGTTCTTAATTTCCACGACTTAGTCTATTTAATGTGGAGCCCATAGATGAAATTTGTGGCAATTAATAATGTTTAAGTTTCTCAGTTAAGGAAGAACAAGGACCACCAAGGGGCCAACAGGGGTAGCTAGCTAGGATCAAACACAGGGAACAATATTCCATGCTCAAGCAAGACTACAGTACGGTCGATCTCACACAATTCTTATAATCGTTCGACATAAAGATAACGTTGTCAACTGTGTACGTAGTTAGCAAATTAGAAATGTGATCTCGATCGAACATTTAGCAAATATGTTTATAGATTACATCGATTTGTGTGATTTTTTTAAAATATAACTTTAACTAGATGAAGTTGTTTTCACGCGTGTATTAAACCCCAAAGTTGTTGTTTACGAAAAATTTTTAATTTTTTAAAATTTATTTTTTTATTGAATTTGAAATATATTTAATTCAGGTTTTATTAGTTACATTAGTTTATTTTACTATTAAAATAGTTTTATATGTTACTGAAATACAATTATTGACTTTCAAATAATTAAATCAAATCTTCTGTATAATTTAGACCCTTTTTTTTATCATTATACACTGCATTTAAATAGATTAATGAAGCCAAGAGTGACTTGCACACATGATTAGCTAACTCACATTGAACATAAAATGAAGCATATAAAGTCTCGAAGTACTATTGCACATGATACATTAACATTTTAGTTTTGTACAATAGGGAAAGACAAGTTTGTTCATTCATGGAGATTGAATGCTAAAATTCTTGTATTTTTTCAAACTTTTATTCATATGTGGATTAGTAATAGTGACTATATATATAATTTGCCTCTACAAAAACAAGTATGATCTGACCATATATGTTCTTGATTATGATATTTTGTTTTTAACCCAAAAGGTCGGTGAAAGATATTTGGTGTGCTTTTAAAGCCTTTAATTAATGAGCTAAAAATGTTGTGGTTGTTATTTTTAGTGACGGAAAAAATTAATTAATTAATTAGGTTAAATATCAATTGAATGAATCAAATTTCAACTTTATATCCTACTATTAGGTTCATCAAATCTTATGAAATGCTATTATCTTAGATTTAGAAGTTTACTCAGGATAAGAATTGGATCACAAATCGGGAAAATTGATCCAAGTTAATCTATTTAAAAAAAATTAAAATGATTGTTTTGATCAAAATGATATAAACCCTGGGTTAAATAGGTCCTGAATTAACCTACCATGATGATTCAGGTTTTGTAATAGAGGCTACAATGCAAACTAATTGAAAGGTTATAAGCTAGGTCTAATATGAACAGTGAAGGGCCTTCCATTTTTTTTTTTTTTTAATTTCACTTTTTGGTTTTAAAAGAATAGCCGAATGTTGAGTAATTTATATGGAATTACTGGAATTTATTTGGCTATGAAAGAGAATAGCCAAATATTGGGTAATTCATATGTAATTACCGGATTGATTGGCTATTAAAGAGGATAGCTGAATGTTGAGTAATTCTTATGAAACTACTGGAATTTATTTGGCTATTAAATAGGATAGTCGAATGTTGTGTAATTCGTATGGAATTACCAGAATTTATTTGGTTATGAAAGAGAATAGTCGGATGTTGAGTAATTCGTATGGAATTACCGGAATTATTAGCTATTAAAGGAGATTAGCCAGATATGGAGTAATTCATATGGAATTACCGGATATTTGTTGGCTACTAAGGAGGGTTAGCCTGATTTGAGGTAAATTTATGAATTACTAAATTTAAAATTAAGTGAGGAGTGTTGTTGTCAAAGTCCTATAAGTATAGGATTGATAAAACTATGAATGGGCTATTCATGTTAGAATGTAGTAAGTTAGTGATGAAAGACAATTTGATATATTTTGAAGAATTGTGAATATAATAATTTTACTATTGTTAGTGTGTTATTTTACTTATTGCTTATTAATGTTATGTACACATGTATTTCACGAGATGACGTAAAGCGTTAGATATAGGCTTTTGTGTTTAGATCTTTATTTTTTGGGATGTAATATCTTTTTCCTTATATGTAATTTGTTTTTGGTACTTACACATTTAGAAAGTATAGGTAAGAAACTATCATTAGTAAGCAATTGAAAATGAAGTTTAGTAATCATAGTTATGCATGTTATAAATGATGGATGCATCTTATAGTGATAATTAGCTTGAATTTATTCTTGTATTAACTTAGTTAATGTTATGTTATAAGAGAATGTAATTGCTAAGTTTTATTTGTTGATGATGTAAGGTTGAGAAAACATAATGAAGTATTGTTATGTGAGATATTGTATAATGAGATGGGATATGATCCATGATGGTTGGATCGAAGTGAAACATTGAGTAGTGTGATTGAATGAAATTTAGTAGATAACTTAGAACCATTAAAAAACAAAGAAAACTATGCCAAATTTTATGTAGAAAATTAGATTTATAAAAAGAAATCTTGATTGTTTCCGTTTTTGAAGGGTGATTTTGATATAATAGTTATGACCTTGATGATATAATTTTGAAATTGTTACAACTATCATCAATCCCCTCTCATCATATGAAACTTGTGGATATTAAGAAAAATTATTTTGGTGGCCGGAAATGGCGTGAACTATAATTTTATCTCTCATCGCTGGAATATGGCGACCCCCCTATCTCTAATTAGAGACTAAAAATAATACAAGTGAACTTTTGTATCAAAAGTGAAAATTTAAAATTTAAACAAACCTAAATTGTAGAAATTTTGTTATTTTTAAAAAGCTAAAACTAGAAATAGAAAATAAAAGAAAGGCAAATAAATCCTTAACTTTCTTTTCTTTGTACACAAAAGTTTGATTTTCCTTGTTTTATAAAAGAGAAAATTAAAGTAATACAAAAACAATGAGCAGAATTTCACTCATAAAATCCTCTAAAAAATTGTATTCATTCATTTTCCGTCAATATATCTAAACAAACAAAACTTCATTTTCCCTCAATGTTCTTAAACCAAACAAAATAAATTTGATTTTCCTTATTTTAGCTTCTCTTCCATCCCTTATTTTTCTCATTTGCCATGTAGATTATTATTAATTAATTTTGAATGTAAATGATCTATTTAAAATATTTTAACAAGAAACTTATTCTTGCAGACACAATCATGACCTCATTGCTAAAAAAAAAAAACACTTAAGGTTTAACGCACCATTACTTTTTCAATAATTAATTTTGTGTCAAGTTCTAGGAAGATGAATGGTTGTATGAGTTTGGTTCTCTTGCTAAATACTCGGCTCAGGATCTGTCTGAGTAACCGCTTAACACACTATATCATTAAACAGTTTTACCGATGGATTAATTCCGTCGGTGTAAGTCACGCAATTCGTTAGTAAAATTCTTACCGATGGAATATGTCCGTCAGAATATCGATCGTCGGTAATTCCCCGTTCCGTCGCTAACTTTGTCAGAAATAAAAAACAAAACCAAACACCGACGGTCTTACAGACGGCGAAGCGCGCCAAAAAAAATTCCCGCGAGAACTTTACCGATGGAATAAGTCTGTTTGTATTTTCAACGATAATTACCGATGGAATGGTTGTCGGTGATTGTGGCATGGGTAGTAAATATTTCAGAACTCTCTGTAAACTACCAACAGATATAGTCTGTCGGTAATAGCGATGGTAAACACCGACAGAAGATATCCGTCGGTGATTGTTGCATAGTTGGTAATTGTTTTGCAACTCTCGGTAAAATATCGACAACCTGGTTCTGTCTGTAAAGCCGTCGGTATTTATTTAAAATATATTTTTTAAAATATTTATTAATAGTAAAAAAAACTAATTAACCAAATAAATAGCCAAATAAAATTGTATTAAACATTAAAAATATAAACCGAATCTGGAGTATGAGGCTGCTGAAGTGAACAAAGAATGGTTGTTAAGAAGTGCTATGGCATATGCCAGATGTCCTAAGATCATGCCAAAGCTTCATGGATATTTTACGATGGATGGTGTTTCTAGATGTTTCCCAAAACCGATGGGAGGTAACGTTGTTTTACAAATTTGATGAATAGTATGATTGAAGATAACTGTGATTGGCTTGCTCAATGGTTTGACGTCGTCGTGAGACACTGCGATTCTATTCTGAGTGCTACTGAAGATTTGTCTGGCTTGGGGTGGAGGGTGTTCCTCTCCATGCATGGGATGGGGATTTCTTTTAGTATATTAGTTCCCTTTTTGGTAAATTCATCACTCTTGATAACTCTTCCTATAAGAAGCTAAAGTTTGCTGCTGGAAAGGTACTAATTATAGTACTTGTACAAGATTGGTAGAACTGTAAGGGTGGATATAACTGGATCAATTTGTGGCATTAAAGTTACTGAAGAACCATGTCTGGAGATTAATGCTTGCAGGGTAGAAAAAAAGAAAGCTGTTGATTCTTGGCCGGGAAGATATAATAATCCCTCTTCAGAATATTATATAATATTATCATAAAAAAACCAAAAAAATTTCAGAAGTCGTTTAAAAAAATTGTGATTTTCTCGCATGTTTTCCTATTAATTTTGCATAATATTAGGTTATATTTTTATACTATAAGATACAGATCTGGTATTAAAATATTCGATTTTCTCCAAAACATTTCTTTAAAAAAAAAAATTCTCAAAACTGTTAAATTACTTTCCCCTATCCAAAAAAAAAAAATTATTTTCATGCATACGGTCAGATTCTAAAAAGTTTTCCAAGCATATTTTCATAAAAAAAATGCATATTTCTTATGTTTTTTTTTTTTTAAAGAGATATCATACCAGTTAATAATTACCAATTAAGATTTGGCTAAAATGTTAAAAACTCTTCACCAATCATTTTGTATATTTTATATTGTGAACACCCTCATTGAGTACACCCTCATGAACTCAATAAGGTAGAAACTCTATCACGAAAAGAGATCTGTCTTAGACCTTATAAGAAAACCAACAAATAGAAACTTGACATAGAAAAACAATCAAACGACAATGCAGCTTACCTTAGGTAGGGTGCACTGATGGTGATGTGTCTTCTCCTTACATAACTAGTCTCTTACTTAGACTTTTGCATACCATAAGTTTTCTAATAACATTAATACTAGGTAGTGACTCCTAAATCTTAATCATAATTTTATGATTAAACTTAAAATTTTTTTCTTTCCCAACAACATTCCTTTCAAGTGGCTCACATCTTAAAGTACGCTAATCCTGACGTTGCCCCACGATAATATCAATAAAACAAGTCCCCCACAAGAGATGGCTAGCATTCAATCTTTCTTCAATATCCTTTTCTATTCAAATGGCACAAAGAAGCAAGAAGGTTGTGCGCTTAAGTGACAAGTCTTACCCTCTTTTTCTAGCCTATTTTTACTCTTTGCATATGTTTATAGAAGCTGAAAATTAATAATGCTACCTAATTGCTGGCGTCAACACTGGCTTTTAATAGAATTGTGTATAATAAAAATAATATAATAAGCAGAAAATAAATAGAGTTTCTTGACTGTTGGTGCTTGGTGTGGGTCGAGGAGGAAGGCAGATGGGGTCGAGGAGGCAGATGGTACCCATGACTTAAAAAAAAAATTGGGAATATATTTTTTGATAAATTTTTGCGTGTTTAATTGTTCGAGGAACAGAGATAATCTTGTTATACAGGAATTGGAAAACTTACTAGAAGTACTCTTCGAGAAATGTGATTTCTGATGTGCGGATCACTCTAATTTATAGTATAAAAAAGAAAATGGCACCTTCCACGTAAGAATTATAGAGATACCGTGAGAAAAGGAACAGATTCAGTGACCTCCAAACGAATTTTCTTACAATACCGGGCCAGAATGAAAATTTAGAGAGTCCAGGTGCATATCGTTTCAGTGACTAACATCAAAGCTTCTTCGTCGACTCGAAGTTACTCAATTTATCATGATGTCATCCATTGGATAGCCTTTTTCGAGGCCCAGGTTATAGCTTCAGCACTTTCAGACCTAGAATCAGAACACTTTCAGACCTAGACTCGAAGTTACTCAATTTATCATGATGTCATCCATTGGATAGTCTTTTCTAGCCTATTTAGTTTTTCATTATGAAAAACTAATAAATAGGCTAGAAAACTTAAATGTTTAATTTCAAACAGCTTCTCATAATGGGAACTACTTCTTAACTCTTGAGTTATATAAAAAATCTACAACCGAAAGTGAGAAAGATTAAAGGACAATATTTGATAAGCTGCTCCTAGACTGAATTTTCTAACCATTATGATGCCTATGAAAGTTATAAGAACAACAACAACACAAAAAATATATAAAAGATTTTACGAGCAAAAAGGTTATAAAAGTAAACTTTAAATTTACAGTTTTATTCTCTAAAAATAAATTCCTTTAAGGTTTACAAGACCTATAAATAGAATGGAAGAACCCTACCTCTACTAGAAAACATCCAAATATCTAAAAGCATAAGAGAAACAAAAACATAATCCAAAAATAACATAAGAAAAGTAACAAAATCGGCACAAACAACAACTTCGTCTAACCATCATAGTCATCATAACAAATTTGAAATTGGTTATCAACATATCAGAAATTTAAAAATAGCATAAGCCATAGCATATTAATATACTTAATTATGAGGAAAAAAAAACTATTTGTCATCCACAAATATGATTACCAAGGAAGTCGATTAGAAAATGTAGAATGAAGAACCACATCGTCCTCAACAAGATGAAAAAAAAGTTTTAAAAAGTTGAGTGTAGGAAAAAAAAAAGGATCTTATCTGAATCTACTTAAGACTAGTACACAATTCTTCACAACTGAAAATACCGAGAGTTGACCACAAGTTCATATACAATCTCCAAAAGAAAATTATTCAGAAGAAATCCAAAAAATAATAAAAGTGAAAAAAAGACGCTGCAATGCCGAAAAAATATCAAAATTGGTTGAGGAGATTCAAAAATACAAAAGGTAGAAATTTGATAGTGAGAGCCCTATTGATAAGGAAAATTCAATTTGAAAAAGAAAAGTAAAAAATTAGATGTTTATGGACTCAATTAAATTTTATTCAAAGTTTAATTGAATTTATGAAGGGTTTGATTGTAAAAAAATTGATTTCTTAAGTCAATTTAGATTTTTATTGAAAGAAATTAAATTATGGGGCCCAATTATAATTTTGAAGAGTTGATTTAGTCATGTCAAACCAAGTTAACGGCTTAAAAAAGCGATAACATGAAATCTGATCGGGTCTAAGTCATTCATTAGACTATTGGATATCTAAATATTAGGTCTATAATATATTATTTGGATCAATTTTGTTACTTTTCCTAGATTGTTTTTATTTATTGTTTTATTTTGGATTTTATGTTAAATTTTTTTATGCTTTTGTATTTTGATTTGTTTCCTAGTAGAGACATGGTTTTCTGTCTATTCATGTATATATTTTAAGGTTTACTTCTACAGATTTTGTAAAAAAAAATTTGTTTATTGTTTTTCTAAGCTGAGGGTTCCTAGGGAAACCAGGAAGTGCAGGAGTAGGAGGCGTTCTGAGAAACCCATAAGGTCGTTTCTTGTGCGTTTTCTCTTACATGATTGAGGACATGGATTCGAATGAGACTGAAGTTTGCCCCATTAAGAAAGCATTAGAGATTAGTGTTCCCTCATCGTTGGGAAGCCAGCTTTAATTGGGCTGTGGAATCAGATTCGGTTAGCAGCCAGGCCATGGACGATGCTGCGTCTCTTTAATTCTATTTCCATTAATGGCAACTCTGAGAACAGTGGCCTTTCTTCACGCTTTGAGAGAAGGAAGTTGTGGCATGTCATTAGCAAAGCACAGCTTGATTTCATAGCTAGCTTGACTATTACCTGTCCTGTTTTTTTCCTTAATTTCTATCCTCTGTTTCAGTTTCTGTCCTCTGTTTCAGCCACTCACTTGATGGGTATTGTCTATAGCTTCCTTTTCAATTAACGAACAAGGAAACAACAAATTAAAGAGATTACAACCAAGCAATGAAGTCTAATGTAAGAATAACACTATTTTTGGCTAGTTGGTCTACTGCATGGTTAGCCTCTCTGTTTGAGTGAGTGTAATAATTGTTTCCCTCGACTGTCTTCTTAACAATATATTGAAGCTCATAAAAGGTCTTCCAGGATCTTAAGCTTGGGCTTTTTATATCGCCAGCAACTCTGCCTCACTCGAATCAATAAAGCCAGCAGTGCAGGAGAAATAACACATGAACCAGTCCTGGTTTCCCCCAATGATGCTCACTTGCATGGCTTGTTGGAAAAGACTTTTAGTTATTTTTATTAGCTTCAATATTATATTCTTTCGATTCAAAGCTCATAGGGCACGAAGGGCACACATACAAAAAGAAGGAAAGGAAAGAAACTTGAAAACCAAACAAGATAACTAATTACACAGTGGCCTAACTAGCCAGCTAGCTATAAGGCTAGATTAACAAAATACCAGTACTGGAGTGGAAAGGACTCCTTTCGTGCTAACAGATTATAGGGGAAGATGCTCGACATCGACCCAAACATCTTGCCCCATCAAGATCATCACTTTTCGTTGAGCTTTAACCGTGTACCTCCTGGTCATGTCATTTGCTTCATCTCTCTCCATGAAGAAGACAACACTGTCTTCGGGAGCAAGGCCTTTCTGCTCTACAAAACGATGCCAAGAAGAGCGTAGAAGAACGGGTTTTGGGTAAGCTCCAGTCAGACGGGTTGACAAGCAAAACCTCCATGCATTAT